>Ga0207674_10001270_pt1 | contig 32960 bp, 28 predicted proteins | sample KBSCornC72_FD_184303 | JGI IMG/M metagenome (GOLD analysis project Ga0207674, IMG submission 184303) | Corn rhizosphere microbial communities from Kellogg Biological Station, Michigan, USA - KBS Corn C7-2 (SPAdes) (version 2) | ecosystem: Host-associated > Plants > Roots > Rhizosphere > Soil ...
TGGCGAGGGGGTGATCGTTGACCAGGTGAGCTGGTTATAAGACATGGAGCGCGGCACGTACCACGGGTAAGCGTTGCAATCCAGGCCTATGCCCGACAACGGCTGGTTGCTTTGGGTGAGCGTGAAGCCGGTGACGAGGGGCATGTCCTGGCCGAACATCAGCACGGCGTCTGAGGTCTGATCGCTGGCGCTACCAGATACCGGAGGGGCGTACTGCGGCATCCAGCTCATGTTGATAGCTGCGCCAGCAGGAGGCTGCCCATAGGTGGCTGAACTGAGACTGCCGTTGGGCGCCAAGGTGAACAGGCTGCCCGGCGTGCCGGACAGAGCCGGTGCAGTTGCCCCTAGGACCTCCCAGCGGTTGCCTTGAAGTTCGCCAGAGGCCGACCATGTCCACTGGGGATCGGGGATTGATCCCATGGCAATCGTGCCGCTGAACCGCAGATCCACTTGCTTCCAGCCGTCCAATATCTCGGGCAGGGCATCGAACTGAGGTGGCGTAATAGATACCGAGGTTCCGGTACCCGTGATGACAGGTGACGACAGGGTCAGTGGCACGGTCGTGTTGCCGAACCGGCGGGCGTAGAACCGCACCTGTGGGAAGGTGAAGCTTGTGGCCGCAGTGATGGCCGCCGACGCATGGAGGGTCCAGGTTCGTCCTGGTGCGTCAGTGAAGCTGGTAGTTCCTGGGGGCTGCGCGCTGAAGATGGGGTTTGCAACCAGCGTGCCGCCAATTGAATTACGAATCTCAGCGGAGTAGACCGTGCCGGTGAAAACGTCGCCGGTGCCATTAGTGTGGCTGCCGACTTCAACCTGGGCCGCCCCCGAGAAGATGCTTGTCGTACCACCGGAAGTTACGCTGGCGCCGAGCTGTGTATATGGTCCGGCGGCAGTTGGTGCCGTAAAGAACTGTACCGTTTTTCCCGCTGCCCCGTTGTCAACGTCCAGGGTTGCACGTACCGCAAGGCGCTGTCCGTCAAGAGCTGGAACGGGGATAGTGGAGTTGGCGAACTGGACGGAGGTGCCATCCGTTGACCACACCATGGAAAGCGTTCCGTCTGGGTTGATCGCAAACTCATAGCTACGTACTCCGGCCGCACCCCATTTGGTGATCAGTCCACCGTTGGCGGTCCAGTCGTTGGTCTGAATATCAGCACGAAGGTCAATGTCACCAACGATGTCAAGTGCGGCATTGTCGGGAGTGGACACGTAGTTGCCTGAACCACCGGGCAGGGTGAGACCCTGCGCTCGGGCACCAAACAAACCCAGGGTCCCATCCTGGACATTCTGGCTGGCGGTGACGGAGCCAAATACCTGACCCCTGGCCTGTCGTCCATAGACGTGCACCTCAGTGACAGGCCCACCGGAGGTGTGCAGTGAAAGCTGGGGTAGTACGTGAGTGGTCTCGCGACTGAAGACTTCGCCTTCGGTCTGAGTGAGGTTCACCTTGATACCTACGTGGACCGGATTAACGTCCAGTTCACGTAGGGCGCTGAGGGTGGGATAACCGTTAGCTGAAGCTGGCTTGGTGATACCGGCAATGATCGGACCCTGGATGTCTCCAATGTCGGGAGCAGACACCGTAACGGTGTATTGAGTCCCGCCAATGATGACAGGGTTCTGGTTGTAGTGCGTGTCAAACATTGGTACTGCGTTAGCGCCATTGAGGTACTGAAGGAAGTTACCGAATTGGGCTCCTCCATAGGCCACTCGTTGCTCTTCGCAGAACGTGACTCTGAGCGCCGCATAGCCCAAATAATAGATGCCGGCCCAGGTTCCGTTGGTTGCGCCAAAGTCATATATCATGCTGTATCTATTGACCCCTGCCGAGATTTCGAACAGGGCCAAATCTTCGTACCGCCACGGGAGTCTCGCGGTGCCAGTAGTGGTGCTGTTACCAAACAAGATGGGGCCAGACGCCGGGTTGATCTCCCCCATGTTGACAGTGGTGATCTGAACCTGACCCGGCAATCCGAGCTGGATTCCCGAACCGAGGAAGTTGAGACCGCAGCCAAAGAAGTCAACCAGCGGGGAGTACAGAGCCACCCGGGGGGCCGGTGGGCTACCAGTCCGCTCAATGGATAGCTGGCTTACTCCTGCGTCCAGGAAGGGGGGATTGCTAGAGGCTGTGCCAGTTCCACTAAGGGTCGGATCCCAGCTCAGTTGATGTATCAACTCCACCTTGAGGATCCGCTTGTTGGCAAGCAACTGAGAGAACTGGTTAACGGCAAAATAAAGAGCCAGACGCTTGGGGTTGACGTTAGAGCTGGGCTGCCCTCTCATATAGAAGTTGTCGCCTGGAGTGAGCAACACCTGAGGGACGGGCGCACTGGAGCCGCTGTCAACAGAGCCAGTGATCTCAGCATTGTTGCAAGGGATGATCACTGAACGGACCGGGCCAGACAGCCCTTCGCGGCCGGTTGGATAAACCCCGATCAGCATTACCTGGTCTTGCTCTACCGAGGCCGGGAACTGATTGACATAGAACTTCCCAGACTGAAGCACGCGGTTCGCAGTCGGAGTGAAAGTGTGGCCGTACTCCACGGTGTTGATAGACGGGGAGAAGACAATGCCTTCATCCCGGATCGGCACCCACTCCTCGCCAACCACTCGGGGAATGTTTGGGTTATAGACGCCCATCACATGGTCCTTACTGCGAGCCGGGCATTACGTGCCGTGAGCTGGTCGATGATCCCGCCACCGAGGGCCTGGCCCAGAGCAGCGGCCTGTGACGGGGTGGGGTTGGAACCGTTGAAGTTGGCGATCACTGATCCCGGCCCGAAGTTGATGTCACTGGCTACGGAGTTCACTGCGGTGTTTACCTGATCCCCGCCGGCCATGATGCCCTTAGCAAAGCCCTTCACCAGGTTGGCACCCCAGCCCTCAGGCCCCCCGCCCATGGACAGGGGTCCCACCTTGGCCGGGGAGTGGGTCACAAGGTGGTCAGAGATTTGCTTTCCAATGAAGGCCAGGACCCGGCCCAGTGGACCGAGCATGTTCATGATGCCGTCAATGAAGCCCTGCATCAGTCGCCGTCCCCAGTCAGGTGCACTTCTGATGAGGCCCTCGAAGAATTGCCCGATCTTGTCGGGGAGCGTCCTGACCTCATCAGATCCACTGGAGATCCAGTGGAAGAAGTCACGGATCCTGTCAGCGATCCACTTGACTCCCTCTTCCAGTTTTCCGAAGAAGGCCAGCACAGAGATGATCACAACGATCAAGCCGAAGAAGGACAGGGAGAGGATCTCAATGGCCTGGATGAGGACCTTGATCGCTTGCTTGCCGGCGTCACTCTCGAAGATCAGGTTCAGCTCCTTCACCGCAACGGTGAAGTTGTTGAGGAAGTCCGCGCCACCTTCCTCATCGATGTCCTTGAAGAGAGTCCCAATTAGCTCCAGGACTGACCCAATGGCGTCCCCCACGTCGATGAGCATGAGGGGAAGTCGTTCCAGCCAGTTGTTGAAGTCAGGGCTGGTCTTGAGCATGTCAAACCATTCTCCGATTTTGATCAGGAGAAGGTCGAAGATTGCACCAAGATCAGTGGCAGGACCGATCATCATGTCCAGGAACTGGAAGAACTTCTCCAGCAGCACCTCGAAGTAAGGCCCGTCTCGCTCCAGGAAGTGAGCGATGGAGTCAAACAGGTCCTTAAGGAACTTGGTGAATACGGGTGACTGGAAAGCCTTACCAACGACCTTGAACCAGTCTCCCAGTGCCCCAGCTACCTTGATGACACCGAAGAAGAACTCACGACTGTTGGCGTTGAAGATCAGGCTGAGGGTGTTACCAAGCTCTCGGAAGAACGCAACCGCTGCACTCTTGCTCAACAGGTCGAAGAAGTCTCGGATGGGGATGAGGCTCTTGGCGAACTCAGCAATGGGTGGTGCTACGCCCATCAGGGCAATCTGTAGTTCCTTGGCGTTCTGGGCGCTCAGCACCGCCGAGATGACAGGCGCCACAGCCTTGAAGATTAGGAACAGCACACCAGCCTGAGCAATGATCGCGGCCAGGATGGTAGGCAGCGTGAACAGGGCCGCGCTCAGCTCGTACACAGCCTGCACGGCGGCCAGGATCAGCCCAGCGATACCACCAATGACAGGGATCAGCAGAGCAATGAGGGGGGACTTGCCGGACACGTTGAAGGCGGCACCAACAGCGTCCTGGATGCCCGCACCGATCTTGCTGAAGACTCCACTGCTCTGAAGCCCTTCCGTCAGGCCCTTCTCCACCTCGGTGGCGATCCCATGAACAACGGTGCGGACCTGGCTCTTGTCGTAGTCAGGGACAACCTTGATGTGCTGGTGAACGGTCTCGCGATCCAGAGCATGTTCCAGGTCCCGAGCGACCTTAGGAGCCTCCGACTCCAGCTTTCGGCTGAGGTTCTCGGAGAGGCTCTCCCCCCAGTGCTCCCCGGTCTTCTTAACGGAGGGGTCAATGTCCTCAAAGGCGCGCTCAACACCACGCTTGGCCTCGCCGGGAAACGGGGTGGTGTCGGCATGGACCTCAATCTCGGCCCTGCCGATGTCCTCGCCACCAAGTGGGTTGGTCATGCCTCACCTGCCCCTCAGAACCAATGTGGGCCATTAAAGGTGAGGCGCCACATGACCATGCTACGGCTAGTCAGACATGGAGAGGAACTGTCCCTCGGAAATAGCCATCTCCTCCTCGGGGATCTCCTCCCCAAAGGGTGGAGCTTCCAGTTGGGCCGCGAACATGGTGGCGTCCTGGTCCTTGAGCCGGCTCATCAGCAGCACCAACATGGCGTCCATCCAGGCGGCCAGAGACAGCCTCTCCGGGTCCACGTGGTTGAAGGTGGCCTCGGCGCCCATGACGTCCCAGGTCTTCGCCAGGGTCTGAATGAGCCGTACCGCTACCCACCAATGGCGCCCGGTGACCTCCTCAATGACGTCCAGTGCCAGGTCTTCTGCCTGGTCTGGTTCCAGGTCACCAAGGACCAGACTGATGCCCTCTGGCATCAGCTCAACGAAGATGTCATCACCACCCCAGTCGGGGCGCATCAGCACCTCAAGCCAGTCCGCAGCGGGCAGGGCGGGTATCTCGTACTCCTTGCCCTTAACCATGAACGCAACCGGACCCGGGCGCAGTGAACGCACCGGATCTCGGTTGGTCCGGGGGACGTTGGCCCGGGGGGTTTCAGGCTGACTTGCGGGGCCGACCACGGCGTCTCACCACAGCGGGTTCGGTGGTCTCAGGCTTCTCATTGAAGGCCCTGGCGAAGATGACCAGGTCCCGCAGGGTCACCTCGCCCTCCTCTTCCAGGGCAATGAGGAAGGTGAGCTGCTCAGCCTCCGCCACACAGTTGTGAACGATGGAGAACATCTTGTCCATGGCCTCAGACTTGGAGCTGAAGGGCACATTGTCGGCCGCCAGGATGCGGGCGTAGCGGTTGAGGTGCATGACCTGGACGTCGGTCAGTTCCTTGATGAGGAACTCATGTCCAGCGATGGGAACTGTGGTAGTCCGGCGCTCTGCCCGGTCCTCAGGTTGCGTCATGGGGGGGATCATATATCCCGGGTAGTTACCTTGAAACCATGGCGACGTCCCACCACCTGGAGGGGAATTTCCAGATACTTTTTGCCCCTCATGCCCGGATGGGAGTACCCGATCCGACGGGCCGAGCCAGGGATGTGAGGGAAGTACACAACCTTGCCAGCCTTGCGCCAGAAGAACCTGAGCTGTGGTCGCTTCCTGGACCCGAACCGGTAGAAGTGCGAGGCGTTCTTCGGGAAAATGTCGTGCACCCGGGCCCCGTCGTGCACAACTAGGGCCTGAGGCAGTCGGGACCCGACCGCACCACGGACCTGAGTGCCGTACACCTTCGGGCCCTGCAACTCGATGGAGGCCGCCAGCTCCCCAGTGACGTACGGGCCCTCGCTCAGGATCGCCACCGCCCCGGCGCGCATCTCCTGGAGAACCATCTCCATGAACTGCGCAGCATCCCTACCGGCGACCGCGTAGGCCTTCGGAATATTGATGCGAACTCTAGCTTGAGGCATCCCAGGCCGGATCCCAGACGAGGCGGAGGTAATTCAACACGATCAGGTTAGCAGTGCGCTCGGTCATGTAGACCCACCGTGGTACGTCCCGCTCGAAGTCGTCGAACGTCTTCATGGGGATCACCAGGACCAGGCGCATCAGCAATCACAGTTGGGGAACTGAACGGTGGCGCTGACATACCGTTCCACGCAACCACCCAGGGGGGGTCCCTGAATCTGGCGGTCGATCACAAACGACATGCCCTCGAAGAAGTCGTTGGCGTTGTTGCGAATGGCGGCCCGGAAGCAGCACATGGCCTTACGCAGCACCACGGAGTCCCACATGTTCTCGATCGCAGCAGCGGTCCACTCGGTGCAGGTTGGCATCCCGAACTCGGCCGCACCAGTGCCCTGCGTTCCCACCGGGACACAGCGCACCAGGCCCATCCTGACTTCCTGGCCCCATGCCGGGGGGAAGCAGGAGGTCTCAGCCTGGCGCTGGATGTCCTGTTCGGGGAACTGGTTGGCAGTGGGCCAGGTACCCCCGATGGCCACATAGCCCAGACCCTGGCAACACAGGTCCTGGTACTTGTCGATGTCGAAGGGGATCTGAGTGGAGACCCGGTAGCAAACCTGTTGGGGGGCCTTCCACTCATAGCCCGTTCCGGCCGCTGCGGCAGCCGCCGTGACCGTGGCGATGGCACTGCTCAGACAGGTCAGTGCGGCCTGGCTGATGACGAAAAGCGGATCGGGGCTAGGAAAACTCACGGCCAGGTCGTCTTCCTAGGTAGGGGGATGTCAGGGGACACTACGCTCATCCGTGACTGGATGTGGTAGGGGTTGAAGGCGTGGATGATGTTGTCCACGGTGGGGATTCCGGTCAGGTTGTTCATCAGCAGCGCATCCACGTCGGCCAATGAAACCGTAACTCCCTGCCGTGAGATCGAGGTGACCCGTTGGGGCAACCGGCAGGCCTGACCCAAGCAGGCCTTAGCCCACTCGCAAGCCAGCTCCCCGCCAGCATTGACCAGAGCCGTTGGGACGGGAATGCCCTTCAGGTACGTGACCTGAAGAGTGTTGTCAGCAGTGATCCCCTTGTTATAGTCCTGCTTGAGGATCCAGCAGTTGTCATCCGACTGGTCGTGAGTCCGGACCAACCAGGTGTTGTTGTCGACGCGGTATGTGGCCGGGTCGATTACGGAACCGTTCTGAATGACGTTCACGATCGAGTTAACGGGCCCATCCAGGTAGACCTGGCAATCCGGCTGGCAGGACATACACCCAGCGCCATTGCCGCACCAGCAGTTGCGCCACGCCCCGTTGAACAGGTACGGAACGAAGAACCCCTCGCCGTTCCAGTAGTACCCATACACGTCCCCCCAACCGTCGTTGCCGCTGCAATAGCGGCCACATGGTCGGACTGTGACGGAACATAGGCCGAACCTGCGCCCGGTGGCTGCCCAGAGCACAAGCCTGGCGTAGGTCTTGGCCGCGTCCTGAAGCTCGGTGGTGTACGTGTCCCACTCAGCGCAGCAGGAGGTGTCTACTTCCCAGCCGTCCTCGCAGGGACCCACAGTGACCGTGGAGGCGTTGTAGACAATGATCGACTCTGACCCCTGGTATGGGGTCCCACTGACCGCGCCATTCCAGATGTCAAGGTAGAGGCCACCACTGACCGCAGCGGACCAGTTGTAGGTGTAGACCCCTGTGGCCGGATGCTGAACCCCAGTCGTGGTGGGGCCCACGATCACCGCACCATTCTGAAGGTTCTGAATGGTGATTGTGGGCAGCGAGTCCAGGTTGACTAGGGGGCCACCGTCAAATTGGCGCACCTCCAGAACCAGGGGTCCCCCTGCACCTGATACCAACGAGACGGTCATGTGATCAGCTTCTCATCCAAAGAACGGCAGGAACAGGTACGTGCGTTGTGAACCGCCAGCCGTAGCTGACCTAGTAACTACGACAATCAACGAACCAGAGACAGTATGAACGACCGCCACCGTGGCGGTCCTGGATGCAGTGACCACCAGGGATCCGCTAATGGTCACCACTCCCGGTACATCGGCCGTGGCAGCCAAGTTGACTGTGATTGGCCGAGATCCGGAGATGGTGTGGGTAACCGCCACGGTGGCCGCTCGGTTGACTGTGGTCGGCCTGGAGCCACCGATGGTATGGGTCACCGCAACCGTGGCAGTACGGCTCGCAGTGACCACCAGGGAGCCACCGATGGTGTGAGTCACCGCTATCGTGGCGGTCCGGTTGACCGTCGTTGGCCTGGAGCCACCGATGGTGTGGGTCACCGCCACCGTGGCAGTCCGGTTTGCTGTAACCGTCAGAGAACCACCGATGGTGTGGGTTACAGCCACAGTGGCAGTGCGATTCGCTGTGACGGTCAGAGAACCACCAATGGTGTGGGTTATAGCCACAGTGGCGGTGCGGTTCGCCGTGACGGTCAGGGAGCCGTCAATGGTGACGACGTTGCCGGTATTGGTCGGCCGTGGGGACTGGAAGAACCTCGCCTTACCCGGACCCTTGCCGGGGTGCCGGTTAGTGGCCTGCTGACCGATGGTTGCGGTCAGAGAGAAATCAAAAGCCGGTGGGTCGGCCGTCGTGGTGATGGTGCCGGTCCGGCTGGTCTCGTTACCACCTCCACCAGTCAGGTCCTGGATGGAGGTGGGCGCTGACTGCATGAAGCGGGTTGCCCATTGCGGGTTGCCCGCCATGAGGTCTTTCAAGGCCGAGGTGGCAAGGGCCTCAATGGTCAGGTCGGCCAGCTCGGAAGTCCACAGGGCAGCAACAGCCACGTCACCAGTGGAGGCTGCGAAGCTGGTGCCCGCCCCGACCTGGAGCGAGTTGGACGTGCCGGGGTCGGTGTGATTAGCTGCCCCGACGGCCTCGCCGTGTGACCAGGCCCCACCGGCCGTGTAGTCCTTGAAGTGGCAACGGTAGTGGGCCGCTCCGGCTGGTTTGGTGATGGCTGTCCAATACCAGTGGGCTCCGGTCAGGGTGCCGAATCCGGACGAGAAGTCGTTGTCACCGAACAGGTGGGCGGTATCCACACCATAAGCGCGTTGGTCGGTCCCGCTGAGCAGGGCAGCAATAAAGCCACTGTTCAGCCCCGTGCTGGGCATAAGCCACAGGGTCATCATGGTGAACGCGCCGTTGCTCACATTGGCGGCGTTACCAATGGAAAAGTTGACGTGAGAGTTGGCGGCACCAAAGTTGAGACTCATGCGCCCACCTCCCTATGAGGGCCGGTGGGGTTAGTTCAGTGCGCGGAGTCGGTACTGCCGGGCCCGAACGCCGTTGCCCGCATTGCTGACGGAAAATCCGACGAAGATGTCCACCTTCTGTGTTGCGGTCGAGTCGAAGCCGGTTCCCACTGCGGGGGTGGTGTTGGGCAGCAACAGGGTCGGCAGGGTGTTGGCCACCGAGTCGGCAACGTTGGTGTTGACCACGGTCTGAGAAGTGATGATGCCCTGCCCCATGAGGTTGGCCTGAGTGCCCGCACCCTCGTTCTGACAGGTCAGTTCCAGATCAAGCCAGAACGGCAGCGTGGTGTGTGCCGTGGTGGAGAGCTGGATGTTGCCTGATGTCCAGGCAATGACCGCCCCGAGCATGAACTGGAACACGATCGTGCCGGGGGTGGTGACGATGTTGGAGATGTCCCCCATCAGGCGGACGTTGACCGACTTACCCGGGACCCAGAAGTTGGCCGGCAGCGTGTACTTGGCCGCTGCGGACTTGTCGGTGCCATCCACGCCGAAGATGGACTTGGCCGTGGTGAACGTGGTCTGGAGGGGGCTGTCGACCTTGAGTGTGGTGAGGGTTTCTTCCCAGGTCTGAAGGCTCATGTCATGCCGCCAGTGGGGTGAACGAGATAGACAAGGCGGTGAGGTTCAAGGTGTCACCGTTCGCTACTTGCTTGCTGGCGGTCAGGGTGATGGAGAACAGGAAGTTGCCAGCGGAGACGGCATCCCAAATGGCCAGATGACTGATCGTCTCCGTGCCCTGAACCCAGGCCCAAGACGGGGTGTTGGTCATGGCCTTGGAACCAGCAGAGGCCGCACCGTAGGTGATGGACTTTCGGGTGGTCTCTGTCGACGGGTTAGAGGTTCCGTTGACGCCAGGATCACCCAGGTGAAGCTCAGCAAAGGCACCGGCCGGGGCGGTGAAGGCAGTACCTCCCAGCATGTCCAGCCACTTGTTGGCCAGGAGGGTGGGGCTCAGACCGACAGTCATTCTTCGTCCTCCTCAGGCTCCGGTCGGAGCACAGTTACCTTGCCTTCTTCGACCTTGACAAGGTCCCCCGGCTGCAACGTGCCAGCGGGGATGACCTCAATTTCAGCGGTCACTTCTAGGCCATACAGGAACTCCACTTAGAACCCCTTCATGAAGGCGATGACCCACCACCGGTTAGCACTGGCGATGTACCGGCAGCCCAGGAGGTCCGTAGCCCCGACCGCAGTGGACAAGGTGATGGAAGTCAGGTCGGTCCCGAACAGGAACCCCCCCGCCCCGCTGGCCAGGGTCAAAGCGTTGTTTCCAGTCCCACCCTGCTTGATCTCCCACATACACATCTGCTCATCAGTGGGATTGGTAGGGGCGCCCAGAACGTGACCAGTAGCCGTCAAGGTGACCCGGAAGTTGTTGCCCAGTGCCGCATTGGTGGCAATGGTGGCAGCGTCGGTCAGGTTCACTGCTGGGAGCACGAACGGGACCGGCAAGCCACCAGAGCCACCAGGCGCGTACTTCAGGCTCAGGGTCTGAGCTGAGTCAGCGGTCAGCACGTTGGTATTGGTGCCGATGTGCATGGGCTGCAACGTCCCAACCGCGTTGGCGGCCAGGAGGTCACCCTTGGTGTATCCGTTGACGTTGACCTTGGACGGGTCGCCGTCAACGACAATGAGCGCGCTCACGGCGACCCCCCTTCGGTTAGCTAGGGATCAGGCTGGCCAGGGTCGTGCAACCACACGTCGCAGCCGGTGGGGCAAGTCGGGTAATGAACATCCGACTGTGCTGCGTTGACGTGATCGGCGTGAACAGTGGCCGAGGCGTGGTGGATCCCACTGGGTTATCGGAGTAGCTGACGTTGTACGGGCCAGTACCCCAGAGGCTGTTGGACCGGGTCCGGGCGTTGAGGACGAAGCTGGCTGCACCGTTCTCGTAGGTCACATCACCAACGGTTCCCTCGACCACCCACGGGAAGATCATGTACCCGAAGGGAGTGTTACCCGTACAGGGCACCGAGCTGTTGGTGATCCGGGTCCAACCTTCCAGGGCAAAGTTGGCATTAGATGCCGCCCCCTCCTGGGTGTTGTAACCGATCGCGGACGGCGAGACAGCGTCGTTGAGGTACGTGGGCTCGGCGGACATGATGTTGATCAGTTCCGGGTCCACGTTGCAGAAGGTGAGGACCAGGTTGATCCACTTCAAGATCGGTGGGTTGGTCTCCTTGACGCAGAAGTCACCATTGCCGTTCTTGACGAAGAACTCCTGGCGGGCCTCATACTCCTTGGTCAAGGCGACCGAAATGATGCCGTCACTGACCACAGTGGAGCACCCAGTGACCGCCTGACCACAGGAGTTGAGCTGAGTCACCCGCACCTTCGGAATCTTGAAGGGCGTAAAACAGGTTGAGGTCATGGGTTCCTACTCTCCAGCCCCATAGGAGGGATCACGTTCCGCCTCCTGCTGTGGTGCAGGTACGGGTTACCTTCACTGCCCAGGAACCGCACTCCACGACCGCCAGATACACCTTCTCGCCGAGAACGTACATCTGGTTAAGAGCCCGATCCATGGTCTGCTGGGGGTCTGGGATTGCAATGTCCGTGCCCCAAATGAGCACCCGACCCGAGGCGTACATGTACTCGTCGGAACCAGTTGCCGCCTGTCCGGCTGGGCCGCTTCCGTCGTAGCCCTGACCGAACACGTAAGGAGTCCCGTACACCGTGCGCTTGAGTCGCCCTGGCCCCTCGTAAACGAGGTAGTTGTTGGACAGGTGAGCACTCATTCCTGGTCGTGCGTGGATTGCTCCGCCCACGATTCCGTTGTCAGCCAGAGCCTGCTCCAGCATCTCCACGGCCTCAGTGACACAACCTGACGTGCCAAGGTCGGTCGCACTACGGAACAACCCGGGCACGGTTCCCAGGCCGTTGGAGGCATCCCAGCCCTGCCAGACCCGTCGCTCCACACCCCGCTGCTCCCGCAGCGTCATGCGGGTACGGACCCGCTCCGCAGCCTCATCAAAAGAGAACCCGATGCTGCCGCAGACGTAGGAGGTGATGATCCCGAACGGGGACCCGGAGATGGGGGTGTCCAGCACGGAGAACGTCTTGGAACCAGACACTGCCGGGCAGTTCATCTGGTACATGAAGATGTCTTTGACGCAGTCGTCTGGGACGTACTGGAGACCTCCACCAACTGCCTCTGGTACCGGAAACGGCATAGGCCCCAAGGCCACATCGAAGAGCCCATACGGCCGTGGTGGCGGTGGGGGCGCCCCGATGAGGGCTGGTGCGTTGTTGATCGTTGCCATGGCGTCTCCTCAACTGCCTGGTAGGGCGAAGGGGGCCGGTTGCCCGGCCCCCGGTTCGCTTACGGGCAAGTGAGGGTTCCAGTGCTGGTGGTCTTACCACTCGGGCAGATCGGCACGGTGTAGACCCGGCTCAGTGGGCACATCTGAACCATGGCCCAACCCGTCTCCGTGAAGAGGTGGGTGACCTGGTTGGTGGCCAGCTTGGTCGAGTCGTAGACCGAGTTCAGCGTGATCACGTCCGAGACGGCCCGGATCCAGGTGCCCGACGGGAACACCAGGAACTGGAACGACTTGGGCAGGAAGTTGATCGGGGTCGACGCACCCGGTCCGGTACCGGACAGGGCGGCCGTGCTGAACGCGTCCTGCCAGTCGTACACGTACTGCACACGGGCACCACGGGTGGTGTAGAAGGCGTTGATCTCCGCATCGGTCAGGTTCGGGTCCTGCACGAACGGGCGCCGCATCCAGTCAGCCCGCATCTGGGCCAGAACCCACCACGGCATGATGACCTCAAGCGTGGCGTTGCGGGCCATCCGCAGCCGGTACTTGATGTCGGTGATGGCCATCTCCACCGCGCTCATGATCTGAGAGGTGGTGGAACCGTCAGTGGCCCACGGAGCCTGAGCGGTCAGGTCGACCGCCGTGGAACCAGTGACCACGTCAGAAATCTGCTCACGGTTGATCTGGTGAGCGGAGGCGGCCATGGCGCCACGGGTGAAGGTGGCGGTGTACTCCGGGTAGCCACGGATGGCCAGGATGTTGCCGGTGAGGCACAGGCCCGTCACGCCGAGACGAGTGTCCACGAACGACGGACACGGGATCTCGATACAGGTCTTGGTGGTACCAGAGGCAACCTGAGCCTCAGTGAGGTCGAAGAAGCCGTTGGGGGTCTGTCCACCCTGGACACCGAAGATGGTGGAGAAGTCCAGACCGGTGTTGTGCCGGATGCCGCCACGCCGGGCCTGAACCTCAGGGAAGTCCGCGAGACCGTCGGTGGTGATCTGGAGGCAGATGTCGTAGTCCGTCTCAGACGGAGCACACCATCCCTGGGCGGCCACGATCGCGTCACGCTCAGGCTGCTCGGCCTTGATGCGCTTGCGGTCCAGCTCCACGCTGGCCAGGAGTGATCCACCGGGCAGGCGGGACTCGTCAGCCACCTTCAGCAGCTTGTCGTAGTCCGTCTGGTCTCCGTTGACGGAGAACTCGTCCGGGTAGTTGCGGATCAGGGTGGCGACGGGGGACTGGATGGGGCCGTTGCTGCTCTTGACCCCGCTCTTGTCCATGCTCTGGTGCGACGCGCTGCGGGCCTCGAAGATCTTGGCCACTTCCAGCATCGTCGTCAGGACCTGGCCGTTCTCGAACGACCCGTCAGCACTGGACGTGCTGGCCGCTGCAACCAGCGTGGACATGGGCACCCGGTTCGGGTGCGGCAGCTCAACATCCTGGCCGCCACCGTTGGCCTTGATCTTGGCCACGGTCACCTTGGTGGAGGCGACAACCGCGTCAGCGGGCTCCTCAACCTCGGCCTCGGCCTCAGCCTCAGGCTCTTCCTCGGCGTCTTCCTCCGGGTCCGTGGTCGCAGCAGCGAACCGGTCGGACACCTCGCGGCGCACGGAAAGCTCATCGGGGATGGTGGTGAAGACGAAGCTCTGAAGGTCCTCAAGACGGGTCAGCTCTTCGACCGTGATGGTCTCAACAGCGACCGTCGACTTGAGGTTGTCGTATTCGGCCTTGGCGACACGGCGAAGGTCTTCGAGACCAGCGATGGAAAACTGGTCAAGACTTTCCGGGTCGGGAATCTGGAAAGGCATGTTCCTGCTCCTAGAAGTTGATCACTTCTGGTGCAGGCCCATAGCTCAGCCACCACTCCAAGGCCCGGCCCATAGCTCAGCGCCCGATTAGAACGGATCATAGATCCATTAGTGGTGCTTTACAAGGGGGTCATACCTGGGAAGCCAGGACCGCCAACACGACCACGAAGGCCCCGATCCAACCAAGGTCAAATCGCGTTGGAATCTTGGCCGCACCACCAAGGAAAAAGATCCCGGCCACAACCCACAGAATTATCTGGATGACGTTCATCGCGACACCATGCTGTACGTACCACCACCGGCCATCGTCACTGCGACCTTGGCAGCGTGCTCACCGCTGACGATTTCCGTGCGCCCATTAGGGAGCCGGACCTCAAACTTCGGCTCCTCGGCCGACACAGCCTGGCTGTCCCCACCACCGCATGCACAAGGCATGGCCCCTCCTTAGCTGAAGTGGTCAGTAAACCACTTTTCGAAAGCCTTACGTACAGGATCATCAGGCCCAACCCCAGCCTGTTGCAACTGCTGAAGGATCTTGCGATACAGGTCAGGGACCTTGCTGTAGTCCCCGGGCACCCGGGCGTACCGATCCAGTGTGCGCAGGTCCTGACTCTTACCACTGCCCAGTCTGTTCTGAAGGGTCAGGAACGTGCTGACCGGGACGCCCTCACCCGGGGTGAGACCCTTCGCCGTCACGTTGGCCGTGGGGGCGGCCGGAGCCTCGTTACCAGCCTTGGGCACCGGGGAACGTAGCTCCGCCTTGGTCACCGTTGGGGCAGCCTTAGCCGCCTTCTTGGCAGCCTTAGCCGGTGCCGGGGTGGCCTTGGCCGGCTCGGGAGCTGCCGGGGTTGCTCCACCACCACGGATCCACTTGCGCACCTCGGCGCTCTGGTTGATGGGTGACAGCTTCCCGGATTCACGCTGAGCCCAGTACACGCCATCGCCCGACTCATGAACACGACCACTTGCGTGTTCAATGGCGCGCTTGGCCTCGTCGTAGTTCGGGTCGTTTCGGTCCCCCTTGGAGATGATCTTTACCGAATCCAGGAGGTGTTGCATGGGGGTCTTGCCCTCACGAACATTTGTGCGGTCGTGGTAGGCCGGGATCTCGTTCACCTTCTCCAGGAAGTCCCGCACCTGAGCCGGCGTGTTATCCGGGAGGTCAAGCTTGCTCGGCTTGGTATCCAAGCCGGCTACGGCCTGGTTGATCCGCTCCCGGACCTGAGCATTGCCAGGCTTGATGTCGCGGATCAGAGCCCGGGCCGTAGGTACGTCGATTTTCCCATCGTGCAGTTGCTGGCCAATCTCAGTGATCTTGTTGAGATCCGGCGTTGACACACGGTCATCGCTGGCAAGGTCTTTCCACAGTCCGCCAATCTCGGAATCCATGTGAATGAGACCCTGATCGGCGGACCATCTACCGTTAGGCGCCTTCAGGTCATCGCCCCGGCCAAAGGTGGCAGCGCTCGTGCCCTCGTCGAACCGGACACGGACACTCTTCACCGGTCCTTTATCCGAGATGAAGGGCTCATTGAATCCACCCTTAGCCAGGACCGCTGCACCCTCACCGGCACTGGGGGCCGCCTTCTTGGCGGCTCGGGCTTCACGCTCGGCAGCAATGGCAGTCTTCGTAATCTCAGAAGGATTCGATCCACCAAGGCGCACATAGGCCGCATGCTCCAGGCGGGTTGTCACGGTGCGACGCAGGATGTTCTCTCGCAGCTTCGCAATGCTGTCACTGGGCCGAACCTCAATGCCCACCTGCTTGGCAAGTTCCTGATACGGGCCTTTCTTGTTGCCCATGCTTTCCAGGATGTGACGACCCTGGTCCACAGTGGTGGCATTGGCCAACTGGGACTCAAACGCACGAGAGGTGGGAGTACCCGCCTCGGCCTTTGGAGCTGCCTTCACAGCCTTGGCTGCATTGAGCCGGGCCAGGTTGGCAGCAACCTCCTCCTGCTTGTTGGTCGGAAGCTCAGCAACGGGGGCAGCCGCCGGGGTCCGCTTGCCAGCTCGGATTGCAGCGTTGTTCTCCCGCTGGCGTTGTGACCGGGCAATGACAGCCGCCCGGGTCTCCGCTGGCAGGCTGGCAATCGCATCACGCCGTTCCCCGGCCAGGCGATCAAGCATCTGCTGTTTCTGCTCCGGGGTGGCCTCAAGAACCCCGGCTGGGTGGGCCTGGAAGGCCCGACCTTCCACGGTGCCCTGGTATCCGGGGCTGATGACCTGAACCGCCTGCCCCTTACGAGGTGACGAGTCGCCCATACCCCGGTGCTTTCCGGGCTCGAAGGGCTCCACAGTTCCGACCGGGCCAGTGTTACGAGTCAGGCCGTGCTCCGAGGCGATCCGGTCCAGCTCTGCCTGGTCTCCGGCCACGGCTGCCCGCTCGATGCGCTGAGCCAGCTCTGGGTCGCTGCGCCCTAGTTCCGAGCCACGGACACGGTGGCTCACAGCCCGTTCGCTGGCCCCATTGTTCAGCAGTTCATCCACAGTGGACAGTGTTGATCCAATGTTCTTCACCCGGTTCGCCGCCTCCATCCGCGAGCTGACCCGCGCAACTTCCGGTCGAGCCCCGGGCGCCCCACTGATGACATCCCCGCCACTACCGAACCGGCGCTCCACCGCCTTCTTGAGGATGTCATCCTTCGACCGGCCGGTGATGCCCATGGGCTTAGCCCAGTCGCGGATCTCAGACAGCAGCAGATCCTGGCGCATGTTGGTGGCCGCCTGCTCAGCCTCAGCGCGTGTGGTGGAGGCGTCCCAAGCCTTCTGGTGACGGTCCAGGACACGCTGCTTCAACTTCTCAGCCTCGTCCCCGGCCTCCTTGACCGCAGCCTCAGCGCGGGCCACGGCCTTCTTGGCGGCCGGTTCCTTGACCGTCTCCTTGGCCTTGGCCAGGTCCTCAGCAGCAGCCTTAGCCGGGGTGCGGGTTACCCGGGGACGCTTAGCTTCGGCGACCTTGTCCGCAAGCTGACGAAGGTTAGCGACCTCCTCCGTGCCAGCACGGTACTTCTGGTCCAGTTCGGCCTTATGCTCGGGAGAAGTGCGACTGGCATCCACCCCGCCATTGATGATGGCATTGGCGTCAGACATTCTTTGGGCGCGATCGCGGATGTTCTGGGCAGCCTTGGCCGGGCTCATGCCCTGGTTCAGATCACCTTGAGCCGCATCAATGTGTCTCTGGTCGATGTTCAGGTCCCCAGCAATGGCCTTCGCATCCAGGTGCTTGGCCCCACCGGGACTGAACTCCTCAACGGCCTTGGCCTTGGCGGCCTCCCGGGTGACCTTCTGGGCATTGCGAGCTTCCTTGGCAGCGGCCCGCTTGTCCAGTTCTCCCTTGATGGTCTGCTTGAGAGCGTCCTGGAAAATCTCCTGAGCATTGCTGCCCTTGGCATCCAGGCCGGTCTCCTCCTTGAGGACCCGACGGAACTCTTCCGGGTCTTCCTTGTTGAGGTTGTCCCACCACTTCTGGCCTTGGGCGTCAATGATTTTGCCCTGCACCTCAGGAACGGTCACCCGCTCCTTGCCGAAGTGCTGATGCAGAAGCCGGGAGGCAGCTTCCTGGGAGTCGACACTCTTCAGGAGCTTGTCCCGCTTGGTGCGCAGGTTCGCGATCTCAGACTCAGACAGGTTGCCGGTACGAATCTCGCGGGCAATGTCATTTGCCTCATTGTTATTGAGTTCAATGTCTGATTCGAGGCGACGGATGCCTTCCTCGGGGCTGTAGTTTCCCTTTGCCACACTGCGTCGAACCTCATCGATGGTTCCTTGGGACGTCTTGTCCGGTGCAGCGGGAATCCGGGCCTTCTCCCATGCCTGATCAAACTCAGACGCCCGTGGCTTGTTATCAATTGGCTCAGAGCCACGAGTGCCCACAGACCCGTCAGGGATGTCCTTGGCCACCTTGGCCCGGGTTGCCTTGACCGTTGGGGTGGGTACGTCGGGGTGGGCCTTCTCAGCCTGAGCCACGGCCTCCTTGGTAACCAGCGGTCCCTTGAATCCACGGGTTGCCTGGGAATCGATCTTTCGGCCTACGGTGGCGTCAACAATCTCCCGGCGCAGATTGTCCTTGGTCAATGTTCTGGCGCGCGGAATGTTGAGGCCATCAGCCTGGTCCATGAGCTGAGCCTTGGTCAGGCCACGGAGCAGGCCATCAGCTTCCTCGCGGGAGATCGGGTTCTCCGTCTGCTCCCGAAGGACCCGCTTGATCTCAGCGGCATCGGGAGCAAGCTGTGCCCCACCGAGCTTGCCCTGCCGAAGGACCTCCGCCTGGCTACGGCCACGAGTGGGCTGCTCCCCAGGGGCGGCAGCCTTAGCGGCACGACGGGCCTCGGTCGGGGTCTCCTTGCGATACGAGGTACCACGAGGGGCCTCCGGCACCGTGTCCATCTCATTGCCCGCGTTGTCGCGGACCCGGACACTGCCATCGTCGTTCTGCTTGACCACATCAACCGGGAACCCGGCCTTGTCCCCACGCACCATCTCCGGGACAAGGTTGCCTTCGGAGTCCCGTTCAACCATGACCCGGTCACCGGGCGCCAGGTCACGGCTCCGAATCTTCGGGCCGGTCCGTCCACTGGGGACCAGTCCTTCTCGGGCCAGCTTCATCTCCCGGGCCTTAGCTGCCCGTGCCGGAGTCCCGACGGCGGGACCAGCCTCCCCGCTAGGAGTCAGACCCTCCCGCGCCACGGCAGGACCAGGAGCAGCAGCCTTACGGGGGGCAGTCAGTTTAGGACCAGGGGTCCCCTCCTCACGTGGGCCTGGAAGGGAGGAGGCTTTGCGTTCCGCAACGCGCTTCGCTGTGGCAGCCTTAGTACCAGCCGGGGCCCGAGTAGGCGCCTCCTCGGCCAGGCGCCGGGCCTCGGCCTCACTCATACCGTCAGCGATGTGCTGCTTGCGGACACGCTCCTGGTGAACACTGAGCTTCTTGGCCGGTAGGGCCTTCTTGACGGCCTTGGTTGCCTTCTTGGTGGGGGGTGCCGCCTCCACGCCAGAGATGATCTGAGCCCGCATGCCCATGGCGTCGCTGAGCTTCTGGAGCCGGCCGGCATCGGTGGGGTTGTCCGCAGCCTTAGCCATGGCCTCCAGTTCATCGGAGGCGTTGCGTAGCGAGTCAGGATCGTCGGGGCTGACACCATCCACAATGGACTTAGCTTCGTCGGGAACCTTGACACCCTTGATGTCCTCATCAAGGGAAGTCAGCGGCTTCTCAGGGCGAAGAGCAGCACCCTCAGGGCCGCGAAGATCCTTCAGGATCGCGTCCTTCATGCGGTCCTTAGTAGTGGCCCCCTTGAGGCTGATGCCGTTCTCCTTGGCCAGGGCGCGGAGGTCAGCGACGGTGTGCTCCTCCAGGAGGGCATTTGCCTCCTGCCCAGACTTGGCGGCCTGGAGGTGGGGCGTCAGCTTCTCCGGGGCAATGGCTCCCAACTTCCCGCCAGTGCCTACTTCCTCGCCGAGCAGTGCCCGCTGCAACTGCTCCTTGTTCATAGTGGAGAAGCCACGAATCTTCTTCTCCCGGGCAGCCTGACGCAGGGCCGTCACCGTGTTCGGCAGACCAGCCTCGTCGGCCCGGGTCTGAACCTCACTGACAGCCTTGGCGGCCGGGGCAGCCTTGGCCACCTTGGCAACCTTGGCCGGGGCAGCCTTGGCCGCCTCGGGGGCCTTCTCCGGTACGGCCTTAGCTGCCTTGGTGGCCCGTGGCGCCTTCTCCTCGTGGCGCCGGAAGGCAACATTCCCGGCATGGGACTTGGTGCTGATGTCATTACCCTCGGCGTCCTTGCCGTGGATTATGTAACCACGCCGGGGAGTCCTGTAGACACTTCCCGCCGACTCCTGGCGCATCTCGACACGATCAACCGTGATGGGCGTGGCGCCAGTCTTGGTAGTAGTTCGCTCCCACTTATCATCCTTGTTCTTGCGGACAAGGATCGTGTCACCCTTCTTCATATTGACCGGGTTGACGGTGGGGTTCTGCTGCCCGGTCTCAGCACGACGGGCAGCAGCAGCAGCGTTCTTCTCGGTCTGAGACGTAGGAGCTGGAGCCTTTGGAGCCGGGGCCGCCTTCTCGGCAGTCTTAGCCGGGGCCTTCTCCCCCTTCGCACCGGTTAGGGCAGTGGCATGTTCCTGGCCAGCTCGACGACGAGCCAGGTACTTGGACCGTCCACTTTGGTCAAGGCTGTCGTAGGCGGACCGTTCTGACGGGGTCAACTCCTTGACCGAGGTGAAGCCCTTCTTGGCCGGGACCGCCTCAGGGGTCGGCGCAGCAGTCTCAGGCTTATGCGCGCGGGGGGTGTTGAAGTGCTCGGCAATCAGGTCGGCAAGCTTCTCCTGCTTGGTGACGTTGGCCCGCAACTCCTCATGCGGAACCTTGCCCTCAGGCCCGGCGAGAAGAGTCTTGTTCTTCTCAATGTCCGCGTCCAGTTCCCGCAGAGCATCGGCAGGGTCCTTCTTGCCTCCGGTTACACCGAGATAGGCGTCGTTGAACTCCTTGCGCTGAGGCCCAGCGGTGGGCGACTGAAGCCCACGCCCCTGGAACTCCTGCTTGAAGCTGGCGGCCGACGCCTGAGGAGCCGGGGCAGCGGGAGCAGGGGGCGCCTCAGTCGGAGTGTTGGCAATCTCGGACGCGCTCTTACCCTCGGTGGGAACACCACCGATGGGACCGTGCACGGGCTCGGTGCGTTCCCCGACACCGGCCGGTGGGGCCGGGCTCGGAGTAGGAGTGACCGCCTCCGGTGGAGGAGCGGCTACCGGGGCCGGGGCGTTGATCTGCTGCTGCTCGTTGGCTACAGCCTTCTGGTAGCCAGCACGGCGGGCTTCACGGGCGGCCTGGCGGGCAGGAGTTGGGGCCGGTCCGGGAGGTGCGGGCTCAACACCCCTCACGCCAGGCTGCTGGTAGTCGGCGGCGATGTCGACCTGACGTGGTGGAGCACTGGGCGGCTCGGCCGGCTGTGGCATGACACTGGGCCCACCGATGCGGGCCTGCCGCTGCTCGGGGGTGAGGTTGGCCCCCTTGCGACCCTGCACGATCTCATTGGGGGTACCGGTGGTGGCGCCGCTTGGTTCGGCCACGGCGGTCATGTACCAGCCACCGGAACCGTCCGGGTAGACCCGGGTCACCAGTAGCTTCTGATCCTTGTCCAGGAGCACGCCACGGTCGTTACGGTTCTCACCGATGTGAGCAACGTTGACGCCTTGGGGGACCGCGATCCGCATGGTGATCTTCCCCGGCCCATGGGACATGTCAGAGCCCAAGTGGGTGGGGGAGAAGGCCTTGTCGGTGATCGTGTTTCCGGTCATACGGATGATCCCATTGGGATCAGTCTCATTCAACTGTTGCGGGGTAAGGCCCAACGCTTCCGGGGTGAAGGTGCGACCAAGGATCAGGCCTTCCTTGGTGGGGTGCATTCGCTTGCTAACCATGTCCACGTACTGCTGAGTCAGGGGATCAATTTCCCCGGCTCGCATATGGTCAGCAGCTTCATCCCAGTCCATGCGTAGGCGGCGAAGCTCCAGCTCGTTGAACGCACCACCAGGCTGAACACGGGCAGAGTTGAAGTTGAACTGGGCGGCCTGGCCGTCGCTCTGGAAAGTGCGGGGCGTGGAGGACTTCAGCAAATGATCAAGCCAGGGGGCCAGCTTGAACTTCTTGATGAAACGACCGTGGAACCCCCGTGGGTGGAGGTTCGGGTCCCAATCGCCGAAGCCCGGCATTACTACGCTCCCAACACGCCCGTATCAAGGGTGGGCCGTTCAACTGCTCCGTACCGTGCGTCCAGCTCTGCTGCTGTCAACCAGGCCATTGGATCACCCGCAGCGGCATCTGTTTCTGATTGACCTCCACCTGGTGGTGAGTTGTCGGGAGGGGGGGTAGGGGCCTGCCCCGGCGCCGCTGCCGGGGGCGTACCGGGAGCCCCCGGGGCAACAGCGGTGGACTGGGGCACCGGGGCAGGAGCCATGGGTGCGGTCACTGCTGTGCTGCTTCCTGATCGGCCGCGAAGATGGCGTGGAGTCGGAGCTGGCGGTCGCGCTTCTCGTAGATTTCACTGTCTTCGATGAGATCACGGAGGCGCTGTGCGCGGTACTCCTGCGTGTCCTCCTCATCCCAGCCAGCGGCGGAGAAGGCGTCGTTCACCGCGTCCTGGATCAGACCAGTGATACCAGTGGTGGGCGGACCGGCATACTCGAATTCGTCATCCTCGAACCACACCGATCCAGCCGCTACAAGGGCGGTTCGCTCATCGTCTTCCATGCTGTAGACGGGGAAAGCTGGGGCGTTAACTGCGAGGGCCGCAGTAAGTTCCAGAGATCCACCTTCCCGACGCCAGTCACCTGAGAGAGGAGAACGACGGAGCTTAGCAACCCTTTGGGGAGTTGCTTCTGGGACGATGGCTCCAGAAAACCAAATCCCGAACTGGTCCTCACCGCAGCGAATAGCTGCAATCTCATCGCCAGTGTTGTCGTAGTGCAGTGCGGCAGCAGCGTAGCCAAGGTTGATACCGGCGTGCCGGGTGTCCATGACGATCTTTCCAGTGTCAATGACTTCACCCTCTGCCGTCAGAACCGAACCAAGGTGGAACGGCCGGTACTCCTGCTCCGAGTGAGGAGCCAGGACACACTCCCGCATGGTCACGTCCCGGTGGCACTCATTCCAGGCCGCCAGGTGACCAAACACATGACCATCCTCAGTCACCGTGAGCTTGGTCTTACGAGTCAGGTTCGGGTTCTCAAACCAGGCCTTGGGCGGGTGCACCGGGATTCCAGTGGCCGAGTAGGCATCCCCCCCCTTGCTCTTCTTTTCCTTCATGCCTTCGTCAGCTCCACTGGAGTCGGAGATTTCAATACCAGCCTTGGCAGCGGCAGCCTTGATCCGCTGCTTGATGGCAGCCAACTGGTTCGGCTTGTAGAAGGCCGCATTCTTGGGCACGTTGATGTACGCCCAAGCGCTACGAATGTGGTCCGGGTTATCGATCGGGTACTTCTTCTCACCGTTGTAGCCCGGGTCGGCGTACTTCACGTCGCCGTAGGGCTCTGCGGCTGCAAATTCATCCATGGCGAGCTGTACACCTTCCTGAGCTGAACGGTCCCAAGGCGCCCGGAGACTGGCATCCCCAAACGACTTGGACATCTCCGCATAGATGTCGGAGATCGTGGAACGGATCTTGGTTACGTCCTCCGGGCTCACGTCCGGAAGGCCACCGTGGGCACCTGACATCAGAGCAGCGGCGGCGTAGATGGCGTGGAAGATCACCGTCAGGTTGCCGTTGATGATGTCCCCCACCGGCAGCCGGTAGCTGGTCGGGTCCAGGGCGTTCCCCGTCGGGGAGAACCACATGAACGCCTTACGCATCTTGTTCGGGTCACCGGCCGCCCATGCCGTGATCCGCTTCACCGCGTCGTCGTTGTCGAACACGGCCTCACGGGGGGCCAGGGGGAGGCCACGCCACCCTGAGGTGTTGACGGTGTACTCGTTGCCCGCTGTAATGACCTTGGGTGCGGCCTTCTCCGGGGTCAGGGGTGGCCCAGAGTGGCCGCACCCACAATCCTCTTCCGGCCCGTTCATCGACATGTCCATGTCGTCGTCCGGCCAGTCCCCGTCACCGTCGAACACGTACAGACCGGACTGGGTGAACGCCGGAATTGGCACCAGGGTTGAGCCACCGATGCCGAACTTCAGCATGTGCTCCTGGCCGTTCTCCGGGTTGACGGTGGCCGTCACGTCCCCACCCGGGTCCAGGCTAGGACCCACCACTCCCATCTGAGCCAGGTACCGGGCCTTCTTTGCCTCCGGGATGATTTCGTCGTCAAGGAAGTCGCCCCAGCCCCAGCAGCACTCCTGGCCGTTCTCATCGGGGCCGTAGGTCATGCCCAGGATCCGACCCACAGTCAGGCCCCCACCATGGCCCGGGCCCTGGCGCTCACGCCAGTCCAGGGGCAACGGGAGCACCCGGTGGTACAGGGCACCAGGCTCGAAGATCCGGGAGCGCCGTGGCTCCCCAGTGGGGCGTCCAATGGGCGCCATCAGACCGGCCCACGTGTACTGACCAAGACTCGGCTGCTTGGCCAGCAGCTCCTGAGCGGCCACCAGGGCGTCCATGGTTTCCGAGGTCATGGCCGCCACGATGCTGTGCTTCAGCTTGCGGGGTTCCAGTGAGCCGTGGCCGGGAGGGCCCCCTGTTGCCTTGGTGTGCAGGATGTTGCACAAGCCTTCAGGGTCGGTGGGGAAGTACTTACGCAGGTTCCGCACACACCGCTTGAAATCCCCTGGAACATTCCAGCGGATCTTCGCAGCACCCTTGCCGGCGAGCCAGTACTTCTGGAGCTGAAGCGGCATGCCCCGGGCTGGGTTCGGATCAACCACGGGTCACCTCGTTTCCAATGTGCAGCTCACACCGGCAATTGATAACCAACTCTGGTGGGGCCGATGGATCCCCTGGAAACATCATCGGCACACCATCGACGTAGAACGGGTACCAGACCGGCACCGTCACTCCGTCAACTTCCTGGTGTGGGGATCGCACACGGTTATCGTCCTTGGTGTCCCATCGCTTGGTCAACTGTCGACCGGTTACTCTGGCCTGTTCGATACCGGCCGCCATGGTGCCCGCACCATAAGCACGGTTGACCTCGGTCTGGGCAATCACTTTGGCTCGGTTCGGCCAGCGCTCAGAGCCCGTGTAACTGAGTACCTTGTCAACCCTCGCCGCGATCTGATTCCTGCTCTCGCCAGCGTTGGTGCCGTCGGTAATTTCGGCAAAGACAAGGTTCGCAACCTCGTCGGGAATGCGCACGAGCAGATTCTGTACATCCGCCAGGTAGCTGACAACGAAAGCGTGGCGTGAAACTGGAGGGACTTCAGTCGCAGAACTCCAGGCGCTGACACCAATTCGCCCGATCTCACTAAGGATGGTGTCCACTTCGGAGTCCCAGTTGGACTGGAGTCCATAGATCGCAGTTGGATCTGGACTTCCTGACCGGGTGACAGCGGCACGTGCCTTGTCGAGCCATCGGCGCAGTGCACTGCCAACCGTTGCACCAAGAGAACGCTCATCGTCAGCCCTGCTCATGAAGGAACCCGGCTCTGGTCAGGTACTCCTGCAATAGATAGACGTGGTGTGGCTTCTGTCGCGTCAGCAAAGTGGTGCAGTATCGGTCGAGGGCCGCTCGCAACGCCTCGGAGTCCAAGGTCGGGTCCACTTGTTCCGCCAGAAGCGAGAGATGGTCCCAAGCGTTGGCCAGTACCTTATGGGCGTGCGCCTCGTCGCGGACCTGGATCTTGGTATGCAGCTCGTACGGCGGGCACGTGAATTCGGATCGATGTTGGTTACCTACCAGCCTCTTCCCCGCCAGCTCCAGGGCTCGCAGGACGGTGGCGTTACTGACGACGAAGACGTTGAGAGGTTGCACGCTCACTGATGCAGTGAGCCCGGCCGGGGTTCCTGCCGGGGCCGGAGGTGGCCCCCCTGGTGCGTTCTGTGCCTCGGTGACTTGTGGCATGGGCGGACCTGAGGTGTCACTGATCCCGGTCGGCGGAGCCGGTGGCGGGGGAGCACCGGCTCCGCCTTGCTGTGGCGGGAAGACCTTGTCCGGAGGTAGAACCTGGTCCGAGATACCGATCAACTGACGAACCGCAGGGATCTGGAACAGGTTCGGGTCTCGCAGCATCAGTTCCTTGACGAACTTCTGAGAAGCCTCTTCGTCGGTGGGCGCGTCAGAGTCCTTGTAGTCCCCCGCGATTCGTACCGCTTGTGCTGATACAAGTCCGGCGTCATACATTTCCCGAGTTTCCTTGAGGCGCTCGGGCCGTACCGTCAGTGGAGCTGTGTCGTACCAGAGGACGTACTTCTCGGGGTCTTCCTTGATCGACTTCAGAGCTGGAAGCAGATAGGCTTGAGTCAATGCGTCACATATGCGACTCGCCAGCGGTTCAATGTGAACCTTGATCTGGCCTTCCATGATCTGCCAGGCACCCCAGTGGTTGGCCTCTCCGGCACCACTGAGAATCGACGGGTCAATGTCCATCGCCAGAGCGAAGCGGCGGATGGCTTCGTTGCGAAGTTCCAGGGCCTGCTTGGATAGCTCCGACGTGAACTGGATGAGCTGGAGCTTGCCCAAAGCCTCCAGCGGCATCTCCACGATGGTGGGAACCACCCCGGCCGCTGTGCCCTCGCCCCGCAGTGACGCGGAGGCAAACCGCATGATCATCTGAGTGAGGGCCTCGGCGCCATCCACCGAGTTCCCCTCCTCGTCCGGGAAGCTGGTCTCCTTGGGAATGGCGAGCAGGCCGGCGGACACCAACCGGGAGTCGATCTGGGCGAACACGTACCGGGTCAGACGCTCGATCTCAAACAGCATCGGCATGGCTCCCCGGGTGGGGGAGTCCGACCACATAGTGCGGCGTGGATGGGGGGTCCACGTCCTGATGATCATGTCAGTCTCGGGGTCCAGCTTCCCCGGGTCCCCCATCATGTTGGTGATCTCGTTCTGGCCTGAGGTCGTGTACCGCTTCAGCTCCGACCGGCTCAGAACGAACCACTCATCTGACTGTGGATCATCAGTGCTGCGGCCAATGAAGTAAGCGTCCCCGGCAATAGTCAGGTTGATCCCCGCCAGCCGGATCAGCTCAGGTCGACGGGCCGGACCTCCCAGCAAGGTGTCAGCCAGGGCGGCCACCTTGACCTTCTTGGTCTCCGCCTGAACCCGGCCGTTCTTGTCAACCTCGGCCACATAGAACCGGACCCGAGACAGGGCCGAGCCAATCCAGTTGGCTACGAACCGCAGTTCACCGATGACGTCGTATAGCCTCCAGGCCTCGTTCTGCCAGGAGTCGTCACCGAACTTGTACGTGGGCCAGGCTCGCCCCTCAATGTTGGTGATCCTGATGGCCGCAGCGACCAGGCTCTCAGAGGCGTCGTGCCCAGTGGTGACTGGCACCAACGATTTGCGGGACCGGCCTAGTGCCATCAGTTTCCATCTTCCCGATTCGCCAGAAACCCGGTCAAGTATGAGGCTGCCGGGATGGCCAGGATGGCAATAACCCAGCGGTTAGGGAACAAGGCGGCTACCGGCATGACCGGTATCGCGATCCAGATAGACATACACCATGAGCAATGGAAAAGCTTGGAGGGGAGGGAGTCCGGTCCCCAGGTTCGGATCACCCATTGCCGAATGAAGACGGTGATGCTGTCAGACACAAGCAGCCTGGTAAGGCGTGCCACGGCCAGGGCCGCCACGACGAGGCTAGTGATCAGCATGTCGTATAGCGTACGGGCTCCCTAGGCACAAGAGGGAGAGGCAACTAATACAAGTTGGTCAGATCGTAGAAGCTCTGGTCCATCCGGAACTCGTAAATGTTGGGGTTGGCCACCCGCATTTCCCTGCGCTCACCGGCCATCAGCTTGATAGCGGCGTGCACCATGGCATCCATCCTGTCTGGACTTTCCCTGGTGGATTCGGGGTCGAACAGGACCATTTCCTTCTCCAGCTCGGGCCAGTCCCCCACCATATGCAGCCGACCCTGCTCGTTTCTCATGGCCACCGGCTCGGCCCGCGTCTTCTTGCCGTGCTTCGCATGAACTGCTTGCATGGGAGGGGAGGTATGCCGTGGGAAGTAGTCCTGGTCAATCAGCTCCCGGTAGGCATCCCGAAGGACCTCCTCCAGGTACCGCTTACCAAGGTTCTCCTCATACACCAGGACATCGGCCGCGAACTCAGCCACCGCCTTCCACGCCTCAAGTACAGCCGCTCGGCCAGAGTGTGGCGTCGAACGGTCGGCCAGGACGTAGAGGTGCTTGTCTCGGGTTCGGGCCACCACGACAATTCCGAACGTGGCATCCTCACCGGTCAGGTTAGGGTCACAACCGACCACAATGGACACAATGTCATCAGGAGCATCAACGACGCGGTTCTTGATGATGTCCTTGCGCTGGAACAGTCCCCCACCAGCCAGCTCCAGGAGCTTGCCGTACAGCTCCTGCTCTCCGATCGCGGTGCCGTCGTACTGCCGCTTCATCTCAGTCAGGGCGTGACTAGACAGGTTGGAGGCGTTGTCGAACGTGGAACCGGTGATCAGGTGAACGGTCCCGTCGACCCGGGCAACCCAATCCTCCAGCAGAGCGATTGGCTTAGGAGTGGTCGTGACGAAGGCGCGCGGGTGGTCATCTACAAGGTCCGCGCGGAGGGAGGGCAACAGGCCGTGGTACCAGGTCTCGTATGGCTTGAGCCACTTGGCCAACTCGTCGCAGAGGATCCCGGCAGCGTTGTACCCACGTCCCGTGTCCGGTGTGTCTGCACCTTCGAGGTAGATTTTCGCACCCTTGGGGAACAGGATCATTGGCCGAGGATTCTGCTTATATCGGTGCTGGATCCCACGTCGTTTCAGAACGTTGAGGATTCCGGAGGGGCCCTCAGCATTGATGGTCCTGGCGTCGGCCAAGGTGTCAGCGACCACCAACCATTCAGTGGGGACCCCTTGCCGATCAAACGGGTGCTTCTTGACCCGGTCCACGATCCATTCGCTACCGGCTCGGGACTTGCCGAACCCACGTCCGGCCAGGGCTAGGCACACCAACCAATCACCAGGGGGGGGTACCTGCTCAGGTCTGGCGGTCCACCACCACTCCTCATTGAGGATGTCGCGCACCATCGCCGGGGGCAGGGACTTGATCCACGCCTCACGATCGTTTGCCGGCAACAGGGCCACTCGCTCTGCGAGTGAGAAGGACACGCGATCATGGTATAACCAAGGTGAGTCCCAGGCGTTCGCCTGTTTGGAGGTACGTGAGTGCGCATTCCTCTCGGCGACGCGGACCTGGTTATCGAGCTAGATATCCCAGGGCTACATAAGGCGCCGCCACCCAAGGTGATCTTTCACATTGGACCGCCACGGGACACCACCCCGGCTGATCGAGTGATCAAGCCCCCGCCATACAGCCAACCAACAGGAAAGGTGGACGTCCGGATGGACCTCCAGGCAGACAAGAAGGTAGCCCTGTCCGTGGAGTACACGGACGAGGTTGGTAACCCAGTGCCGGCCCCGGCCGGTGGCACGACCGTGTACACGGTCGACGACCCGACCATCATCAACCTGACGGACAACGGTGACGGTACGGCTGAGGCCGCCGCCACGGGCACGCTCGGTACGGCCAACGTGCACCTGGACGCGACGTTCACCGACGACGACGGCGTCTCGCACACGGTCACCGGTGACCTCCAGCTTGTGGTCGTGGCCGGTCTCGCCGAGCGAGTCAACATCGTGGCCGGCGCTCCGGAGGAGGTCACTCCGGACGTGTAGCCTGGTCTGACCCGGCTACGACCAACTGGTGGCAACAGGGGACCCCCTCACCTCCCGGAGGGGGTTCCTTTTTGTCGGGGGGTGGAGCTAACATTGGAACCTCCTTGAGGAGGGATCCCCTGTGAACGAACCCCCCGCCCTTGCCGTGCAACTGAAAGAGCTTCGAGACGTGCTCGGCCTGAGCCTCCATGCCATGGCAGAGCTGCTGTACACCTCGCAGCAGACGTACCGGGGCTGGGAGGGCGGAGCGCAGCCACGAAAAGAGGGCCGGGCTCGCATCGAAACATTTATAGAAAGCGCTCATGCTCAGCTCGACCGGCTTCAGCAGGAGGGCTGGAATCTGGCTGGCCTGGTCCCGCTCAGCGTGGCGTCGTCGATGCTCGGGGTCCCACATGAGACCCTCTTCCACGCCTACCGGGACAGCAAGTACCGTGCGTTTGATCTAGGCATCCTGGGGATTTGGGTTGGCGAAGACGAGCTGGATGCCATCTTGGAGGCGGTGCTGGCATGAACTGTCTGGCGTGTGGCGAACCAATGGTCCCCCGGATCGGGGATGCGTTAACTCACGCCAGTTGCTTGATGGTTGAGCCCGTCCAGGACGAATCCAACAGCTTTTCTGAGATCCTCCGACAGAGACTCACCGAAATCATTATTTGGCAGAACAACCGGAGCCCACGTTCGCAGCAAACTAACATCGGTCCAAGTGAGATAGGCAGTCCCTGTGACCGTCAGATCGCCTACCGAATCGCGGCGATTGATGAAATCAACACGCGTCAGGATCCATGGGCGGCAGTCATCGGGACAGCCATCCATCGCTGGCTCCAGGAGGCCGTGAACGATTGGGTCAACGATCAGTCGGGGCCTCGAAATCTGTTCACGGAAATCGAGCTTCAGTTCGGCGAACTTATAACCGGTCACTGTGACCTCTACGACGCTGAATCGGAGACGGTCATTGACTGGAAGACGGTAGGACCCAACGCTCTCAAAGACGTCGAGGCCGGACGAATTTCTACGGGTTACATGATTCAGACGCAGTTGTACGGTTACATGTTCGCCCAACAGAACATTCCGGTGAAACGGGTGGCCCTGGTGTTCGTCCCCCGGGCCAGTTCCCTCAACCGGATGCGGGTGTGGTCTGCCATCTATGACCCGACCGTAGCAGAGACGGCGCTGGCCCGAGTGTACCGGATTGCACGGGAAGTCCTCTCCAAGGATCTATTGAACAAGAACCATATGTGGGCCGATGTGTCAGCGGAAGGTGGGGATCATTGTGGCTTCTGCCCCTGGTTCGAAGCACACCGTTTGGCGCCTGCGGACGCAACGGGTTGTCCAGGGAGGTGAGATGGAAGAGTTCTACGTGGCGATGAGCAAGGCGATCAAGGACCGCGATCATGCCAAGGGTCGGGTGCTGTGGTGGGAGGCCAAGGTTCAACAGGCTGAGGCTGAGATCGAGGCCCTGGTAGCAACGCAGCACGTTGAAGCAGCGGATCAGACTCCTGAGGAGGTAGGCCAGTAATGGGACCAAATGATTTGATCATCGATGAGCCGGAGGAACTCAACACCGGCACCAAGCTGTACCCCAAGGACATCATCAACCACACCGTGCTGGTGTGGGCGACTGACTACATTGGACACAGCCCCACCCAGTTCAACGACGGGTCGGACCCCAAGAAGCCGTGTGACGTGGTCGTGGTTGATCTCATCGACCTGGACCAGGTCAGCGAGGAAGGGACCCCCGGCCTGGTGTCTCGTGGGTCATGGTGGCGCCAGGGTCGGCTCATTCAGCGACTCAAGCCACGGGTCGGCAAGCCCAACCCGCTGATCGGTCGCATCATCAAGGGACTGGGTCCCAACGGTGCGTTCGAGCTGATGGACCTGAGTTCCGATGAGAAGTCATTGGCCCGGGCCCGGAACTGGTGGGCGATCAACGGTGGGTTCACTCCGAGCCAGCCGTTCAGCGCCCCCAGCCAGCCGCAGCCGACCGTGCAGGTATCCCCGCAGTCCAACCCCACCCCGCCCCCGTCAGCGTTGGAGCAGTTGGCCAACCAGTCTCTGGGCACCACGCACAACGCCAGCAGCGTGACCATGGACCGGTTGCGTCGGCTGAGCGAGCAGGGTCCTAGCAGTGACGGAGACGCCCCGTTCTAAAAGGTGAAGGCCCCCGGACTCTTTGTAGGAGTCGGGGGCCTTCATGCGGAGGGTCTGGCCAGCGGGACCCTCCGGTGCCATGATGAGCCATCACGGTGGCCTTCCGGGGGCTCTTGATCTGCCAGTTACCGCCACAGTGACCGGGTGTCTCAGACCCCATGGAAGGGAGTTGCTGTGCCGACCGTACTGGATGTCGCGCAAATCTGGCAACTAGCCGGCGTGAGCGCTATCCCCATCCAGGCCAATGGTTCCAAGAGACCGGCGGTGGCTTGGGCCCAGTACATGGTCAATGTGTCACCGATGGCCAACATCAATTCCTGGTGGGGCAATGGCCAGGAATACGGCGTGGCACTGATCTGCGGTCAGGTGTCCGGTGGCCTGGAGATGTGTGAGATCGAAGGCCGGGCCCTAGAGGACTCCGGTGCCCTCCTGCACATCATCTCCGTCATGGACGACGGTGGGGCCGGTGGAGTCTGGGACCTGCTCACTGGCCCGAACGGATACGCGGAGGACTCCCCCAGCGGGGGGATGCACCTGCTCTATCGGATCAGCGATCACCCCGTCCCGGGCAACACGAAGATCGCGGCCGATGAGAACCGTCTGGTCGTTGCTGAGACTCGGGGGGAGGGGGGCTATGTCATCGTCGCTCCCACTCCCGGACACTGCCACCCAAGCGGCGAACCCTGGCGCCTCGTCAATGGCAACTATGGACATCTGCCAACCCTCACGTGGGCCGAGCGGAACCTGCTCCATGAGTGCCTCCGTCTCGCACTGGACAAGACCCCACCCGTAGAGCCCCGGCCGGTGGTTGCTGTCTCCGCCGACGGTATGGCCGACGGTGCCATCTCCAGTCTGATGGAAGTAAGCCCGGGTGACGACTTCGAGCAGCGGGTGGACTGGGAGGAGATCCTGGCCCCGCATGGTTGGCGCCTGACCATGGCGTTGACCAATGGGGAGCGGCACTGGGTCCGCCCCGGTAAGGACGGGCGCGAGGGCATGTCAGCCACCACGGGCCGGGCCAACGACCGCGACCGACTCTACGTGTTCAGTACATCCACCATTTTTGAGGCCGAGGTCCCGTACACCAAGTTCGGGGCCTTCGCTTTGCTCAACTACGGCGGAAACCACAGCCTGGCCGCGTCAAGCCTGGCCCGGAAGGGGTTCGGCACTCGGCGCAA
>Ga0207674_10001271_pt1 | contig 32960 bp, 29 predicted proteins | sample KBSCornC72_FD_184303 | JGI IMG/M metagenome (GOLD analysis project Ga0207674, IMG submission 184303) | Corn rhizosphere microbial communities from Kellogg Biological Station, Michigan, USA - KBS Corn C7-2 (SPAdes) (version 2) | ecosystem: Host-associated > Plants > Roots > Rhizosphere > Soil ...
CACAGCTCGATACGCAGATCCTCCCGCTCCTGCCCCTGACCTCGGGTGTGGTGCTCCCGGGCATGGTCGTGACGCTCACGATCGAGTCCGAGGAGGCCCAACAGGCCATCGCGGCCTCCGAGTCCTCCGACGGGGAGCTCTTGCTCGTGCCTCGGATCGGCTCGAGCTACGCGAAGATCGGCACCGTCGCCAAGGTCGAGGACGTGGGGCGGCTCCGCAGCGGGCTCGAGGCCCTCGTGATCCGCGGCATGGTCCGCGCGGTGGTCGGCACCGGCGTCGCCGGGACGGGCCAGACCACGTGGGTGCAGTTCGAGCCACGTCCCGACCCCGAGATCTCGTCCGAACGCGCCCGCGGGCTCTCGCGCGAGTACAAGGCGGTGCTCGAGAACATCGTCGAGGCGCGCGGCGTCCCCGAGGTCGCCGACTTCCTCCGCGGCCTGTCCGACCCCGGTCAGGTCGCCGACACGGCCGGCTACTCGCCGGACCTGTCGATCGAGCAGAAGGTCGAGGTCCTCGAGACCCTCGACGTCGAACAGCGGCTCGAGAAGGTCCTCGGCTGGGCCAAGGAGGTCCTCGCCGAGCTCGAGCTGAAGGACAAGATCCGCACCGACGTTCGCGACGGCATGGAGAAGAACCAGCGCGAGTACATCCTGCGCCAGCAGATGGACGCGATCCGCAAGGAGCTCGGTGACGAGTCGGGCGAGGGGATCGTGGAGGAGTACCGCAAGAAGATCGCCGACGCGAACATGCCAGAGGGCGCCCGCAAGGAGGCCGAGCGCGAGCTCGGTCGCCTCGAGGCGATGTCGGAGCAGTCGCCCGAGTACGGCTGGATCCGCACGTACCTCGACTGGATGACCGAGATCCCGTGGGACGTCCGCACCGAGGACAACCTCGAGATCGACGCGGCTCGCGCGATCCTGGACGAGGACCACACCGGCCTGTCCGACGTGAAGGACCGGATCGTCGAGTACCTCGCGGTCCGCAAGCTGCGTCAGGAGCGCGGGCTCGGACCCTCGTCCGGCCGCGGCTCGGGGGCGATCCTCACGCTGGTCGGGCCCCCGGGCGTCGGCAAGACGTCGCTCGGCGAGTCCGTGGCGCGCGCGCTCGGTCGCAAGTTCGTCCGGATCTCGCTCGGCGGGATCCACGACGAGGCCGAGATCCGCGGGCACCGGCGCACCTACGTCGGCGCGCTGCCGGGCCGCATCGTGCGTGCCCTCAAGGAGGCCGGCACGAAGAACCCGGTGATGATGCTCGACGAGGTCGACAAGGTCGGCGCCGACTGGCGCGGCGACCCCTCGAGCGCGCTGCTCGAGGTGCTCGACCCGGCCCAGAACCACACGTTCCGCGACCACTACCTCGAGGTCGACCTCGACCTGTCCGAGGTGCTGTTCATCTCGACCGCCAACGTGTCCGAGACGATCCCGGGCCCGCTGCTGGACCGGATGGAGGTCATCCGGCTCGACGGCTACACCGAGGACGAGAAGGTCGTGATCGCGCGCGACCACCTGCTCGCACGGCAGGAGGAGCGCAACGGCCTGCGTTCGGACGAGGTGGAGATGACCGACGACGCGGTCCGTCAGATCGTCAGCGACTACACCCGGGAGGCCGGCGTGCGGAACCTCGAGCGCGAGCTCGGCAAGGTGCTGCGCAAGGTGGCCACTCGGCTCGCGAGCGATCAGGCGCAGCCCCCCGTTCGGGTCGACGTCGACGACGTCCGCGAGTACCTCGGGCGACCGAGGTTCTTCTTCGAGGCCGCCGAGCGCACCAGCGTCCCCGGCGTCGCGACCGGGCTCGCGGTCACCGGCACCGGCGGCGACGTCCTGTTCATCGAGGCCACGCGACTGGACGGCGACGGGAAGGACCCGCTGATGCTCACCGGCCAGCTCGGCGACGTGATGAAGGAGTCGGGCCAGATCGCGCTCAGCTACGTGCGGTCACACGCGCGCGAGCTCGGGATCGACCCGTCGAACCTCGGTGGTCGGTTCCACGTGCACGTGCCCGCGGGTGCGGTCCCCAAGGACGGCCCGAGCGCCGGCGTCACGATGGTGACGGCGATCGCGTCGCTGCTCGCGGGCACCCCGGTGAAGAGCACGGTCGGGATGACCGGCGAGGTGACGCTCCAGGGCCGGGTGCTCCCGATCGGCGGCGTGAAGCAGAAGGTCCTCGCCGCGCACCGCGCGGGGCTCAAGGAGGTCATCCTGCCCAAGCGGAACGAGGGCGACCTGGACGACGTCCCCGAGCAGGTGCGCGAGGAGATCGCGTTCCACCCCGTCGAGACGGTCGACGAGGTGCTCGCGATCGCGCTCGAGCGCGAGGACGCCGGGACCGAAACGGCTGCCTAGAAGAGCAGCCTTCCGGTCGCGTTCGGCGTCCAGCGCGCTGGGCCGCCCGGGCTACTATCGCCCGATGGCCGTAGCCGGACGAACGATGCGGTTCGCGGAGGGGAGCCCGTTCCCGCCGATCGCCGAGTACGCGTTCCTGTCGGATCGGCAGGTGCAGGCGCTCGTCGCGCCGAGCGGGAACGTGGAGTGGCTCTGCCTGCCGCGGCCGGACAGCCCCTCGGTGTTCGGGGCGATGCTCGATCGCGGGGCGGGCCACTTCCGGCTCGGCCCGGCCGAGGCCACCGTCCCCGCGGGCCGGCGCTACGTCCCCGGCACGCTCGTGCTGGAGACGACGTGGCAGACCCGGACCGGATGGATCGTGATCCGCGACGCGCTCCTCGTCGGTCCCTGGTACGACGACACGCAGCGGGCGGTCGAGTACGAACGGCCGCCCGGCGACCACGAGGCCGAACACGTCCTGCTCCGAACCGTCCGATGCGTGAACGGTCACGTCGAGCTCCTGATGGACTGCGACCCCTCGCCCGATTACGCGCGGGCGGACGCGACCTGGCAGTACGAGACCGAGGGGTACAGCCACGCGCTCGCGCGGATCGAGCCGGGCGACATGCCACTACGCCTGACGAGCGACCTTCGGATGGGGTTCGAGGGCAAGCGCGCGCACGCGAACACGACGATGCGCGAAGGCGACGAGCGGTTCGTCGCGTTGTCGTGGTCGGACCACGAGCCGCCGCAGTCCTATCAGGACGCCGCCGACCGGATGTGGCGGACGCAGGAGTACTGGCGCGAGTGGCTGAACCACGGTGAGTTCCCCGACCACCCCTGGCGGACCCAGCTGCAGCGGAGCGCGCTCACGCTCAAGGGCCTCACCTACGCCCCGACCGGGGCGCTGATGGCGGCGGCGACCACCTCGCTGCCCGAGACCCCCGGCGGCGAACGCAACTGGGACTACCGGTATTCGTGGATCCGCGACTCGACGTTCGCGCTGTGGGGCCTGTACACGCTCGGGTTCGACTCGGAGGCGGACGGGTTCTTCGAGTTCGTGGCCGATCGGTGCGGGGACGGGAGCGACCTCCAGGTGATGTACGGGCTCGGCGGCGAACGCGACCTGACCGAATCCACGCTGCCCCACCTCTCCGGCTACGAAGACGCCCAGCCCGTGCGGGTCGGCAACGGCGCGTACAACCAGGTGCAGCACGACGTGTGGGGGGTGCTCCTGGACTCGATCTACCTCCACGCGAAGTCCCGCGACCGCCTCCCCGAACGCGTGTGGCCGATCGTGGTCGCGCAGGTCGAGAAGGCGATCCAACACTGGAACGAGCCCGACCGGGGCATCTGGGAGGTCCGCGGCGAGCCGAAGCACTTCACCTCGTCGAAGCTGTTCTGCTGGGTCGCGCTGGACCGAGGGGCGCGCCTCGCCCACCGTCGCGGCGAGGAGGCGCTCGAGCAGAAGTGGCGCGCCGTCGCCGACGAGATCCACATGGACATCCTGGCCAACGGCCTCGACGAGCGCGGGGTCTTCACGCAGGCGTACGGGACGACCGCACTCGACGCGTCGCTGCTGCTGCTGCCGCTCGTGCGGTTCCTCCCCAAGGACGACGAACGCGTCCGGGCGACCGTGCTCGCGATCGCCGACGAGCTGACGCTGGACGGCCTCGTGCTGCGCTACCGCGTCGAGGAGACCGACGACGGGCTGTCCGGCGAGGAGGGGACGTTCGCGATCTGCTCGTTCTGGCTGATCTCGGCGCTCGTCGAGATCGGCGAGCTCCGACGGGCCCGCGCGCTCTGCGAGAAGCTCCTGTCGTTCGCGAGCCCGCTCCAGCTCTACGCTGAGGAGATCGACGCGACCACGGGGCGCCATCTCGGGAACTTCCCGCAGGCATTCACGCATCTGGCGCTCATCAACGCGGTCGTGCACCTCATCCAGGCCGAGCTCCAGCAGCAACGAGGCTTCTCGATGGCCCATCAGATCGTCACCTGATGCGGGCGCTGGTGGCGGCCTCCGGCGCGCCCGGGGGCATCGAGCTGCGCGAGGTGGAGGAACCCTCCCCGGCCGATGGCATCGCGGTGGTTGACGTCCGCGCCTGCTCGCTGAACCGCGGTGAATGCACGGCCTTGCTCACCGCCGAGGACGGGTGGCGGCCCGGGTGGGACGTCGCCGGTGTGATCGCCGAGCCGGCTCTGGACGGCTCGAGCCCGCCCCCCGGCACCCGCGTGGTCGCGTGGGTGCATGGCGGCGGGTGGGCCGAACGGGTCGACGTGCGCTCGAGCCATCTGGCCTCGATCCCGGACGAGATCTCGTTCGAGACGGCGTCGACACTCCCGGTCGCGGGGCTCACGGCGATGGGCGCGTTGGCCTTCGTCGATCCGCTCGAGGGTCGTCGCGTCGCCATCACCGGCGCGGCCGGCGGCGTCGGCCGCTTCGCGGTGCAACTGGGACACGCGTTGCAGGCCGACGTGACCGCGGTCGTCGGCAGCCCCGAACGCGGCGAGGGCCTTCCGGAGCTCGGGGCGGACCACGTTGTGTTGGCGCTCGAACCCGAGGGCGAGCCGTTCGACCTCATCCTGGAGTCGGTCGGCGGCTCGACCCTGGCGGCGGCGCTCGGCCGAGTGTCGCCGGATGGGACCGTCGTGACGTTGGGGAACTCGTCGAACGAGCCGACGACGTTCGACACGCGTACGTTCTATCGCCGCGGCCGCCCCACGATGAAGGGCTACCTCGTGACGCACGAGCTGCTCGAGGGCCGGCTGGGCACGGCCGAGCTCGCGGAGCTTGCCGGGTTGGTCGCGAGCGGCCGTCTGCGGGTCGAGATCGATCTGGTCGTGCCGTGGACCGAGGCGGCCTCGGCCGTGACCGCGCTGCTCGAACGGCGGGTGCGCGGCAAGGCCGTCCTGACCGTCGGGTCGTCGTGACCGGGCCGTCGGCGGTCGCCGACGCCTTCGAGTTCGTCGGGTTGGTGCGGCGCTTCGGCGAGGTCGTCGCGCTCGACGACGTGTCGTTCAGCGTCGCGGCCGGAGAGATGGTCGGGTTCGTCGGTCCGAACGGTGCCGGCAAGACGACCGCGATGCGGATCGCGCTCGGCCTGCTGCAGGCCGACGCGGGCGCGGTGCGGTGGCGCGGGCGCGCGGTCGACGCGGAGACGCGCCGCCGGTTCGGCTACATGCCCGAGGAGCGCGGGCTCTATCCGAAGATGCGGGTGCTCGATCAGCTCGTCTACCTCGCGCGCCTGCATGGCCTCGAACCTGGGGACGCGCGTTCGCAGGCGGAGCGGATGACCGAGCTGCTCGGCGTCGGCGACCGCGCCCGAGACCGGGCCGAGTCGCTCTCGCTCGGCAACCAGCAACGGGTGCAGCTCGCGGCCGCGCTCGTGCACCGGCCGGAGGTCCTGATCCTGGACGAACCGTTCTCCGGTCTGGACCCCGTCGGCGTGGACGTGCTCTCGGCGATCCTGCGGCGGCAGGCGGACGACGGCGCCCCGGTCGTGTTCTCGAGCCACCAGCTCGAGCTGGTCGAGCGGCTCTGCGAGTCCGTCGTGATGATCGATCGAGGCCGGATCGTGGCCTCCGGGCGCATCGCGGACCTGCGCGCCCGAGACACGCGGCGGCTGGTCCGCGTCGAGGTGGCGGGGGCGTCGGACGGCTGGCTCGAACGCGTCGCCGGCACCCGTGTGCTCGAGCCGCTGCCCGACGGCGCGATCGTCGAGCTCGACGGTGCGAGCGAGTCCGACGTGCTCGACGCGGCGCGCGCCGCCGGATCGGTCCGGCACTTCAGCGTCGTCCGGCCCAGCCTGCCCGAGATCTTCCGGCGCGAGGTCGCGCGATGAGCGCTCGGCGCCTGTGGCCGATCGTCGCGCGACGCGAGTTCGTCGAGCGCGCGAGGGACCGCGGCTTCCAGGTCTCGACCGCGATCACGGTGCTGCTGCTCGTCGGCGTCATCGTGATCTCGGCGGTGTTCAACCGCCCCACGAGCTTCGACCTGGTCGTCGTGGGGGAGGGATCGGATGCCCTCGGGCAGCAGGTACGCGCCGCGGCGGACGCGTTGGGGATCGAGGTGTCGGTGCACGAGCTCGCCGACGAGGCCGAGGCCCGGCAGGCGGTCGATGCCGGCGACGCCGATGCCGCGGTGGTCGAGGCTGGTCGGATCGTCGTGCGCGCCGAGCCGCCCGACCAGCTGGTCGGGCTGATCCAGGCCGTGTCGGTTCGGGAGCGTTCGCGCCAGGCGCTGATCGGCGCGGGACTCTCATCCGAGCAGGTCGACGCCGCGCTCGCGCAATCGCCTCTCCCGGTCGACGCGCTCGAGCCGGTGAACGCCGAGAGCCGCGAGACCGCCACGGTGGCGTTCGTCGGCGTGCTCCTGCTGTACGGGCAGCTGTTCGCGTACGGGTACTGGGTCGCCGCCGGCGTGGTGGAAGAGAAGTCCTCGCGCGTGGTCGAGGTCCTGCTCGCGACGCTCCGCCCCTCGCACCTGTTGCGCGGCAAGATCCTCGGGATCGGGCTCCTCGGGCTCGCGCAGCTCCTGCTGCTCGCGTTGGTCGGACTGTTCGCGTCGTCCGCGGTCGGAACGCTCGAGTTCCCCTCGGGCGCCATCGCCACGGTCGGGCTCGTCCTGGTCTGGTTCGTCCTCGGCTTCTTCTTCTACGCGACGATGTTCGCGGTCGCGGGGTCGATCGTGACGCGCCAGGAGGACCTCCAGACGACCATGACCCCGCTCACGATCCTGATCGTGGGCTCGTTCTTCATCGGGCTGAGCGCGACGAGCAACCCGGATTCGACGCTCGCCGTGGTCGCGTCGCTGTTGCCGTTCTCCTCGCCGCTCGTGATGCCGACCAGGATCGCGCTCGGGGATGCGGCGACGTGGGAGGTGGTGGCCTCGATCGCGATCTCGGTGGCCGCGACCGCGGCGCTGATCCCGCTCGCGACGAAGATCTACTCTCGCGCGCTGCTGCGGCCCGGTCGCGTTCGGATCCGGCAGGTGTTGCGCGCCGGCGGCGCCTGAGCCCGGCTTCAGTCCTCGTCGCGCGGGACGATGCAGAACTCGTTGCCCTCGGGGTCGGCCATCACGCGCCAGCGGTACCCGCCGGGCATCTGCAGGATGTCCGAGATCGCCGAGCCGCCGAGCGCGGCGATCTTCGCGAACGCCCGGTCCAGATCGTCGACCTCGAGGTCGACGTGAAGCCGGTTCTTGACCGACTTGCTCTCCGGCACCCGTTGGAACGCGACCGGCGGGGCGCCGCCGTCGGTCGTCAGCATCAGGTAGTCCTCGCCGAACCACCCGCGTTCTTGGACGCCGAGGAGCGCGCACCAGAACGGCGCGATCCGCTCGGGATCGACGGTGTCGATCACGATCCAGTGGAGCCGCCCGATCGCCTCCGGCATGAGGCCCGAAGCCTACGACGGGGCCGCGGGCGGCGCTTGCCGATGCCTGCCCTCTCGCCGCTCAGCCCGTGAGCTCGATCGCCATCTCGTCGAACACGGCCGAGTGCGCGTCGACGTCCGCCTCGGTGGTGGCGGGGGACATCAGGGCCATGTTGTGGAAGGGCGTGAGGAGGATGCCGCGGTTGAGCGCGTACAGGTGGGTGAAGCGAGCGAGCTCGTGATCGTCGGCGGCCGCAGCGTCGCCGCCGGTGCGCGGCGGCGTCGGCGTGAACCAGTACTCGGCCCGGCACCCGATCCGCTGCACCTCCCACGGTAGCCCGTGGCTCCGGATCGCCGACGAGACGCCGTCGGCCCAGCGTTCGCCGAGCGCGATCATCCGTTCGAACGCCGACTCGGTCAGGACGTGCTCGAGGGTCGCCCGCATCGCGGCCAGGGACAGCGCGTTGCCCGAGAGCGTCCCGCCGATCCCCCCGACGTCGGTCGTGGGCAGGGAGCGCATGAACGCGTCGGTGCGTTCGGCCACCTCGGCGCTCATGCCGTAACAGGCCGCCGGCACGCCGCTCGCGAGGGGCTTGCCGACCGTGAGGAAGTCGGGTTCCAGGCCCCACGCCTTCGTCGCCCCGCCGGGTCCGGCACACAGCGTGTGGGTCTCGTCGATCACGAGGTAGGTGCCGTGCTCGCGCGTGAGGGTTCGCAGGGCGTCGTGGAACCCGGGCTCGGGCAGGACGATCCCGATGTTCGTGAGCGCGGGCTCGGCGAGCACGCAGGCCACGTCCCCGTGCGCGAGCGCCGCCTCGAGCGCGTCCACGTCGTTGAACTCGACGACGCGGGTGGTCTCGGTCGGGTCGATCGGCGCGCCGACGTTCCCGATGCGCGGGCCCGGCACCCCGTCCTCGATCGTGACGATCGTCTCGTCGACCGAGCCGTGGTAGCAGTAGTTGAAGACCAGGATCTTCGGCCGCGCGGTGATCGCGCGCGCCAACCGGATCGTGAACCGGTTCGCGTCCGTGGCGGTCAGGCAGAACTGCCAGAAGGGCAGGCCGAAGCGCCGCTGCATCTCGGCGCCGACCCAGGCCGCGTCCTCGGTGGGCAGCATGAGGGTGATCCCCCTGGCGGCCTGCTCGGCGATCGCGTCCACGGCCTCCTTCGGGGCGTGGCCGGTCATCGAACCCGTGTCGCCGAGACACAGGTCGACGTATTCGCGGCCGTCGACGTCGGTGAACCGGGCCCCGTGTGCCTCGGCCACGAACACCGGGTAGGGCCCGGCCCACTCGCTCATCCACGGCATCGGGACCCCGGCCAGCAGGTTGGCCTTGGCGCCCTCGAACAGCTCGCGCGATCGAGGGTGGTCCTGTTCGAAGCGGTCGAGCTCGCGCCGCATGAGTTCGTGCAGGCGCGTGCGGTCGAGGTCGTGGGTCACCGTTCGGTTCCTCGCGTCGGGGACGACGCAGCGTGTCGCATCCGGTCCGCGGCCGTCAAACGAGAGGGCGGGCCTTGGGCCCGCCCTCTCGGAACGTCGTCGTCGCGTCGGACCGCTACGTCAGGCTGTCGCAGAGGCTCAGCAGATCGGGGTCCGACGCCAGGTCGGCTTGGCCACCTTGGAAGGTCACCTCGCCGGTCGCGGACACGCTGATCTTGTGGCCGACCTCCGCGAACACCTGGCCCTGCCCGCCCACGATGTAGTGGTAGCTGATCCCGTTGACCGTGGTCGTGCCCTTGGAGACGTTGATCGTCTCTGTGAACGACGCGTGATCTCGGAACGTGTGGCCGCTCGTCGTGTTCGTGATCGTCCCGAAGAAGTTCGCGCGCGTCGCGATCTTCATGGGGTCGCCCGTCTTGTTGAGGAAGGTCGTCATCGTGATCGCCTCGGAGTCCATGACCTCCGTCAGCGTGAACCCGTTGCAGCCGATGTCTGGCAACGTGAACCACCCCTCATCCGTGAAGATCTCCTTGAGGGGAGCCTTCGCGGAGGCGGGGACGGAGCCGCCGATCACCATCAGGGCGATCGCCCCGAGGACGACCCCTCTCGCCACGTCGCGCATGGGAACGCTCCTTTCGACACCGTGGGCATCGGGAGCTAGCCCGTTCGGCTTCAGGGTCGGCCGGGCCGAAGTTACCTGGCGGTGGGCGTAGGTCCTTCGGCCGGCTTAGGGGGCGAGCTCACGCCGGAGCGCGGTGAGCGGGAGCGATCCGAGGGCGAGCAGCCGGTCGTGGAACGCCCCGAGCGAGAACGCGGCGCCCTCGCGTTCGGACGCCGCCGCGCGCTGGCGCTCGATCTCGAACTGCCCGATCTTGTACGAGAGCGCCTGCCCGGGCATCGTGATGTAGCGGTCCGTCTCGATCGCGGCCTCGACGGCGGGCAGCCCGGCGCCCTCGAGCGTCTCGATCGCGCGCTCCCGGGTCCATCCGAGCGCGTGGATGCCGGTGTCGACGACCAGGCGCGCCGCGCGCATCCCCTGGAGGTCGAGCATCCCCAGCCGTTCGGCCTCGTCCAGGTACAGACCCATCTCGTCGGCCAGGCGCTCGCTGTACAGGCCCCAGCCCTCGGTGAACGCGCTCCCGGCGAGGAAGCCGCCGAACCGCCGCAGCGCGGGCCGGTCCTCCATCTCCTGTTCGAGCGCGACCTGGAAGTGATGCCCCGGGTTGGCCTCGTGGTACGTGGTCGAGGCGAGCTGATGCTTCGGCTTGCGTTCCAGGTCGAACCCGTTCACGTAGTACACGCCCGGCCGGGAGCCGTCCTCGGTCGGCGGGTTGTAGAACGCGAACGGCATGTCGGCCTCGCGGAACTCCTCGACGAGCCGGACGTCGCAGTTGGCGCTCGGGATCTTGCCGAACCACGAGGGCGCCAGGTCCCAGCTCCGGCGGACCTGTTCCTCCGCGGTCGCCTTGAGCTGGTCCGGGGACACGAACCGGAACGCCGGATCCTCCGCGATCGAGGCCTCGGCGGTCGCGGCGTCGGGGTGGCCGAGGATCTCCGCCGAGCGCGCGCGTTCGTCCTGGATCTTCTCCAGGTCGGCGACGCCGAGCTCGTGCACCTCGTTCGCGTCGAGCTCGAGCGTCGTCCAGGACAGGATCTGCGCCGCGTACATCGCGTCGCCGCCGGGGAGGTCGGCCAGGCCGATCGTCTCGGTCGCGTGCGGCAGGTAGTCGCGGACACCGTCGCGGTACCGCTCGAGCGCCGGCAGGAGGTCGTTCGCGACCGCGGCGGCCAGGCGGGAGCGCGCGTCGGCGTTCTCGGCGGGGACCGGGGCGAGGACGGGTGAATCCTCCGCGCCCGCCTCGATGAGCCGCTCGGTCTGCGCGAGCGCTCGTTCGGCGACGATCCGAGGGGCGGTGACGCCGTCGGCGATCCCCTCGCGCATGATCTCGAGCTCGGCGTCGTAGAAGGCCGGGGTGGCCGAGATCCGAGCGACGTAGCGCTCGAGGCGTTCGGGAGTGTCGGCCTGCTGGAGCGACGCGAGCTCGCCCACCAGACCCGCGGGACCCCACAGGTGGCTCACGGCGGTCAGCCGGTCGGTCCGATGCTCGAGCACCGCGAGATCGCGCCGGGCGATCGCCTCGAGGATGTCGAGGCTCACCCGCCGGTCCTCGTCGAGCTCGTCGACCTCGAGCAGACCGAGCTCCTCCAGCGCCCCGCGGTGCAGGCGCTCGCGCTCGGCGCGACCGTCTGGTCCCGGGTCGGGGAGGCGGTCGTCGAAGCGTTCGTCGCCGATCGCCGTCCCGAGCATGGGCTCGACCTCGAGCAGGCCTTCCCAGTACCGCTCGAGCAGCCGATCGGCCGCGGTCCCGTCGTCTCCCATCGATGTGCACGCTCCCCGGGGGTGTCGAAGAGCGCCCATCCTAGCGGGCGCACGAGGCACCTTCCGACGCCCCGCGCCGATCCAAGCCGGATCCGACCCGAACGAACCTTGGGGAAGTCCCGGCGTTCTCTGTCATCCGGGGCAGGATGCAGCAGGGGGGATGGGTGCGATGAGATCGTTGGTCACGCGCGCCTGCGCGCTGCTCTGTCTGCTGGCGTTCGCCGCGTGCGTGGGCTCGCCGGAGGTCGTGGGTTCGGCGGGCGGGCAGCCCGATTCGCCGGATCGGCTCGGGTCCCAGGCGCTGGCCACGCCGACGAGGGGGCCTGCCCGTGGCTCCTTGTCGGCTCCTTCCCTGCAAGGCACCCCCGGTACTGTCGGATCTGCCGGGCTTCCGGCCACGAGGCCGTACGAGGGACTCGGGACCTGGATCGACATCTACGACACCGAGGTCTGGGAGCACCCGGTGCACGCGGTGCGGTCGATGTCCGCGCACGGCATCCGGACGATCTACCTGCAGAGCTCGAACTACAACCGCGACCGGCCGTTCGTGCACCCCGACGGCGTCGAGGCGATCATCGACGCCGCGCACCGGCGGGGGATCGAGGTGGTCGCGTGGTACCTGCCCGGGTTCCGCGACCTCCCGCTCGACCTGCATCGGGCCATCCGGACGATCGGGTTCGAGACCCGTCGCGGGAACCGGTTCGATTCGTTCGCGCTCGACATCGAGTCGTCGGAGGTCCGCCGGCCGAGCCTGCGGACCACCCGTCTGCTCAGGATGTCGGCCGCGATCCGGCGCGCCGCCGGCGCCGACTACCCGCTCGGGGCGATCATGGCCTCCCCCGACCGGCTGGTCCGGACCGATCCGGGGTTCTGGCCGGGTTTCCCCTGGCGCCGGCTCGCCGACACCTACGACGTGTTCCTGCCGATGACGTACTACACGTACCGGGTCAAGGGTCCGCGAGCCGCGGCCCGGTACACGGCGCAGAACGTGCAGATCATCCGCCGGCAGACTTCCGGGATGCAGGTCCCGATCCACGTCGTCGGCGGGATCTCGTTCGACGCCACCGGGCCCGAGACCCAGGGGTTCGTGCACACGGTCCTCGAGCGGGACGTGATCGGCGCGAGCTACTACACGTTCCCGGGCATCACGCTCGATCAGTGGAAGGCGCTCAGCGCGCTCCGCTGATCTACCCGTCCACCCAACCGAAGTGCCGCCGGCGCACGTCGTCCTTGGCCGCGTCGCCGACGAAGCTCGCGTCGAGCGCGTTCGCGGTGACGCGGCGTACGTCGTCGTCGGAGAACCCGAGCACGTCGACGCAGACCTCGAGCTCGTTGGTCAGGTCGATCGCGAACAGGCAGGGGTTGTCCGTGTTGATCGTCACCGAGACGTCCTGGTCCAGGAGCCGGCGTGCGGGGTGGTCGGCCATGTCTGGGACGGCGCGCGTCCGGCGGTTCGAGGTCGGACACATCTCGAGGGTGACCTCGCGTTCGCGCACGAGCGCCGTCACCTCGGGGTCGGCGGCGACGCTCACGCCGTGCCCGAGCCGCAACGAGCCGAGCACCTCGACGGCCTCGCGCGGGAAGGCCGCGCCACCCGACTCGCCGTAGTGGGTCGTGAGCTTGAGGCCCGAGCCCGCGAGCTCGGCCACGACGTCGACGTACAGCGACGGGGGATAAGCCTGCTCGTCCCCGGCCAGGTCGAACGCGACCAGGTGGTCGCGATGCCGGAGCGCGAACGCGACCGTGCGCTCGGCCGAGTCGATCCCGTAGTTGCGGCTGGCGATCGCGATCAGTCCCACGCTCACGTCGAACTCGCGGGCGCCTCGCTCGACGCCACGGGCGATCGCGGCCATCGCGGCATCCCAGTCCAGCCCGTGCGGCTCGCACAGGAACTCGGGTGAGAAGCGGAGCTCGGCCAGCTGGACGTTGTCGGCGGCCAGGTCCTCGACCGCCTCGAACGCGATCCGCTCGCACGCGGCCTCGTCGAAGAAGGCGCCCTGCGCGAGGGTGAACCGCGACAGGACCTCCTCGAGCGAACCCATGGGCTGCACCACCTGCGCCCGCGCGGACAGCTCGGCCGGTGTCGTCTCCGGCAGCGGGTGACCGGACCCTCGGTACAGGTCGAGCATCGTCGACAGCCGGACCGCGCCCTCGAGGTGTCGGTGCAGGTCGACCTTGGCGACGGCTTTGAGATCCACCTCCCTAGCAATAGCATGCGGAGCGACCGAGGAGATCCCGATGCTGCTCGAAGGCAAGAAGCTGCTCGTCACCGGCGTGCTGACACGCGAGTCGATCGCCTACGCGGCGGCACAGGCCCTGCAGGAGCAGGGAGCCGAGATCGTCCTGACGTCGTTCGGGCGCGCGATGGGGCTGACCGAGAAGTCCGCGCGCCGTCTCCCGAACCCCGTCGACGTGCTGGAGATGGACGCGAACGATCCCGCGCACATCGAGTCGGTCTCGGCCGAGATCGGGTCGCGGTGGGGGCGGCTCGACGGGTTCCTGCACGCGATCGCCTTCGCGCCGCAGGACGCGCTGGGCGGGAACTTCCTCAACACGCCGTGGGAGAGCGTGGCAACCGCGATCCAGACGAGTGCCTACTCGCTGAAGGCGATCGCGACGGGGATGCTGCCGAACATGCGGGAGCACGGGGGAGCGATCGTCTCGCTCGATTTCGACGCGCGGGTGGCGTGGCCTATCTACGACTGGATGGGCGTGGCCAAAGCCTCGCTCGAATCGATCACCCGGTACCTCGCGCGCGATCTCGGACCGCACGGGATCCGCGTGAACACGCTGTCCGCCGGACCCCTGCGCACGATCGCGGGCAAGGGGATCCCGGGGTTCCAGACGCTCGCCGACGGGTGGGCCGACCGGGCACCGCTCGGGTGGAACCCGACCGACGCGACGCCGGTCGCCGACACGATCGTGTTCCTGCTGTCGGATCTGTCGCGCGGGATCACCGGCGAGATGGTGCACGTCGACGGCGGCTACCACGCGATCGGGGCGCCGCCGGCCGGATCGAGCGACGCGGGTGAGACCGGCTAACGGAGCGTGACGCCGGCTTCCACCGCGAGCCCCTTCTGCGCGCGCGCGATGATGTGGAACGCCTCCTTCAGCCCTTGACGGGCGACGCCCCCGAGCTCCTTCGGGTCCACGAAGTCGTCCGGCGGTTCCCCGGCGGCGATCTGGTCGACGTGGTGGCGGAGCCGGATCTCCCACAGGAACCGGAACGCCTCCTCGAGCCCCTCGCGGGTCTCGGCGTCGATCGCTCCGGCCTGCTCGGACGCCCGCAGGCGTTCGATCGTCCGCTTCGCCGTGAGCCCCGAGCGGATCGCATAGGCCCTGGCGAGGTTGCCCACGATCACGATCCCGCCGTGCTTGATGTCCACCTTCCCCGGGTGCTCCCCACGCTGCTCGACCGTGATCCCGCGGACGAACCCGATCGGCGGCCGCGCATCCAGCGCCCGCCGGGCGAGGTGCTGGAGGAAGAGCGGACGCTGGGGCGCGGTCGCCATCACGGTGTCGAGCGCCACGTCGGCCTCCAGCGCCCCGGCGACCCTGCGGAAGTCGAAGACGATCGACAGCTGTTCGCTCGCCTTGGGCGACTCCAGGTTCATCCAGTACTCGAACCGCCCGACCCACTGCTGCAGGGAGAGGCGGAGAGCGTCGTTCGTCGCCATCACGTTGCCCGTGCAGCGGGAGATCCCGGCGGCCTCGAGCCCGGCGGTGACGAACTCGGCGAGGGGGGCCAACGACGCGCCCGCGGCGTCGGGGTCGCCCTCGAACGCGAGTGCGTGGTCCTGGTCGGTTCGGATCGCCTGCTCCTGACGGGCCGCGCTCCCCAGGGCGAGCCAGGCCCACGGGAACGGCGGCTCCCCGTGCTCGGCCATCCCGAGCTCGAGCAGCCGGCGCGTCGCGGCGTCGATCGCGAACGCGATCACGTGGCCCACGTCGACCGGGTCGGCGCTCGCGCTCACCAGCGTCGAGACGACGCGAGGAAGCTCGCCGACCGCGGTCGCGACCGCCTCGCGATCGGGCGCGCGCTCGATCGCGCTCTTGAGCGCGAACGGCGTGTCGCGGCCGATCCCCATCAGGTCGGTGTCGGTCACCACGCCGAGGACGGAACCGTCCGCCGTCGCGATCGGGAAGTGGTGGAACCCGCCCTCCAGCATCCGCAGCAGGACCTCGCCGACCATCGTGTCGGGTGGGACGGTCTCTGCTTGCTGAGTCATGACCTCCCGCACGGGCGTCTCGCCGCTGCGACGCTCCGCGACCACGCGCGTCCGCAGGTCGCGGTCGGTCAAGATGCCGACGCCGGTGGTGTTCGGGACAAGCAGGCTCGAGACGCGTTCGCTCGCCATGAGCCGGGCGGCGTCGGCGACCGGGGTCTCGGGGTCGCAGGTGACGGGCGTCCGCCTGACGAGGGCGCCCACGTGCTGGTAGCGGACGAGGTCGACCTCCCCCTTCCTGGACTCGTCGATCTGAGCGATGCGGCGACGGACGCTCGCCGCGACGAACACGATCCCGCCGCCCGAGCGCAGCACCGCGTTCGCCACCTCGGCATCGATCAGGTAGCAGAGCGTGTCCTCGCCGGCGCGCACGGTCGCGGTCGGCGCCACCTGACCGAGCAGCGACCACATCCCGAACACGTCGCCCTCGCCGAGCTCGTCGATGACCCGGCCGCCGTCCACGATCTCGGCCACGCCCCGGCGGACGACGAACAGGTGCGTCGCCGGGGCGCCGGCCTGCAGGAGGATCACCGTGCCGGGCGCGAAGTGCTCGATCTGCACGCTCGCGACCACCCGGTCGAGCTCCTGGGTGGTGAGCGCGTCGAACGGCGGATGGTCGGCCAGGAACGCTCGGACGTCCACGGCCGGAGCCTACGCCGAACGGGGGCTCGGCCGGACCCCGCGGGCGGCGGCAACCGGCTGCTCGGGCTCGCGACGATCGCGGCTTCCGTTGATGTCCGCGAACACCACCGGATAGCGGTCTCGAGCGCGAGCTAAGTTCCCAGGTCGGACGCGGCGAGCTGGTTCCCGTACGGCCCACGACCGGCGGCGCACCACGCCCCACACCGCGCGGCGAGCGAGAGCGCCTCCTCGATCTTCAGGCCGGCGCCGAGCGCGTACGTCAATCCTGCCGCGAACGAGTCGCCGGCCCCGTACGTGTCGACGACGGACCCGGGTGTGGCCGCGGGTTCGTACGAGCCGCTCCGGCCGTCGTTGGTCTCGTACCGGCCGCCCCGAACGCTGTCGGTCCGAACGACCAAGGCGGGTGGATGGGTGAGCCGCGCGGGATCGAACGCCTCGGACGGGTCGTTGCCGCTGCCCACGACCGCGTCGAGGTGCAGGTCGGCCCCGGCGAGCAGGTCCGAGACGCGGCTCGTGGCGACCAGCACCTTCGCCCGGCGCGCCTCGCGGAGCGCGGCGACGTCGCCGGCCGTGAAGTAGACGGCGTCCACGGCCTCGAGCTCGTCCCAGGGGAGATCGTCGGCGTCCGTGGGTTCGAGGCGCCGGCCGAGCGTGGTGATCGTGCGCTCGCCGTGCGCGTCGACGAACACCACCCCACGACGCGTCGGTTCGTCGCGGGTCGCCGACTCGACACGAACGCCGAGCTCCGTCAGACGCCGCCGCGACCAGGCGCCCCGTTCGTCGTCGCCCAGCGCCGTGTAGAAGGTGCAGTCGCCGGCGAGCCTCGCGAGCTGCACCGCCGAGACCGCGCCACCGCCTCCGGGCTCCTCCCAGGGATCCGTGGCGTGCACGATGTCGCCGGCGCGGGGCACGTGCTCGACGTGGGCGAACTCGATCCACTCGACGTGCCCGACCACGGCGGTCCGCATGGACGGCAGTGTGGCATCCTCGATCCGTGGAGCAGCGGCGACTCACGTCCTTCAGTCACGGCGCCGGGTGCGGGTGCAAGCTCGGACCGGCCGACCTCGGGACCGTGCTCGGCACCCTCTCGCTCCCCGAGCTCGGGACCGACGTGCTCGTCGCCGCCGATACGGGCGACGACGCCGCGGTGGTTCGGCTCCCGGACGGCCAGGCGCTGGTCGCCACGCTCGACTTCTTCACGCCGATCGTGGACGACCCCTACGACTGGGGAAGGATCGCCGCCACGAACGCGCTCTCGGATGTCTACGCGATGGGCGCGAAGCCGTTCCTCGCGTTGAACATCGTCGCCTGGCCGGTCGACGACCTGCCGCTCGAGATGCTCGGCCAGGTCCTGCAGGGCGGGATCGACGTCGCGAGCAAGGAAGGCGTCGCGGTGCTCGGCGGTCACACGATCACGGACCCGGAGCCGAAGTACGGGATGGTCGCCCTCGGGCTGGCCGACCCGGAACGCATCGTCCGCAACTCAACGGTGCCGCCCGGGGCGCACCTGCTCCTGACCAAGCCGCTCGGGATCGGGGTCGCAACGACCGCGCACAAGCGCGGGGTCGCCGAACCCGAGCTGCTCGCCGCCGCCGTCGAGCTGATGACCACCCCGAACGACGCGGCCTCGGAGGCGATGGTGGATGCCGGCGCCGAGGCAGCCACCGACGTCACGGGGTTCGGGTTGCTCGGCCACCTCCAGCGGATGCTGGCGTCCTCGGGTGTGGGCGCCACGATCGACGCGTCGTCCGTGCCCATGCTCCCCGGCGTCTTGGACCACGCGAGGCTCGACGTCGTGCCCGGCGGCACCAAACGCAACCACGCGTACCTGGGTCCGAACGTGGACTGGGGGGAGCTCTCGACGCCCGAGCAGCTTGTGCTCGCGGACGCGCAGACCTCTGGCGGCCTGCTGATCGCGACGCTCGACGCCGAGCGGATGGGCCGGGAGCTCGCCTCCCGCGGGGTCGCGTGGGCGGACATCGGGATCGCGGTCGGAGACGGCCCCGGGAAGATCGCCGTCACCGGCCGGCTCGCGCGCGGCGCCTGAACCTCGGTTCAGGGAATACCCGCCTGGTGGTACGGTTGTTGCACCTGCAAATGATCGAACTCGAACGCTCCTTCTTCGACGAGATGGTGGAACACGGCCTCGCCGCGTTCCCCAACGAGGCCTGTGGATTGCTCGCGGGGAAGGAGGGCAGGCCGATCAAGTTCTTCGCGATGAGGAATCAGGACGCCAGCACGGTCAGCTATCGCATCGACCCCAAGGAGCAGTTGCAGGTCGAGACCGAGATGGAAGACGAGGGGTGGCAGACCCTCGGGATCTTCCACACGCATACGCATTCGGAGGCGTTCCCTTCCGCGACCGATCAGGATCAGGCGTTCTGGCCCCCGATCGGGTCGGAGCCTCGGATGGCCATGTTCCCGGACGCCTATTACCTGATCTTGTCGCTCGAGGATCGAACGAACCCCGACCTGCGGGCGTTCCGGATCTTGGAGGTCGGCCAGGTCGACGAGGACGAGGTGGCGATCGGATGACGACCCCGGCCTTCACCGAAGAGCAGGTCCGCCGCTACGCCCGGCACATCATCCTGCCGGGGATCGGCGGCGAAGGGCAGCGCAAGCTGCTCGACGCGAAGGTGCTCTGCATCGGGGCGGGTGGGCTCGGCTCCCCGGTCGCGATGTACCTCGCGGCGGCGGGGGTCGGGACGCTCGGGATCGTGGACTTCGACAAGGTCGACGAGTCGAACCTGCAACGCCAGATCGTGCACTCCACGGCCGACATCGGGCGCCCGAAGGTCGAGAGCGCGGTCGACCGTCTGCGCGCGATCAACCCGACGATCGAGATCGTGCCCTACGACACGATCCTGTCGTCGCGGAACGCGTTCGAGGTCCTCGGACCCTGGGACGTCGTGGTGGACGGGACCGACAACTTCCCGGTCCGGTACCTCGTCAACGACGCCACGCAGTTCCTCGGCAAGCCGCTCGTCTACGGCTCGATCTACCAGTGGGACGGTCAGGCCACGGTGTTCATGCCCGGGCAGGATGCGCCCTGTTACCGGTGCCTGTTCCCGCAGCCGCCGCCACCCGGGACCGTTCCGAGCTGCGCGGAGGGTGGCGTGTTCGGGGCGCTCCCCGGGATCGTGGGCTCGATCCAGGCGACCGAGGCCGTCAAGCTGATCACCGGCAAGGGCGACCCGCTGATCGGCCGCCTGCTGATCTTCGACGCGCTCGAGATGGACTTCCAGACCGTGAGGGTGCGGTGGGACGCCGACTGCCCCGTGTGCGGCAAGGAGCCCACCATCACCGAGCTGATCGACTATGAGGCGTTCTGCGGGCTCACGCCCGGTCAGGCGCCGCCCGAGGCCGAACACGGGGTGAGCGCCTCGTGACGCGCGTGAAGCTGCCCACGATCCTGCGATCGCACGCCGGCGGCGAGCGCGACGTCGATGCCTCAGGGGCCACGCTGCGCGAGCTCCTCGCGGACCTCGAGAGCCGCTACCCGGGCGTCACTGCGATGGTCCTGACCGACGACGGCGCCCTGCACCGGTTCGTGAACGTCTACGTGAACGATGAGGACGTTCGGTACCTCGGCTCGCTCGAGACCCCCGTCGACCCCGGCGACACGATCTCGATCCTGCCGGCCGTCGCCGGCGGGAGCTGACCCCACCGAGACCGCAAGCGCTTCTCCGCCCGACCCGATACGCTTCGCGCCGATCGGGCGCTCGGCGGCCCCTCCCGACCGGATCCGGAACGGCGACGCTCGATGTGCGTCGACCCCCGGAGCCACGGGCTCGGGCTATGGAGCCGATGACAGGTCCGGGGCTCCTGTCGACCGATCGGGGCTCCACGAGAGAGGGGGGAACCGCGCATGCGCAGGATCGCGTTGGCGATCGCCGTCGTGACGGCGATCGCGCTCGTGCCGATGGCGACATCGGCGGCTCCACGTTCGGCGGCGCTCAAGGGGTCCGACGTCCGACTGGACACGAAGGTTCGAGCGAACGAGATCGTGGTCTCGCCAGAGGCGAAGCGCGCGATCGCGGGGATGCGATCCGAGCGGACCGCGTCGACCCCGTCGGTCGGCACGGTGCTACCGATGCTCGCGTACGACGATCTGAACGGGATCCTGCTGGTCAAGAACTTCACGCTGCGCGGGGTCGGGTCCCACAGCGAGGTCTGGGTGGCGAGCGACAAGGACAAGGTCTCCACCGGGCTCGACTTCCCGGCGGGGGACTGTCGGAACGACGGCGTGCGCAACGTCATCACGGACGCTCAGGTCAACTACCTGATCGGTCAGTTCGATAGCAACATGTACCCGATCGAATCGAACGCGTTCAGCGTCGCGCCGAACACCCTGGACGGCACGGGCGCGCCGCTCGCCGATGCCATCCACGTGCCGGCGGACTCGTACGAGGGGCCGGCCGACCGTGTCGTCGTGCTCGTGGACAACGTCCGGGACCAGAACTTCTACGACGCGGACAACGCGAACGGCTACTCGTACATCGCGGGGTTCTACACGTCGACGTTCGACCTCTTCCTGAACCGCCAGGTGATGACGATCGATGCGTTCGACTGGCTCCACCGCACCACCGCGAACCCGCCGGACGACCCCGCTCCCGGCGATCTGTGCACGAACGCGAACGCGCGACCCTTCCTGTACGAGGGCGTGTTCGCCCACGAGTACCAGCACCTGTTGGAGAACTACGTGGACGTCGACGAGGGCTCTTGGACGAACGAGGGTCTGTCGGATCACGCACAGACCATCACCGGCTACGTCGACCCGTCGATCCCGATCACCGACCCGGGGGAGGACAGCCACATCCAGTGCTTCCTCGGCTGGCTGAACCAGCTCACGCCGGCCAACCCGCTACCGCGGAAGGGCGGCCCCGAGAACTCGCTGACCCTGTGGGGTGACCAGACGGACTTCGAGTCCGAGGTCCTGTGCGACTACGGCGCCGCGTACTCGTTCATGGAGTTCCTGCACGACCAGTTCGGCGGCCAGTTCATGAAAGACCTCCACCTCGAGCCGCTGAACGGGCTGGCAGGGCTGGACGCGGTGCTCGCCGCGCACAGCACCGGCCTGACCGGGATGGAGTTGATCGAGCGCTGGGCCACGATGGTGGCGATCGACGCGTCGCTCGATGACGGGTTCTCGCTCACGGGCGGCGACGCGGCCGACTACAGCACCGACACGCTGAACGCATCCATCAACTGGGACAACAAGCAGGCGTTCGCGGGGCCCGGCGTTCCGGCGAACGGCTCGGACTACGTGCGGCTGCGGGACGGCGGCGGCGCCTACCTCGGCGCCGATCAGATCGACGGCGTCGAGTTCAACGGTGCGAGCAAGCTGGCCAAGCTGCCGGTCGAGTGGAAGGTGGACAAGTCCCCCCCGAAGGGCTCGGACAAGGCCCTGTACTCGGGCAAGGGGGACAACCTTGACCGCGCGATCGTCCAGAAGGTCAAGATCAAGGACGGCAAACTGAAGGTCGACACCGCGTGGTCCACGGAGGAAGGCTACGACTACGCCTACGTCCAGGTTTCGACCGACGGCGGGAAGAAGTACAAGAGCGTGCACTGCACCGACTCGATCGACGCTCCACTCGGGCCCGGCTTCGAGGGCATCTCGGGAGGCGGCAAGAAGCCGAAGTTCGTCACCGAGAAGTGCAACCTGAAGAAGTACGCGGGCAAGAACGTGCTGCTGGCGTTCCGGTACGTCACCGATCCCGGGGTGCAGTTCAAGGGTTTCTGGGTCGACGACGTCACCCTGGACGGCAGTCCGGTGTCGGACGGGAAGTCGCTGAAGGGCTGGAAGTCCATCACGCAGATCCATCCGGTGCAGGTCGAGAACTGGTTCGTCCGTCTGGTCGCGATCGACGAGTCGGGCAACGAGGTCAGCATCGGGTCGATCCCGCTCGACGCCAACTTCGACGGGTCGCTCACAGGTGCGGACCTCGACGCGATCATCGGGACCACGGCCGACACGGTGGCTGCGATCGTGACGTTCGAGGACAGCACCGAGACCGTGCTGCAGACGGCCCCGTACACCCTGAGGGTGGACGGGGTCGTGCAGCCGGGTGGATAACGCCACGACCGGCTCGTGCGTAGAGCCACAGGCCCCGGTGATGTCGGCTCCCCGCGACGTACGATGAGGCCGGCTCCCGAGCCCTCGACACCCTGATGCGATTCCCCGACGTCCTCGACGCGATCGGCGACACCCCGCTCGTCGGTCTGCCGAGCCTCAGCCCGCCCGGCGTGCGGATGTGGGCCAAGCTGGAGGGGCAGAATCCGACCGGATCGCTCAAGGATCGGATCGCCAAGGCGATGATCGAGGCCGCCGAGACCTCCGGCGAGCTCACCCCCGAACACACGATCCTCGAACCCACGTCGGGCAACACCGGTATCGCGCTCGCGATGGTCGCCCGGCGCAAGGGGTACGGGCTGACCGTCGTGATCCCGGACAACGCGAGCGAGGAGCGGATCCGGCTGCTCGAGCTGTTCGGCGCCGAGATCGTGCTATCGCCCGGGGACAAGGGGACCAACGGCTCGATCGAGATCGCGCGGGCCCTCGCGAAGGACGACCGCTACTACATGCCGTTCCAGTACGGGAACCCCGCGAACCCGCGGGCGCACGAGGAGGGCACGGGCGAGGAGATCGTCCGCGACCTGCCCGAGATCACGCACTTCGTCGCCGGTCTGGGGACCGGCGGGACGCTCACCGGTGTGGGCCGACGGCTCAAGCGTCACGATCCGAACGTGAAGGTGATCGCCGCCGAGCCGGAGCTCGGGGACCTCGTGTACGGGCTTCGGTCGCTCGAGGACGGGTTCGTCCCGCCGATCCTGGACGAGTCGGTGCTCGACCGGAAGTTCCTCGTGAACGTCTCGGACTCCGTGCGCGCGACGCGCGAGCTCACCGAGCGCGAGGGCATCTTCGCCGGGGTCTCGTCGGGGGCGGTGCTCCACGTCGGCCTGCGCGTGGCGTCCGAGCTCGATCACGGCGACGTGGTATGTCTGCTCGCCGACGGCGGGTGGAAGTACCTGTCGACGCAGGCGTGGGCGCCCGAGCTCGAGCGCGCCGAGAAGAACGTCTCCGAGACGCTGTGGTGGTAGCGGCGATACCTGGTGACGGTCGTGAGCGCACGAAGGGTTCGGACGGTCGGATGAGCGACCGGCGGCCGATCGGCATCTTCGACTCCGGCGTCGGCGGGCTCACCGTCGCCCGTGCCGTCTTCGACCTGCTGCCGAACGAGCCGATCCTGTACCTCGGCGACAACGGCCGGTTCCCCTACGGTCCGCGACCGCTCCAGGAGATCCGCACGTTCGCGCTCGAGATCGCGGGGTACCTAGCCGAACGCGACGTCAAGATGCTGGTGGTCGCGTGCAACTCGATCGAGGTGGCGGCGATCGCCGACGTGGCGAACGCCCACGGCGTGCCGGTCGTCGGCGTGATCGACCCGGGGGTTCGCGCCGCGGTTCACGCCACCCGCAACCGTCGGATCGGCCTGATCGGGACCGAGGCGACCGTCGCGAGCGGCGCCTACGATCGAGCGATCCTGGAGACCGGCGCCCCCGTCGAGCTGTTCTCGGCGGCCTGCCCGGTCTTCGTCGAGCACGTCGAGGCGGGCGATACCTCGAGCGACGAGTTGTTGAGGGCCGCGCGGGGGTATCTTGTGCCGCTGGACGAGGAGGGGATCGACACCCTGATCCTGGGGTGCACGCACTACCCGATGCTCTCGGGGCTGATCCAGATGGTGATGGGGGAGGATGTCGTGCTGGTGTCGTCGGCCGAAGAGACCGCTAAGGACGTGTACGCGACGCTCCGCGCGTCCTCGCTGCTGCGGGCGGCCGAGGACGGGCGCGGCGGCGAAGTGCGGCACGAGTTCCTGACGACCGGCGACCCGGGGCAGTTCCGACGGGTCGCGCACCACTTCCTCGGTCCGGTCCTCGGGGGTGTCGACCCCGTCGACGTCCGGGTCGTCGAAGGGGTCGCGTGGAGCTGACGGTCCTGGGCTCGAGCGGTACCTGGCCGAACGCGGACACGGCCACCTCGGGCTATCTCGTGCAACACGACGGGTTCAACCTGTGGATGGACGCCGGCACGGGCACGCTCGCGAACCTGCAGCAGCACATCGACATCCCCGATCTGCATGCGATCGTGATCTCGCACGAGCACCCCGACCACTTCGTCGACCTCTACCCCGCCTTCTACGCGTGGCACTACGGCGAGCTCGGCGAGCCGGGCCTGCCGGTGTTCGTGCCCACCGACTTCTCGCAACGCTTGGCCGACCTCGTGTCGATCGACTCGCAGGTGGCGATGCGCTCGGCGTTCGCCTTCACGGAGGTGGTTCCGGGCGAGGCCTTCGAGATCGGTCCGTTCCGCGTCAAGACCGAACCGATGGCGCACCTCGGGCTGCCGGCGCTCGGGTTCCGCGTCGCCGCGGACGGCCAGGTGCTCGCCTACACCGGCGACACCGGCCCCACGCATCACGTCGAGGTCCTCGCGCGTGACGCCGACCTGATGCTGGCCGAGGCCACCTGGCAGGATCGGGACGACCTCCTGCCGTTCCACATGTCGTCGCGGCAGGCCGGGGATCATGCGCGCGAGTCCGGTGTCGGCAGGCTCGTCCTGACGCACATCTGGCCGTCGCTCGATCACGAGATCTCGAAGGCCCAGGCCGCCGAGGAGTACACCGGCCCGATCGACAGCGCCGTCGAAGGCATGAAGTTCGGGGTCGGTTCGTGACGGATCGGCCCGATGGCCGCGCGACCGACGAGCTGCGCCCGGTCGCCGTCGAGCTCGGCTTCCAGGAGTGGGCCGAGGGGTCGGTGCTGATCTCGATGGGGCGCACGAAGGTGCTCGTCGCCGCGACGGTCCAGGACGAGGCCCCCAGGTGGTTACGCGGCGGCGGCAGCGGCTGGGTGACCGGCGAGTACGCGATGCTCCCGCGCGCGACGACCGAACGCACCTTCCGCGAGGTGAACAAGGGCCGGCCCAGCGGCAGGACGCAGGAGATCCAGCGGCTGATCGGGCGTTCGCTCCGCGCCGTCACCGACCTGAAGCGGTTGGGGGAGCGGACGATCACGATCGACTGCGACGTCCTTGTCGCGGACGCCGGGACCCGATGCGCCTCGATCACGGGCGGGTACATCGCCCTCGCGCTCGCGCTGCGGGGGCTCGCCGAACGCAAGTCGATCGAAGGCGACCTCCTGACCGACGCGGTGGCCGCGGTCAGCGTCGGTCTCGTGGGCGGCCACGCGCTGCTCGACCTTTCCTACGAGGAGGACGCGGGCGCCGCGGTCGACTGCAACGTGGTCATGACGGGTTCGGGCCGGCTCGTCGAGATCCAGGGCACGGCCGAAGGCGAGCCGTTCTCGCGGGCCGATCTCGACGCGCTGGTGGATCTGGCGGAGGCGGGGATCAAGCAGCTGACCCAGATCCAACGCGACGCGCTCGCATAGCCGTGCCCTTCCCGGCACGACTCGCGATCGCCACGAAGAACCCCCACAAGCTCCGCGAACTCGGCCGCATCTGCCGCGACTGGCCGGTCGAGTGGCTCACCGTGAAGAACCATCCCGGGCCGTGGCCCGACGTCGCCGAACCTCACGAGACGTACCTCGACAACGCCCTGGAGAAGGCGCGCTCGATCGCGGCGGCGTTGGGCGAGCCGGCGATCGCCGATGACTCCGGGATCGAGGTGGATGCGCTGGACGGGAGGCCGGGGCCGCGTTCGGCGCGGTTCGCGGGAGAAGGTGCGAGCGACGCCGAGAACCTCGCGAAGCTGATCGAGGTGATCGCCGATGAGCCATCCGATGCGCGGACCGCCCGCTACCGGTGCGTGGCCGTGATCGCCTGGCCCGACGGCCGTGCGCTCCACGAGGAGGGGACCTGCGAGGGCTCCCTCGTCGCGACGCCGCAGGGGGCCCGGGGGTTCGGCTACGACCCGATCTTCGTCCCCGAAGGCGAACGACGCACGATGGCCGAGCTCGGGGACGAGGAGAAGGACGGGATCAGCCACCGCGGTCGGGCCTTCCGAGCCTTGGCGGAGCTCCTGTCCGCGTAAGCGCCGCGAGGGCCTCGGGCCGGCCCGATCCCGGCTCGCAGGCACGGAGACCCCACGGTTCCCGGATCGCGCTCAGGTTCCGAGCCCCGGCGGCCGATAACCGCCGCAGGACGCAGGGACGGGAGCACCCATGCCCGATCGGAGGCATCGAGGGCGACAGCTGCGAGACGTCTTCATCACGCTCGCGCTGATCTTCCTACTCGGGGCGGGCGCAGCCTACGGCGCGACCCGGTACCTGCAGAGCGGGCTCGAGTCCGACGCGACCCGGGACGCTCGCAGGCTCTCGGTCGACGTGCTCCAACCCCTGCTCGTCCCCGCGGATGCCCAGGGTCTGGTGCAGGGCGCTCGCTACGACGAGCTGCTCTCCGCCGTCGACGAACGGGTGCTCGCAGGTCCGATCAACGGCGTGCTGCTGCTGGCCCGGGATGGCACGGTCCTGTTCGCCGACCAGCCATCGCTCGTCGGCGACCACGAGCCGGCATTGCGTGACGACATCCACTCGGTGATCGCGGGCACGTCACAGAGCTCGGTCGACGGCGACCGGTTCCGCACGCTCACGGCGCTCGAGATCGGGTCGCCCCCGACGCTCGTGGCCGCCGAGCTCGTCCGGTCCCACCCGGCGATCGTCGAGGAGTCCAGGGAGGTCTGGTACCCATGGGTCGGGCGAGCGATCACCGCCGCCATCGTGTGCTTCGGCCTCGCCCTCGTGACGGCGATCGTCTTCGCGACGATCGGGGTGCTCGGGCGCCGTTCGGCGCGGCAACGTTCGACGGTTGAATCGCCACGCCTGCGGCGGAAGAAGGCGGGCGCCGACGCGGACGAGAACGCGCCCGCGTACCTGCACCCCAGTTTCAAGGACGAGGTCGCGGCTCGGCGTCAGGTGGAGGAAGAGCTCATGGCCATCCAGCACGAGCGCGACGCGCTCGCCGCACGCGTCCAGCGCCTGGAAGCCGAGCTCGACGGTCTCAAGACCCGCTCGTCCGTCTGACGGTGTGTGTCGGCCCTGAGTTGCGGGCCGCGGGGACGCCTCGATAGCCTCGATATCCGTTCGAAGTCTGACGGAGAGGAGGACCCATGAGGCGTCTGTTGGCGGTAGCAGTGGGTTTGCTCCTGTTCGCTCTGGTGCCGGGGTCGGCTGGCGGGATCACCAACGGCCAGAAGGACACGCAGAACAGGTACCCCTTCGTGGGCCTTCTCGCGTTCTACGATGGAGAAGGTGCATACAGCCACCGTTGCACCGGCACGCTGATCTCGCCGACCGTGGTCCTCACCGCGGCACACTGCACGGAGGGAACCGCCACGGCGTACGCGTACTTCTCGGTCGAAGTGCCCGATGACTTCAGGGAGAACCCGACGGGTGTCCTCGGCACCACGTTCACCCACCCAGACTTCTCCACCAACCTGCGAAACGACGTGGGTGTCGTGCTCCTCGGTCAGGGGGTGACCCTCAGCAGGTATCCGGTGCTGGCCCCCGAGGGGTTCCTCAGCGACCTGAAGGATGCACACGAGATCCAGGACGATACCTTCGTCGCAGTCGGCTATGGCCTCCTGGACGGGTGGCCGCCGCCGAACCTCGTGACCAACGAGGATCGCTGGTATGTCTCTTCCCCGTATGGGGGACTCAAGAAGAACAACCTGCATCTGTTGCAGAACCCCGTCTCAACAGACCTGGGTGGGACGTGTTTCGGCGACTCGGGCGGTCCCCATTTCTGGCAGGACACGCTGATCATCGCCTCCGTGACGAGCTGGGGCGATGCGGTCTGTCGCTCGAACGACCAGACCCAACGGATCGATATCCCCTCAGTCCTGGACTGGCTGCAGGAAGAATTCGGCGTCACGCCGTCCTGAGTGGTGGTTGGGGCTCCCGGCTCGTCCTGATCCGGGAGCCTCGACCGCCGCCCCGTTCGTCGTCAGCCTGTGTAGCCCTCGACCTCGCGAGCCTCTCGAACCTGCGCCTCGTCCGGATCCAATCCCGCGTTACGCCGCGCCCGACGTTGGTGCAGGAGGTCCCAGCACTGGTCCAGGGTGACCTGGAGCTCCTTCAGACGCTCGCGCTCGGAATCGCTCGCCTCGCCGCGAGACTCGGTCTCCCAGAGTTCGTGCTCCTGATGCGCCAGCTCGTTGATCCGCTCGACGATCTGTTGGTCGTCCATGTCGGCTCCCATCCGAAGTCTGGGCCACCACGATACGACCCTCCCACCGACACGGGGGCCGTCGTCGCCCTGCCACGTACGCGATGATGGGTCGATGACGAACCTGAGGACGTTGCTGACCGAGACCGCCGACCGGGTCGCCGACTACCGCGAGTCCCTGGCCGAACGCCGAGTGGCTCCCGACGCGGACCCCGAACGCCTACGGGAGGATCTCGGCGGGCCGCTCCCCGCCCACGGGATCGATCCGGCAAGTGTGCTCGACGAGCTGGTCGCTGCCGTCGAACCCGCGTTGATGTCCTCGGCCGGACCTCGCTTCTTCGGTTTCGTCGTGGGGGGATCGCTCGATGCGGCCGTCGGCGCCGACCTCCTCACGAGCGGCTGGGATCAGCTGGCGTTCAACGGCGCGTCGTCGCCGGCCGCCGCGATCGTCGAGGAGACCGTGGGTGTGTGGTTGAAGGAGTCGCTCGGCCTGCCGGGGCCCGCGTCGTTCGGGATCGTGACGGGGACGCAGGCGGGGAGCACCGTCGGGCTCGCGGCGGCGCGCCACCGGGTGCTCGAGCGCGCGGGCTGGGACGTGGAGCGGGACGGTCTGCAGGGCGCGCCCCGGGTCCGTGTGATCGCGGGCGAGGAGCGCCATGCGACGATCGACCGCTCGCTCCGGCTGCTCGGGCTCGGGGTGGCCGCGATCGAGAGCGTCCCGACCGGCCCGAACGGCGCCGTCGACTCCGATGCGCTCGTCGCGGCGATCGAGGCCGGCTCGGGCGAACCGACGATCCTCGTGGTCCAGGCCGGCAACGTGAACACGGGCGCCTTCGACGATCTCGCGGTCGCGTGCGAGGTCGCGCACCGTCACGGCGCATGGGTGCACGTCGACGGGGCGTTCGGCCTGTGGGCAGCGGCCAGCCCGGCCTTCGAGCACCTGGTCGCCGGTCGCGAGGCCGCCGACTCCTGGGTGGTGGACGGCCACAAGTGGCTGAACCTGCCGTACGACACGGGGTTCGTCTTCTGCGCCGATCCGAACGCGCACGCCGCCTCGATGTCGTACACGGCGGCCTACCTCGTCGGACAGGGCGAGGGTTCGGTGCGAGCGCCTTCGGACTACGTGCCCGAGTCCTCGCGCCGCGCCCGCGGGTTCGTGACGTGGGCCGCGCTGCGCGAGCTCGGCCGCGACGGGCTGGCCGAGCTCGTCGAACGCTGCTGCGCGCTGGCGCGGCGCTTCGCGGAGCAGCTCGGGGGCATCGACGGCGTCACGATCGCGAACGACGTCGTGCTCGATCAGGTCCTGGTCGGGTTCGGTGACGACGATCGCACCGACCGGGTGATCGAGGGCATCCAGCGGGACGGGACGTGCTGGATGGGTGGGACGACCTGGCACGGCCGGCGGCTGATGCGGATCTCGGTCTCCAACTGGACGACGACGGAGGTCGACGTCGACCGTTCGGTCGAGGCGATCCGTCGCGTGGCCGCCGAGAACTAGCGGGTCGCGTTTGCTGGCCTAGGTCCTCATCTCCACGTTCGTCCACACGTTCGAGTCACCCGCCGGCTTGGGGGGCGAGTCGCGGCCGTCGGTCCAGACGGGCAGCACGAGCTCGTCCGAGACCGAGATCTGGTTGTAGTCGCCGATGAAGCAGCCGCAGGTGAAGAACGACTTCCTCGCGTCGAACGACGCCGTCGAGATCAGGTCGTTCGTCCAGGTCGCACCCCCGTCCGTCGACCCGCCCTGGAACGTCGAGATCAGGTGGTTGGCCTGATCGAGGCGGGTGTCCTGCCAGATCGCGAACCATTCGCCGTTCGAGTCCACGCCGATCGCGGGGAAGAACTGGTCGCCACGGGCGGCCTCACCGTTGGCTCCGATGCTGATGGGGATCGGCTCGGTCCACGTCGCCCCGAAGTCGTTAGAGGTCTGCAGCGAGATGTCCGCGCCCGAGACGGTGCGATCGGCGTTGTTCTGATAGACGAGCGCGAGCCGGTGGCGGGTGGCGTCGTACGCCAGCGAGAGCGAGTTCGGGAACCGAACGTCGCCCTTGCCGGGGAGGTTGTCGTTGGCGTTCGGATTGTCCGCGAACCATCCGGGCCGGTCGACCCGGACGACCGCGCCGAAGGAGTTCCCGCCGTCCTGGGACCTGGCGAAGAACAACGCGTGATCGATGCTTGAGTTGCAGTCCTCCTGCACGAAGGCGACATCGAGCCCGCCCTGGTCATCGACGACGGGCGTCGAGAACTGGGTTGCCGAGGCACCGACGCCCTTCGCGCCGGGAGCGTCTGGCACGATCGCCGTGCGTGTCCAGACGGAGGTGGAGGGGTCGGCGGTGGGGATCGAGTCAGTGTAGGCGGCCTGCACGGGGCAGTAGTCGCTGCGTGCGAACGAGCCCCCGGTCATGTGGAACTTTGTCCACGTGACGTAGATGCGTCCGAAATGCGAGCTCGAGGGCGAGTTGTCGACGGCCATGAGCTCCTTGTCGTTGAAGATCGACGCGTCGATCGAACCGCCGGGAGCGTGGTTCGTCACCACGAGGGCCGGCTTGAGCGACGAGCTCCAGGTCGTCCCGCCGTCCACGGACTTCCACACCTGGACCTCCGAGGCCGGCGTGGTCGTGAAGTAGCACAGCGTCGAGAGGTAGAACGCGTGATCGCGGAGACTGTAGGCGACCGAGGGATCGGAGGCGAAGCAGCGGCTCCCGTCGAACGAGAACTTCGGGTCCTTCCACTGGCTGGTCCACGTGTGACCGCCGTCGGTCGTGGACCCGATCCAGAAGCCATCGCCCGTGTAGTCGTTCGACGCCGCCACGGCGGTCATCGGATCGTCGAGGCTCGCGGCGATCGAGGGCTCATCCTGGGGGAGCGGGGGATCGCTGTCGCCGTTCATCTGGATGTTGTCCAGAGCGGGGACGGCGAGGGCCCGTCCACGTTTCGCCTGTTGGTTGGATACGACGATATCGCCGCTGGCCTGCGCCAGGCGTTCGCGGACCCCGTTGGAGATGCCACCGTCCCAGTGCTTGACGTGCTTGATCCAGGTCGGCTGCTTGTCCGCCGATGCGCCGGACACGCCGACGCCGACGAGGAGCGCCGCACCGACCAGGAGGAGCACTGCGATACGACGTACGGGAGCGAAGCGACGGCTACCATCCATGGGATCCCTCCTCGGACGCGTCAGAAGACCATGAAGCCGTGCTGCCCCGTTCGTTGTCAAGTCACGGGTGGGGACCTGCCACGATGACCAGGTGAGGAAGACCGGCGCCGCGATCGGCAGCATCGTCTTCTTCATGTTGGCGCCCTGCGTGGTGGCGGGCGTCATCCCCTGGTGGTTGACCGGGTGGCACGTGCGGAACGTCTGGCCGGTGGCCGTCCGCGTCGTCGGGGCGGCGCTCATCGCGGCAGGCGCTGTGGTCTTGGTGCAGGCGTTCGTGCGGTTCGTCCGCGAAGGTCTCGGGACGCCGGCGCCCGTCGCGCCCACCGAGACCTTGGTCGTCGGCGGTCTCTACCGGCACGTGCGTAACCCGATGTACCTCGCCGTTCTGGCCACGATCCTCGGGCAGGCCTTGCTGCTCGGGCAGCCCGTCCTGTTCGCGTACGCGTTCATCGTGTGGCTGGCGTTCGCGTCGTTCGTGCACTTCTACGAGGAACCGCATCTCACCGAGCGGTTCGGGGAGAGCTATCGAGCGTATCGCGCCGCCGTGCCGGGATGGGTTCCGCGGGTGCGACCGCGGTCTCACCCGGACGTGTAGTCCAAACGAAGCTCGGGAGGATCCCGGCTCAGAGGGGTGCGAGAGGGGAGAGTCGACCTCTCACGCCCTTTCGGCCACCGGATCCCAAAGAAGCTGCGACCAGGCACGGATCTCGGGCTCGCCTCAGCCGATCTGTTCGGCCAGGGCGACGATGATGCCCGCGGGGCCGCGCAGGTAGCAGAGGAGGAAGGTGCTCTCGTACTGTGCCACCTCGCCGAGGAGTTCGGCGCCGTGGGCGCGCAGGCGGGCGACGGTGTCATTGATGTCGTCGACGGCGAACATGACGCGATGGAGGCCCAGCGTGTTGGGCGGCGGATCCCCCAGCTCGGCGTCGACCGCCAGGGGGGTGTGGTACTTGGTCAGCTCCAGCTTGCTGTGGCCGTCCGGGGTCCGCATCATCGCGATGTCGCTCCGGACGCCGTCGAGTCCGACGGTACGATCCGCAAAGAGGCCTTCGACCTGCCCCTTGCCTTCCAGCTCCATGCCGAGCTCGGTGAAGAATGCGACGGCGGCGTCAAGGTCGTCGACGACAATGGCGACGTTGTCCATCCGCTGAATGGTCATGTCGCCGAGCCTATAACCGGGGCGAGTCGCCAGTCCGGTGTGGAAGGAACCGGCGGCTCGCCGCCGGCGGCGTTCCGGGG
>Ga0207674_10001272_pt1 | contig 32948 bp, 32 predicted proteins | sample KBSCornC72_FD_184303 | JGI IMG/M metagenome (GOLD analysis project Ga0207674, IMG submission 184303) | Corn rhizosphere microbial communities from Kellogg Biological Station, Michigan, USA - KBS Corn C7-2 (SPAdes) (version 2) | ecosystem: Host-associated > Plants > Roots > Rhizosphere > Soil ...
GAGCGTGGGGGGATCATATGAGCGCTGCAGAGCCGCCTCAAAGCGCGAATTGCGCCCCCTCGGGGGGCAGCGAAGCGGCGAAGCCGCGAGCGTGGGGGGGTCATACAAGCGCGGAAGACCCGCGGCGGCGCGACGCCGGACGAGCGGACGACACGCATGGCTAGCGTGGTCATCGTCGCCCGCCAGTTCGACGACGCGGCGCAGCAGCGCACGGCGTCGGACCTCGGCATGTGGGTGTTCCTCGCGACCGAGATCCTCTTCTTCGGCGTGCTTTTCGTCGCGTACACGGCCACCCGCCTGCACGACCCGCAGGCATTCGCCATCGCGAGCCGCCTCACCAACGTCACGCTTGGCAGCATCAACACCGCTGTCCTTTTGACGAGCAGCCTGATGATGGCACTGGCCGTGCGGGCGACGAAGCTCGGCCTGCGTCGCGTGGCACTCGGCTTCCTGTGCGCGACGGCCGTGCTCGGCATCGTGTTCCTCGCGATCAAGTTCACCGAGTACTACCTCGACTACGCCGGGCATCTCGTGCCCGTGCTCGATTTCGCGCATTCGGGCCCGCACGCCGGCGGTGTCGAGAACTTCTTCTACCTGTACTTCTTCATGACCGGCCTGCACTCGGTGCACATGATCGCCGGGATCGTCGTCGTCACCGTGCTCGCCGTGATGACCGCGCGGCGCCGCTTCACGCCCGACTACTTCACGCCGGTCGAGCTCGGCGGCCTCTACTGGCACCTCGTCGACATCGTCTGGATCTTCCTCTATCCGCTGCTCTACCTCGTGTCGCGCACATGATTGCCCATCCGGTCGCCCGCGCCCGAACCTACGTCCTCGTCTGGCTGGGCCTGATCTGCCTGCTCGTCGTCACGCTCGCCAGCGCCTACGTTCCGCTCGGGTCGCTGAATTCCGCGATCAACCTGGCCATCGCGGTCGCGAAAGCGCTGCTGGTGGCCTTCTTCTTCATGCACCTGCGCTCGGCGCACTACATGCTGCGCATCGCGGCCACGGCCGGATTCTTCTGGCTCGCGATCCTGATCGGGCTGTCGCTCACCGATTTCGCCGTGCGTTATTGACGGGCAACGTCGGGCACCGGGCCTCGCGCAACGCGCGCGAGCGGTGCCGCGCGGCGCCACGCTAGAATGCGAAGCCCGATCGACGGGTCCCGCCGGTTGCCGCCGTTTCCTTTTGCCTCCCGAATCACCGACCCTCGCCGCGCTGTCCCGCCGTAGCTGGATTGCGCTCGCGCTCGTCTTCGCGCTCGCATGGTTCGCGAATCTCGATGTGCGAATGCTGCAGCATCCCGACGAAGGACGCTACGCGGAGATCGCACGCGAGATGGTCGCCAGCGGTGACTGGGTGACGCCGCGCCTCGACGGAATCAAGTATTTCGAGAAACCGCCACTGCAGTACTGGCTTACCGCGGCAAGCTTCGAGGCGTTCGAGCTCGACGAGTGGACCGCCCGCCTCCCCGGCGCCGTTGCCGGATTCCTGACCGTGGCGGTGGTCGCCGGCACGGGGGCGGCCATCGCGTCGCCTGCGGCGGGCCTTTATGCGGCGCTGGCACTCGCCGGGAGCGTATGGCTGTTCGGCATCTCGCATCTCGTCACGCTCGACGCGCTGCTCGCGTTCTGGCTGACGCTGTCGCTTTGCGCGTTTCTCCGCGCGCAGCATGCAGCGGCTTCGCCGCTCCTCGAGCGACGCTGGATGCTGCTCGCCTATGCCGCCGCGGCCGGTGGTGTGCTGACCAAGGGTCTGGTCGCGCTGCTGATCCCGTTCTGCACGCTCGTCGTCTATTCGCTGGCAACCCGCGATGTCGGGCCGTGGAAGCGGCTGCACCTTCGCGCCGGCCTCGCGGTGCTGCTCGTGCTGAGCGCACCGTGGTTCATCCTCGTGTCGCTGCGCAATCCCGAGTTCGCACGCTTCTTCTTCATCCACGAACACTTCGAGCGCTTCCTCACCACCGAGCACCGCCGCACCGGCGCATGGTGGTATTTCGCGCCGATGTTCGTCGCGGGATTCCTCCCGTGGACGGGACTTTTCCTGTGGCGCCTCCGCCATGGCTGGCGCGACGCGACGATCGACGCGGGCGGCTTCGCGTGGGCACGGTTCTGCCTCGTGTGGGCGGCTTTCGTTTTCGTCTTCTTCAGCATCTCGGGTTCGAAGCTGCCGTCGTACATCCTGCCGATGTTCCCCGCCGCGGCGCTCGTGCTCGGCTGGCAGCTCGCGAGGACGCGCGTTGCCACGCTCGCGGCAGTCACGGCGGTGCTGGTCGCCGTGACGCTCGCGCTGTGGCTCGCAGCACTGGCCGGCTGGCCGCGCATCGCGACCGCGCTCGCCGATCCGCGGACGCCACGGGCGCTCTACGACGCGCTCGGTCACTGGGTCAAGCTCGCGCTCGGTATCGCCGCGGGTGGTTACGTTGCCGGCTATCTCGCCTTCCGCCGCCATGACGAGCGCGGCCGCACGCTCGGCATCGCCGCGCTTTCGCTGGCCACGATCCTCGCGATGCAGGCGGCGTTTTCCGGCTCGGACGTTTTTCGCGCGACCCGCTCGGCCGCCGATCTCGTCACGGCACTGGAAAATGCAGCCAATCCTCCGTACGATCCGGACGCGCCGTTCTTCCAGGTTCGCATGTATGACCAGACGCTGCCCTTCTACCTCGGCCGCACCACCACGCTCGTCGAGTATCGTGACGAGCTTGGACCCGGGCTCGACGCCGAGCCCGGCCGCGGCATCGCCCACGTGTCGGACTGGGTCGCGCGTTGGCGCGCCCTGCCGGAAGGTTACGCACTGATGTCGCCCGAAACGCACGCGATGCTCGCCAACGAGGGCGTGCCGATGCGCGTGCTCGCGCGCGACCCGCGGCGCGTGCTGGTGGCACGACGCTGATGTCCAGCGCCGCGTTCCTGTTCCTGTTCACCGGCGTGCTGCTCAACGCGGCCGCCCAGTTGCTGCTCAAGGGCGGCACCAACCGTCTCGGCGTCATCACGCTCAACGCCGACAACTGGGTGGCGACGCTGACCCGGATGGCGAGCGAAGGCTATTTCATCGCCGGCGCGGCGTTCTACGGCGTCAGCCTCGTCGTATGGATCATGGGACTGTCGCGCGTGCCGGTGTCGATCGCGTATCCGATGCTTTCGCTCGGCTACATCGTCAACGCCATCGCCGCCCACTACCTGTTCGGCGAGGCGGTGACGGCACAGCGCTGGCTCGGCATCGGCTTCATCGTCGCCGGCGTCTACCTCGTGGCGCGCAGTTGATGGCTGAGTTTCTGAAGTTCGCGAGTCCGCTGATCGACGAGGCGACGATCGCCGGCGTCGCCGACGTGCTGCGCTCGGGGCACATCACGAGCGGGGTCTGGGTCGAGCGCTTCGAGGCGGCCTTGTCGGAATTCGTCGAAGGCCGGCCGGTACGGGCACTGACATCGGCCACGGCCGCCGTGGAGGTCGCTCTCCAGCTCTGCGATATCGGGCGCGGCGATGAAGTGATCACGTGTGCGCAAAGCTTCTTCACCGTCGTCAACATGATCGTGAAGCAGGGTGCGACGCCGGTGTTCGTCGACTGCGACCTCGTCACCCGCAATATCGACCTGGCCGCGGTCGAGGCGCGCATCGGTCCCCGCACGCGTGCGATCATCCCGACGCATTGGCCCGGCTCGCTCGTCGACATGGATGCGCTGCATGCGCTTGCGCGGCGTCATCGGCTGCGCGTGATCGAGGATGCGGCGCTCGTGATCGGCTCGCGCTTCCACGGCCGCCCGGTCGGCGCGTTCGGCGATCTCGTCACGTTCAGCTTCCATCCGAACAAGAACATCACGTCGATCGAAGGCGGCGCACTCGTCTGCAACGACGAGGCCGAGGCACGCCGCGTCGAGGTGCTCCGTTTCCACGGCATCGAGCGGCTGCCCGACGGCACGCGCGACGTCGCCTTTCCCGGCGGCAAGTTCAACCTGCCCGACGTGAATGCGCGCGTCGGCGTCGCGCAGCTCGCGTCGCTGCCGCAGTTCCTGGCGCATCGGCGCGCGCTGGTGGAGCACTACTTCGAACGCTTCCCGGCGGACCGCGGATGCGTGCTGCCGCCGCGTCCTGCCGACGGCGATGGCCAGTCGTGGAACATGTTCTGCATCCTGCTGCCCGACGCGATGCAGTGTTCGCGCAAGGCGTTCCGCGACGCACTGGCCGCCCGTGGCGTCGCCACCGGCATTTCGTACGAGGCGCTGCACCTGTCGACGATCGGGCGGCGGTTCGGCTACCGGCGCGGCGACCTGCCCAATACCGAGCGCATCGCGGAGCGCACCGTCTCGCTGCCGCTGCATGCGGCGATGGGCGCGGACGATGTCGACCGCGTGTGTGCCGCATGTGCCGATTTGCTTCCAGGGCGCTGAAATGACCCCTCCCGAGCTTTCGGTGGTCGTTCCGGTCTACAACGAGGAGGCCGGACTGGCGGCGTTGTTCGAGCGCCTTTATCCGGCGCTCGACGCGCTTCGCGTGCCGTACGAGGTGATCTTCGTCAACGACGGCAGCCACGACCGCTCGGCGGCGCTGCTGCGCGAGCAGTTCACCGCGCGGCCCGACGTGACCCGCGTCATCCTCTTCAACGCGAATTATGGCCAGCATCTCGCGATCCTCGCGGCCTTCGACCGCGTGCGCGGGCAGCGCGTCGTGACGCTCGACGCCGACCTGCAGAATCCGCCGGAGGAAATCGGCAAGCTCCTCGCGGCGATGGATGCCGGTGCCGACTACGTCGGCGGCGTGCGCCGCGCGCGCGAGGATGCCTGGTGGCGCCGCGTGGCGTCGCGGGCGATGAACCGGCTGCGGGAGCGCATCACGCGCATCCGCATGACCGACCAGGGCTGCATGCTGCGCGGCTACAGCCGCGACATCGTCGACGCGATCTCGGCAGCGCGCGAAGTGAGCACGTTCATCCCGGCACTCGCGTACACGTTCGCGCACCACCCGACCGAAGTCGACGTGCTGCACGAGGAGCGCGCCGCCGGCGAATCGAAATACTCGCTCTATCGCTTGATGCGGCTCAACTTCGACCTCGTGACCGGATTTTCGCTCGTGCCGCTGCAGCTCTTCTCGGTCGTCGGCATGATCGTCGCCGTCACGTCGGTCATCCTGTACGCGATCGTCATCGTCGAGCGCGCGGTGACCGGCGGATTCCTCGAAGGCCTCAAGGCGCTGTGGGACCGCGACATCCTCGCGTTCTTCCTCATCGGCTGCATCATGTTCGGTGTCGGACTCCTCGGCGAGTATGTGGGCCGCATCTACCAGCAGGTGCGCGAACGGCCGCGGTACGTGATCCGCGCGGTACTGGAACGCGAGCACGACGACATCGACCTGCCGAACCGGCCCGCGGAGAGCGTGCGGGCGCTGCGCTGACGGATGAGAGCCGAGCGCCCCCAGGGCGAGCCGCAGGCGTCAGCAGGGACCCGGCCGCGCGCGGTCGTCTTTGCCTATCACAACGTCGGCGACCGGTGTCTGCGCGTGCTCCTCGCCCACGGGGTGGACGTGCCGCTCGTCGTCACCCACGCCGATGATCCCGCCGAGGCGCGGTGGTTCGCTCGCGTCGCCGACGTCGCCGCCGAGCTCGACTTGCCGTGCATTGCCCCGGCCGACGTCAACGCGCCGGACGTCGTCGATCGCATCGCGGCGCTCGCGCCCGATTTCCTGTTCAGCTTCTACTGTCGCCGGATGCTGAAACCGTCGCTCGTGGCGCTCGCGCGCCGCGGTGCGCTCAACATGCACGGATCGCTGCTGCCGTTCTACCGCGGCCGCGCGCCGGTGAACTGGGCGGTGCTGCACGGCGAGCGGCACACCGGTGCCACGCTGCATTATCTGGCCGACAAGCCCGATGCCGGCGACATCGTTGCGCAGCAGCGGGTGCCGATCCTCCCCGACGACACGGCGCGCGAGGTTTTCGACAAGGTGACGGTTGCCGCCGAAATTTGCCTCGACGCCGCGCTTCCCGGTCTCTTCGCCGGCACGGCGCCGCGCATTCGCAATGACATCGCGCGCGGCTCGTATTTCGGCCGCCGCACCCCCGAGGACGGCCGCATCGACTGGCGCAAGCCGGCCGTCGATATCCATAACCTGGTGCGTGCGGTGGCGCCACCCTACCCGGGTGCGCACACGTCGATCGGCGGCGTGCCGTCGCGCGTGCTCAAGACCCGCGTGCTCGATGCCCACGCGCCGCCGGCTGCACCCGCGCTTTCCACCGGAGACCGATTGATCGCCCGCTGCGGTGGCGGCGGCGCGCTCGCGATCGACGCGCTCGAAATCGAAGGACGCATCGCAACGCCGCACGATGTTCGGCAGCGCTTCGGCGTCGCCGACCTGCCGCTCGACTGACGCAAGTTACAATGAAATCGGGATCGCAGAGACCGCCTTCGAAGCACTGAAGATCGGGCCGCGATCCTCCCTCCCGAGACCTCGCGAATGAAACGCATCCTGATCCTCGGCGTCAACGGTTTCATCGGCCACCACCTGTCGAACAAGATCATCGCCGGCACCGACTGGGAGATCTACGGGATGGACATGCAGACCGAGCGGATCGGCGACCTGCTCGACGAGCGGCGATTCCATTTCTTCGAAGGCGACATCACGATCAACCGCGAATGGATCGAGTACCACGTCAAGAAGTGCGACGTGCTGCTGCCGCTCGTCGCGATCGCCACGCCCGCAACGTACGTGCGCGAGCCGCTGCGGGTCTTCGAGCTCGATTTCGAGGCGAACCTGCCGATCGTGCGCGCGGCGGTGCGCCATCGCAAGCGCCTCGTCTTCCCGTCGACGTCCGAGGTGTACGGGATGTGCAGCGACGCGGAGTTCGACCCCGCGCGCTCGGATCTCGTGCTCGGTCCCATCAACAAGCCGCGCTGGATCTACTCGTGCGCGAAGCAGCTGATGGACCGCGTGATCCACGCGTACGGGCAGCAGGATGGCCTCGACTACACGCTGTTCCGCCCGTTCAACTGGATCGGCGCCGGTCTCGATTCGATCAACACCGCGAAGGAAGGCAGCTCGCGCGTGATCACGCAGTTCCTCGGCCACATCGTGCGCGGCGAGCCGATCCAGCTCGTCGATGGCGGCACCCAGAAGCGCGCATTCACCTATATCGACGACGGCATCGGCGCGCTGATGAAGATCATCGACAACCGCGCGGGCATCGCGAGCGGGAAGATCTACAACATCGGCAACCCGGCGAACAACTTCTCGGTGCGCGAGCTCGCGCAGAGGATGCTTGCGCTGGCGCTCACCTATCCCGAGTATCGTGAAAGCGCCGCGGCAACGACGATCATCGAGACGACCGCGGCGGACTACTACGGCAGCGGCTACCAGGACGTGCAGAACCGCGTGCCGAAAATCGACAACACGCGTGCCGATCTCGACTGGGAACCGAAGGTGGGCATGGACGAGGCGTTGCGCCGCATCTTCGACGCGTATCGCGGGCACGTCGCGGAGGCGCGTGCGTTGGTGGAGTGAGCGCAGCGATTCCCGCCTCCCTGATTCCGTGCGCCTCGGGCTCAAGATCGACGTCGACACGCTGCGCGGCACGCGCGAAGGTGTCCCGCGCCTGCTCGATCTCCTCGCGCGGCACGACCTGCGCGCGACATTCCTGTTTTCGCTCGGTCCCGACCACACCGGGCGTGCGCTGCGCCGCGTCTTTCGCAAGGGATTCATGGACAAGGTGCGCCGCACCTCGGTGGTGCGCCATTACGGCATGCGCACGCTCCTTTACGGAACGCTGCTGCCCGGACCGGACATCGGGCGGCGCGCCTCGGCCATCCTGCGCCGCGTCCGCGGCGAGGGGCACGAAACGGGCATCCATTGCTGGGATCACGTGCGCTGGCAGGACGGCGTGGCAACCGCCGACGCCGCGTGGACGCGCCGCGAGATGCAGCGCGCGTGCGAGCGCTACGCCGACGTGTTCAAGGAGCCGCCGGCGACGCACGGCGCCGCGGGATGGCAGATGAACGCGCATGCGATGCGGCTCACGCAGGAGCTCGGCTTCGCTTACTGCTCGGATGGCCGCGGCCGCTCGCCGCATCTGCCGGTATGGCGCGGCGAGCTCATTCGCTGCCCGCAGTTTCCGACGACGCTGCCGACACTCGACGAATTGATCGGCACCGGCAGCATCACCGAAGAGAACGCCGCGGCGCACGTTCTCGAGCGCACGCGCGAGCCACCGGCCACCGGGCACGTATTCACGCTGCACGCCGAGCTCGAAGGCGCGCGACTTTCGAACGTGTTCGAGCAGCTCCTCATCGGCTGGAAGGCGCAGGGGTATGCGCCGGGTCCCGTGCGCGAGCTGTGCGCGGGCGTCGAGCCGCTTTCGCTGCCGCGTTGCGAGACGGGGCCGGCACCGATCGAGGGACGCGCGGGAGCGGTGCTGATGCAAGGCGATGAATTTCTGGGAGACGTCGATGGCAAAGGTTGAGGACTTCGAGATTGCGTCCACGGACGGAACGTTCCGTCTTTCCGATCAGGCAGGACACCCGGTCGTGCTGTACTTCTACCCGAAGGACAACACGCCGGGCTGCACGACCGAGGGCATGCAGTTCCGCGACCTGTACCCGAAGTTCGCGAAACTTGGCGCTGTCGTGGCCGGCGTGTCGCGCGATTCGCTGAAATCGCACGAGAACTTCAAGAGCAAGATGGAATTTCCGTTCCCGCTGCTTTCCGATGCCGACGAGGCGCTTTGCACGCGTTTCGGCGTGATCAAGATGAAGAACATGTACGGCAAGAAGGTCCGCGGAATCGAGCGCAGCACGTTCGTCATCGACAAGGCAGGCAATCTTGCGCGCGAGTGGCGCGGGGTGAAGGTGCCGGGCCACGCGGCCGAAGTGCTCGCGTTCGTGAAGACGCTCTGAGCGCCGCGCCGCCTCGAAGCTCGTTTTGCGCTTTGCACCACAAAATGCGATGCTCGAACACGGCCCGACCGCTAGCGCTTGTATGCGGTGTCGATCGGGCCTACATTAACCGTCAGCGCTGACGGCGCGCCGGCCGTCCGCACGAATCGCCCCACAGGAGGCCCATGGTCGAACGCAAGCTGCGCCCCGCTCCCTCCACGCTCCATCTCCTGCCATCCCGCAAGCCGGCCCGTGCCGGATCCTCCGCCTCCGCCAAGCTGTTCGTGCTCGATACGAACGTGCTGATGCACGACCCGACCAGCCTGTTCCGCTTCGAGGAACACGACATCTACCTGCCGATGCTCACGCTCGAGGAGCTCGACGCGCACAAGAAAGGCATGACCGAAGTCGCGCGCAACGCGCGCCAGGCATCGCGCTTCCTCGACGAGCTCGTCACCACGTACGCCGGGCCCGGCGCGGAGGGCATCGCCAGCGGCATCCCGCTCAGCGAGAAATCGAGCGGCGCCGCCACCGGCCGGCTGTTCCTGCAATCCGAGCCGATCGCGAGCGAGCTTCCGCCGTCGCTCGCGAATGGCAAGGCCGACAACCAGATCATTGCGGTCGTGATGCATCTGACGCGGCACATGCCGAAGCGCAACGTGATCCTGGTGTCGAAGGACATCAACATGCGGATCAAGGCGCGCGCACTCGGCCTTGCCGCCGAGGATTACTTCAACGACAAGGTGCTCGAGGATACGGAGCTCCTTTATCCCGGCACGCGCGAGCTGGCCGCTGATTTCTGGGAGCGGCACGGCAAGGGGATGGAATCGTGGCAGCAGGGCGGGCACACGTACTACAGGCTCACCGGGCCGCTCGTTCCGTCGCTGCACCTCAACGAATTCCTGTTTCTCGAGAAGCCTGACGAAGCGCCATTCCACGCGATCGTCAGGGAGATCCAGGGCAAGAGCGCGCTCTTGTCCACGCTCAAGGACTACACGCACCAGAAGAACAACGTGTGGGGAATCGTCGCGCGCAATCGCGAGCAGAACTTCGCGCTCAACCTGCTGATGAATCCCGAGGTCGACTTCGTCACGCTGCTCGGGCAGGCGGGCACCGGCAAGACGCTGCTGACGCTCGCTGCGGGCCTCATGCTGACGCTCGAGTTCAAGGTGTATTCGGAGATCATCATGACACGCGTCACGGTGCCGGTCGGCGAGGACATCGGCTTCCTGCCCGGGACCGAGGAAGAGAAAATGAATCCGTGGATGGGCGCGCTCGAGGACAACCTCGACGTGCTCAACAAGACCGACGACGAAAGCGGCGACTGGGGCCGCGCGGCCACGCGCGACCTGATCCGCTCGCGCATCAAGGTCAAGAGCCTCAACTTCATGCGCGGGCGCACGTTCATCAACAAGTTCCTGATCATCGACGAGGCGCAGAACCTGACGCCCAAGCAGATGAAGACGCTGATCACGCGCGCCGGTCCCGGCACGAAAGTCGTCTGCCTCGGCAACATCGCGCAGATCGACACGCCGTACCTGACCGAAGGCAGCTCGGGACTCACCTACGTCGTCGACCGCTTCAAGGGCTGGTCGCACTCGGGGCACGTGACGCTGCAGCGCGGCGAGCGCTCGCGCCTCGCCGATCACGCGGCGGAAGTCCTGTGAGAGCCGACGGGCCGCCCCGAGGACGAACAGCCGGCTGCGAAGCACGGGGGCCGTGCACAGGGCCCCGAGCGCGGGAGGATCGTACAAGCCCGTGAGCGCATCGCAACTGCAGCGACAGGAGCGCCGCTTCGCGCTGATGCTGTTCACGCCGGCGCTCGTGCTGCTGCTGCTTACGACGAGCGCCCCGCTCGTCTATCTGCTGTGGACGAGCGTGCAGCGCATCGACCTCACGATGCCGGCGCTGTCGGGCTTCGCCGGCATCGACAACTACGTGAAGATGGGCGGCGACCCGCGCTTCTGGAATTCGCTGTGGCTCACGCTGATCTACACCGCCACCACCGTCGTGCTGCAGGTGGTCATCGGCTTGTCGCTCGCACTATTGGTGATGCAGATCCCGCGCGGCCAGACGGTGTTGCGCGTGGCGGCGATCCTGCCGATCGTGCTCGCTCCGGTCGTCGTCGGCCTCTTCTGGCGCACGCTGCTGCTGTCGCCCGATTTCGGTCTCGTCGACCTCGTGTCGCGCGCGCTCGGATTCGGCAGCCACGCGTGGCTTGGCGACCCGCAGCTTGCGCTCGTGTCCGTCATCGCCATCCATACCTGGCAGTGGACGCCGTTCGCATTCCTCGTGATCCTCGCGAGCCTCGCGTCGCTGCCGCCCGACGTGTTCGAGGCCGCGCGCATCGACCGCGCGAATGCGTGGCAGCGCTTTCGGCGCATCACGCTGCCGCTGCTGCGGCCGGCCATCGTGATCGTGGTGATCATGCGCACGATGATCGCGCTGTCGGCATTCGCCGCGATCTTCGCGGCAACCGGCGGCGGTCCCGGGACCGCCACCGAAATCCTCAACCTCTATGCCTACCGGACGTCGTTCACCGAGTTCAATCTCGGTTACGGCGCCGCGCTCGCTGTCGTGCTTCTTGCGATCACGCTGGTCATCTCGTTCGTCATGTTCCGGATGCGCCGCGGCCGATGAAGCGCGCATTCATGCGCCGGCTGGCCCTGGCCTGCGCGGCCGGCGCGCTGCTGTCCGTCTGGGGATTCCCGGTGATCTGGGCGCTGCTCACGTCGTTCAAGACCGAGCGCGACGTGCTCGCGTACCCGCCGAAGATTCTCTTCGAGCCGTCGCTCGCGAGCTACCGCGACGTGCTGTCCGGCGCATCGAGCATCGTGCCGAACCTCGTGTCGAGCATCATCGTCGCTTCCGGCGCAACGCTGTTGACGCTGCTTTTCGCCGTACCCGCTGGTTACGCGCTGGCGCGGCTCGATCTCCCGGGCAAGCGCGCCTCGGGCTTCTACGTGCTGGCGACGCAGATGCTGCCGCCGGTGGGTTTGATCATCCCGTACTACCTCGTGCTGCAGCGCCTCGGCGCCCTCGACACTTACGCCGGCCTGATCGTGATCTACCTCACGTTCTCGCTGCCGTTCGCGATCTGGCTGCTGGTGTCGTACTTCGAGGACGTTCCGCGTGAAATGGAAGAGGCGGCGCTCCTCGATCGCGCCGGGCGGTTGCGCGCGTTCTGGTACGTGATCCTGCCGCAGGTGCGCGGCGGCATCGCGGTCACCACGGTGTTCATCTTCCTCAACGCATGGAACGAGTTCCTGTTCGCCGTGGTGCTCGGCGGCAATCGCGTCCGACCGGTTACCGTCGCGATGTTCAATTTCATTTCCGTGGAGCAGACGCGCTGGGCGAGTCTCGCAGCCGGCGCGATGATCGCGATGGCACCGGTCATGCTGCTCGGCCTCATCGCGCAGAAGCACATCGTGAAGGGCCTGACGGTCGGTGCGGTCAAGGGCGGAGGCCGGCGATGACCAGCCGCGGCGCCGGCGTCAGCCTGCGCAACATCGTGAAGCGCCACGGCAACGTCACGGCATTGAAGGGCATCGACCTCGACATCCGCCCGGGTGAATTCTTTGCGCTGCTCGGCCCGTCGGGCTCGGGCAAGACGACAACACTGCGCATTCTCGCCGGGCTCGAGGAGCACGACGCCGGCAAGGTGATCCTCGATGGGCGCGACGTCACCGGAACCGATCCCGGCGAGCGCGACGTCGCAATGGTGTTCCAGAGCTACGCGCTGTATCCGCATATGAGCGTGTACGAGAACATCGCCTTCCCGCTGCGCATGGTGAAAACGCCGTCCGCCGAGATCGACCGCGCTGTGCGCGAGTCGGCGAGCCGCGTGAAGATCGAGCATCTGCTCGAGCGGCGCCCCGGGCAGCTGTCGGGCGGGCAGCAGCAGCGCTGCGCGCTCGCACGCGCGATCGTGCGCAAGCCGAGGCTGTTCCTGCTCGACGAGCCGCTGTCGAATCTCGATGCGAAGCTGCGCCTCGAAACCCGCGTCGAACTGCGGAAGCTGCAGCGCGCACTCGACGTCACCGCGGTCTACGTCACGCACGACCAGGAAGAGGCGATGACGATCGCCGACCGGCTCGCGGTATTCATGGAGGGTGCGATCGTGCAGACGGGCACGCCCGAGGACGTGTTCCGCCGGCCGGCGACGGTCGAGGTTGCAACCTTTCTCGGCAACCCGCCGATGAATCTCATGCCCGGACGCTTGAGCGGCCACGACGTGGTGATCGCCGACCATCGGATGCGCCTCGATGCCGACTACGGCGCCGAGCGCGACGTCCTGGTCGGCGTGCAGCCGTCGCGCATCGAAGTGGGTGCCGAAGGCATTGCGGCGCACGTCGACTTGACCGAGCAGCTTGGCGACAGCGTCATTGTCGACCTGCAACTCGGCGCGACGCGCGTGCGCGCCAAGCTGCCCGAGCGCAGCCGTCTTGCCGAAGGCGCGCGCGTGCACGTGCGCTTCGACGCGGCCGACATGCACCTGTTCGATCCCGAAACGCACCGGCGCCTCTAAACTCGCATGAACGACGCAGAACCGCGTCAAGGCGCGAATGGCGGCCTTTCAGGGCGCGGCGCAGCGGCGAAGCCGCAAGCGTCGGAGGATCACCCGGGCGGCGCGCCCGCCATCGCCCGCATCGGAACGCACGTCTTTCGTGCGCCGATCGCGACGCCGGTGAGCAACGCATTCGGCACGATGATCAACCGGCCGATGACGCTGGTGGCGATCGAGGACCGCGACGGCTGTGTCGGCTGGGGCGAGATCTGGTGCAACTTTCCGCTGGTCGGTGCAGAGCATCGGGCGCGGCTCGTGACCAGCGTTTTTGCGCCGCTGCTCGTCGGCAAGCCGCTGGCCGATCCCGCCGACACGTTTGCGCGGCTCGAAGCGTCGGTCGCGAGCCAGGTGCTGCAGACCGGCGAGCCCGGGCCGTTCAATGCCTGTCTTGCCGGGATCGACCAGGCGCTGACCGATCTCGCGGCGCGACGCGCGGGACTTCCGCTATGGCGCCACCTTGGCGGATCCGCCGGCACCGTGCGCGTTTACGCAAGCGGCCTCGGACCCGAAGGCGCCGAAGCAACCGCACAGGCGCAGTGGCAGCGTGGATTCCGCGCATTCAAGCTGAAGGTCGGCTTCGGGCGTACGCGTGATCTCGCGAACCTCCGCGCGTTGCGCGAGGCGCTGCCCGCGACAGCCGCGATCATGGTCGACGCGAACCAGGCGTGGTCGTTCGACGAAGCACGGACGATGGCGCGTGTGCTCGGCGACTACGACGTCACCTGGCTCGAGGAACCGATTCGGGCCGACCAGCCGCTGGCCGTGTGGCAGGCGCTCGCGGAGGCTTCGCCGCTCGCGTTGGCGGCCGGCGAGAATCTGTGCAGCAATGCGCTGCTCGACGCCGCGCTCGCGTCGGGCGCCTTGCGCGTGCTGCAACCCGATATCGGCAAGTGGGGCGGCTATTCGCAGGTGCTGGCCGTCGCGCGCAACGCGCGCGCCGCCGGTGTGCGCTTCTGCCCGCACTGGCTCGCCGGTGGCGTCGGCCTGATGGCGTCGCTGCATGTTTGCGCTGCGGCGGGGGGCGGCAACGGAGTCGTCGAGTGGGACGCGAATCCAAACCCGCTGCGCGAAGGATTTCCGTTGCCTGCAGTGGTCGAGGGCGCCGTCGTGCTGCCCGATGCGCCGGGGCTTGGCTTCGTGCCCGATCTTGCGGCGCTGAATGCGTACGAGGTCGCGTTCTGATGCGAGCCGCTGGGCCACCCGAAGGCGGCCGGTGGCGACCGCTTCCGGCGGGTTTCGCCGCACCTCGCCCGGGAAGGTAAAATCCGTCCGTGGCCTTTTTCGCTCCCGCCAATGTGCGCCGTTCGTTGACTGCTCGCGCGATGCTCGTCGGCGTTGCGCTCGCGCCCTGGTGCATTGCGCACGCCGCGCCGCAATGGTCGATCGCGCGGCCGCTGCCGAAGGGCAAGCAATCGCCGCTCGCCGGTGCGCCGTTTCAGAAGGAAGCGGCGCACGACAAGGAACTGGCCGAGCGCTATCCGGTGTTTTTCGAGCGTATCGAGGTCGAGGGCGTGCGCGATCCCGACAAGCGGCCCGCGCCGCCGCGCACGGCGGAGGAGCGCTTCGCCGACGTGCTGAACCAGGGTAATCCGGAGCTCGTGGCAGGCAAGAGCTACGACGGGTACTACTACGACGGCACGCTGTTCTGGGGCTCCGATCCGCTGTCGTTTGCGTGGAAGAACGTCACGCACTGGCTCGGGCACTGACGCGCTGCCGGACGGCGTGCGGTGCCGTCGCCCGGTTATGGCAGGGACAGTGCAAAATCAGTAGCTGCCGGGCGGCGCAAACCCTTCGAAGCGCGTGTATTCGCCGAGGAACGTGAGGCGCACGGTGCCGATCGGTCCGTTGCGCTGCTTGCCGATGATGATCTCGGCCGTTCCCTTGTCCTGCGATTCGGGGTTGTAGACCTCGTCGCGGTAGATGAAGACGATGACGTCAGCATCCTGCTCGATCGCGCCGGAGTTGTGGCTCACGATGCCATCGGCGAGCCAGCACGCCGGCCCGGGAACGGTCAGATCGAAAACCTCGTCGTCGCCTGCCGGCTCGATCGATACGACGCGGTCCCAGTAGAGATCGGACTGCGCCCAGCGGGCCAGTTCTGCGTCGTCGAGCAACCGCGCGCAGGAATGCAGATGCGCCCTGCTCGGCGCAAAACGGAAGTGCGATGTCCCGCCGTACGACGTGCCGCGCGCATGAGCCATCGCACGCTGCGATATGCCTTGCCGACCCATCGCCTGGCGAACGAATCCGAACACCTCGTGCGGAAGCGTGTCGGTATTGGTATTTGCAACCGTATCACGGAGGAGCTCGCGCAATCGCATCGCCGGTCCCAAGCGGGGACCGAACGCCCACACGATATCCAGGAATCGCCGCTGTTCGTTCGCGCCGCTCACGTCTACGCTATGAAGCGGCCTGTAGCCTTTCTGCACGGTGGTCCGCAACCGCGCAACGATACCGAGCCGCAACAGCAACGCCATCACATCGCGCGCCAACGCATCGCTGCATGTGCTGAAGTAAACCCGGGGCGCACCCTGTGTGCCGGGCCGGCGTAACGCGATGCATCCGTCGGTGGCCCAGAGGTGCATCGCCAGCAACGCAAGCTGCCGATCGGGCAGCGCAAAGACCTGCTCCGGCAAATGCTTTTCATGCGAGCGCTGGTTGAAGATGCCGAGCGACTTCAGCCAGGCGCCCACGCCGGAAGGATGCCAGCGATTGCCGTTGCCGCTGATCAGTAATTGGTGCCAGGCGCCCCTTCCGCTGAATCGCGTCACCGTGCTGCCCAGTGCCTGTGCGGCGTCGCGCACCAGCGCGCTGTTTTCTTCCGATGCCGTGCAGTACCGCAGCGGCTGATGCTTGAGATAGCTGCCGTCGCCGACGAGATGACCGAGCAGCGCGACCGCTTCGTCGGACCACTCCCCGGCTGCCCTCGGTTCGGGGATCCGCCGCGCGATTCCGACGCGATCTCCGATCGAAAGCTTTCCGACGGCACGCCAACCGTCGTGCACGCGCAGTCGGTGTTCGGCCGTGGCGCGAATCGCGCGCCCCGTGGCGAGCGTTACCTTGAACACGGGCCTGATGCCCTTCGACCAGACGAGATCGGAGCGTGCCGCGATCAGCCGCTGATCAGCGCCGACGGCCACGACTTCCGGACTCGACCCGACGAGCGTACGAATGGCCACACGCCGTCCATCCATAAGATTGACCAGCGTGTCTCCGGTCACGCATTCGCGCAGATCCGACATCACCGGCCGCTTGTTGGGCCGCTGCTCGAGCGAGCGGTTGAGCTGCGAAAGCGCGACGACCGGCACGTGAAGCTCCTTCGCGAGCGATTTCATCGCACGCGAGATCTCGGAGATTTCCGTGGCGCGGTTCTCTCCCGATGTCGTCGCCTGCATCAGCTGCAGGTAGTCGACGATGACGAGGCCGAGCTTGCCGTATTGCTTCATCAGGCGCCGCGCGCGCGAGCGCACTTCGATGGCGTTCAGCGCCGGCGTCTCGTCGATCAGGATCGGCGCTTCATTGAGCCTTCCGAGCGCGGTCGACAGCTTGTCCCAGTCCTCGGGTCCGAGCCGGCCGGTGCGAAGCTTGTGCTGGTCGAGTTTGCCGACCGATCCGATCAATCGCATCGCGAGTTGCGATGCGCCCATTTCCATCGAGAACACGGCGACCGGCATGCCCGTATTGAGGGCGACGTTCTCGCCGATGTTGAGCGCCAGCGCAGTTTTCCCCATGCTGGGCCTTCCAGCGACGACGACGAGATCGCCCGGCTGGAAACCCGACGTCATCCGGTCGAGATCGGCGAAACCGGTGGGTACGCCGGTGACGTCCGATGGATCGTCGCGGTTGTACAACGTTTCGATGCGCTCGACGACGTCGGCGAGAAGCTTGCCGATGACCTGGAAGTTCTGCGCGCCGCGCGAACCCTGCTCGGCGATGTGCAGCACCTTCGCCTCGGCCTCGTCGAGCACGGTCTTCGCACTGCGTCCGAGCGGGTTGAACGCCGACTCGGCGATGTCGGTGGCGGTAGCCGCGAGCTGGCGCAGGATCGAGCGCTCGCGGACGATGTTCGCGTAGTGCCGGATGTTCGCAGCGGTCGGCACGTTCTGGGCGAGCGCCCCGAGATAAGCGAGTCCGCCCACGTAGTCGAGCTTCTGCGACGACGCGAGCGCTTCGGATACCGTGACGACATCGGCCGGCTTCCCGTCGCCGATCAGATGCACGATGTGCCGGTAGACGATGCGATGCGCGTCGCTGTAGAAATCGTCGGCGCCGAGGACGTCGCCGATCTTGTCGGCGGCCTCGTTGTCCAGCATCAGCCCGCCGAGCACCGACTGCTCCGCCTCGACCGAATGCGGAGGAAGCTTCAGTGATTCGAGCGGAAGGTCGTCGGGCACGTTACGGGATGAAGCGGGGAACGGGCGATTCTACTGCGGCGTCACGCAATCCGGCATACGACGCCTGACCGGACGTCAGACGCGATGAAGGGGCCGGTCGGCCCCTTCATCGTGGCAGCGCGTGCCGCCCGGACGTCAGACGACGATTGTCTCGCCGACGACGTTGACGGTGACGTGCGCGGTGACGTCGGTGTGCAGCACGACGGACACCGGATGCTCGCCGACATGCTTCAACGGCCCCGACGGCATCCGCACCATCGACTTCTCGACGTCGACGCCCTGCGCCTTCAGCGCCTCCACGACGTCGGCATTGGTGACCGAGCCGAAGAGCCGGCCGTCGACACCCGCCTTCTGCGGGATGCGCAGCGTGGAGCCTTCCAGCTTTTCGGCAAGCGCCTGCGCCGTCGCGAGCTTCTCGCCGGCCGCACGCTCGAGCTCGGTGCGTTGCGCCTCGATCGCCTCCAGGTTGGCCGGTGTCGCCCGCTTCGCCTTGCCCTGCGGGATCAGGAAATTGCGCGCGTAGCCGTCCTTCACCTTGACGACATCGCCAAGGTTGCCGACGTTCGTGATCTTCTCGAGCAGAATGATTTGCATGTGCCGGCGCTCCGCTAGTGCAGGTCGGTGTACGACAGCAGCGCGAGGAAACGCGCGCGCTTGATCGCCGTGCCGAGCTGGCGCTGGTAGCGTGCCTTCGTGCCGGTGATGCGCGCGGGCATGATCTTGCCGTTCTCCTGCACGAAGTCCTTCAGGACGTCGATGTCCTTGTAGTCGATCTGCTTGACGTTCTCGGCGGTGAACCGGCAGAACTTCTTGCGCTTGAACAGGTTGTTGCCGCGCTCGCGGCGCTTGCCGTCCTTCTTGAACTTGCCCTTGCCTCTTCCCACGGGACGTGGCATTTCAATTTCCTTTTGTCATGTCGATCTGCCCGAAGCGGGTCACGTGCAGCGTGAGGCTCGTTCCGGTCCGATAACGGCGCGCGATGAATCCCTCACAGCGGAGCGCCGAGCCGATCGCGCATCGGCCCAGCGCCAGCGCGACCTCGCCGAAAGCCACCGCGTGCATCTCGCATTCGACCCTGCGCGCGATGCCGGCTTCGTCCTGCTGCGAACGGTGATCGAGCGTGCATTCGATTGCCGGAATGCCGGCAGGCGTATGCCGCACACCCGTGCAGCCGGCAAGGATCGCGTCGAACGCGAACCGGTTGATCCCCGGCACGCGGCTGCGACGAAATCAGGCCTGCGCCGGTGCGGGCTGCGCTGCGCCGCCCTCGGGCGCCGGCTTTTCCGGCGCACGCTCGGCTTCCTTCGCCTCCCGGCCATGGGTAAGCGAGCGCGCCTTCTCTTCCTTCATCATCGGCGAAGGAGTGACGACGGCTTCGCTCATCGCGACAACCAGGTGACGCAGCACCGCGTCGTTGAACTTGAACGCGTGCTCGAGCTCGGTCAGCGTTTCCTGCCCGCACTCGATGTTCATCAGCACGTAGTGCGCCTTGTGGACTTTCTGGATCGGATAGGCGAGCTGGCGCCGTCCCCAGTCTTCAAGCCGGTGAATCCGGCCGCCGGGGCCGGTCACCATCGTGCGGTAGCGCTCGATCATCGCGGGCACCTGCTCGCTCTGGTCGGGGTGCACGATGAACACGATCTCATAGTGACGCATGAGAATGATCTCCTTTCGGTCTGTACGGCGCGAACGCCCCGTAAGGGATCGCGCCTGTTGGCCTCCCCGATAGCTAGTCCCGGGTGAGGCAAGGAAAGCCCGATAGTCTAACAGGAATCGGTGCGGAAGATCAATTCGTGCGCGTGCCCGAGCGCTGCGCCGTCATCGCGGAAGCCGCTGCGCGCTGCGCCAGCGCGTCGAGTGCCGCATCGCGCTGGCGCTTCGGACGCGCCGCCAGCTCGCGCACCCGCCGGTAGAACGTGGGCAGGTCGTCGTTCGCCTCGTGCAGCAGCTCGCGGAACGCCGGCACACGATCGGTGTAGAGGCCCACCGCCGCGAGCGCGGCGTTGTTCGGCTGCTGCGCGAACCAGCGGTCGTATCCGGACAGCGCCGGATCGCCCTGCTTCGCCGATTCGTACGCGGCCTTCATCGCGGCGACGATGTCGTGCTTCGCGCGCCGCTTGTCGTCGTCGCTCGCATTGCTCGCATAGATCTCGGAGAGCTTCGTGCGCGTCGTGCGCACGAGGTCGCGGAACACGGAGCGCATGTGGTCGGCGCGCGCGGCAAGCTTGTCGAGCTGCGAATCGTGGCGCGAGGCGAGCCAGCGCGCGAGGCCGGCTTCCTCGACCGTCGTCGCATACGACTCGTTGAACGCGGAGTCGCTCTTGACGTAGATCAGCTGGTGGGCGAGCTCGTGAAAGATGAGGCGCGCGATCTCGGTTTCGGGCCAGCTCACGAACGACGAGAGCACCGGGTCGTCGAACCAGCCGAGGGTTGAATAGGCGGGAACGCCGCCGACATAGACGTCGTCGCCGGCGGCCTTCAGGCGCTTCGACTCCCCTGCCGCCTGCGCTTCGCGGAAATAACCGCGGTAGTTGACGCACCCGGCGATCGGGAAGCACCACTGTCGCGGCTTCAACGAGAGCTCCGGTGTCGCGAACACGTTCCAGGTCACGTACGCGCGCCCGAGATCGGTGTAGCGCGTATAGCTGCCGTTGTTCGGCAGCCCGAGCTCGCGGCTTGCGAACTCGCGAATCTCGTGAATGCGCTTCAGGCGCGCGGCGAGCGCCGCGTCGCTCTTGCCGATGACGTCGGGAATGGGCTGCGAGTTGGCGAGCAGTTCAATCTGCCCTGCCGCGCCCTGCCAGTAGTAGTCGACGGTCTCGAAGGTCGCGCACGCGGCGAGCGTGACGACGCCTGCCAGCACGGCGACGACGATCGGCCAGCGCCGGCGGCGTCCGCGACGTTGCGCGTCAGTTGGCGACGCTCCGCGGCGCAGCAGCGCCAGCGCCGTTCGGCGCATCGGGGTCATTTCGGCATTCACTGTGATCTCTCAAAGCAGTCGTTTGCGCAAGCGGGCCACGCCTTCTTCCAGCCTGCGCTCGTCGATCGTGTAGGCCATGCGGACATGCTCACGGGCGCGGTGCACGCCGAAGTCGATTCCCGGCGTGAAAGCAACCCCCGCGCCTTCGAGCATCTCGCGGCAGAAGCGTTCGCTGTCGTCGGTGAAGCGGGAGCAATCGGCGTAGACGAAAAAGCCGCCGCTGGGCAGGATCGGCACGCGGAATCCGAGTTCGCGAAGGGCGGGAACGAGGAAGTCGCGCCGCGATTCGAACGCGCGGCGCCGTGCTTCGACGATTTCACCGGTGGCCGGTTCGAAGCATGCCAGCGCCGCGCGCTGCGAAGGCGCGGCCGGCGAAATGTAGACGTTTTGCGCGAGCTTTTCAAGATCGCGCACATGCCGCTCGGGCGCGACGATCCAGCCGAGCCGCCATCCGGTCATGTTGAAGTACTTCGAGAAGCTCGAGACGACGAAGGCGTCGTGCGCGAATTCGAGCACGCTGCGCGGTGCCTCGCCATAGGTGAGGCCGAGATAGATTTCGTCGACGATCAGCCGGCCGCCGCGGCGCTCGACGCTCGCGGCGATCTTCCGCATCTCGTCGTGCGGCACTGTGGTGCCCGTCGGGTTCGACGGTGACGCGATCAGGACGCCGCGCGTTCTCGGGCGCCAGTGACGCTCGACGAGTTCGGCGGTGAGCTGGTAGCGCGTGTCCGGCCCGACGGCAATGCCGCTCGGCGCGCCTTCCAGGATGCGCACGAAGTGGCGGTTGCACGGATAGCCGGGATCGGCAAGCAGGATCTCGTCGTCGCGATCGACGATGAGCGCCATGACGAGCAGCAGCGCCGCCGATGATCCGGCAGTGACGATGACGCGCTCGGGCGCGACGTCGACCCGGTAGTGGTCGGCGTAGTGGCGGGCTATGGCGGCGCGCAATTCAGGCAGGCCGAGCGCCGACGTGTAGTGCAGGTGGCCACCGGCGAGCGCGCGCCGCGCCGCGTCGAGCACGGGCTGCGGCGTCGCGAAATCGGGCTCGCCGATTTCCATGTGCACGATGTCGCGCCCGGCCGCCTCCAGCGCACGGGCCGCCGTCTGCACCTCCATCACATGGAATGGCTCGATGTCAGCGACGCGAGACGCCAGCGGGCCGGAAGCATCCATCGAAGGTCTTAGTGTCGCGGACGATTGGAAAGGATTATCGTAGCGCGTCATGAAAAGGCCTCCCCGCGCAATGCATCTGCAATCGGCACTCGGGCGTGCGGCCCTCGCACTCGCCATCGCGCTGCTCGCTCGCGGCGCGGCGGCAGGCGTGTACAAGTGCGCGCTCGACGACGGATCGGTCACCTATCAGGAAAATCCGTGTCCGGCCGGCAAGGAGTTGCGCGATTTCGATCGCGACCCGGCCGCGGTCTCGGTCATTCCGTTTCGCATCGCGCCCGGTCCCGACACGCACGTCGTTGCGCCGCGCGCGCCCACGGCGCAGCCCGCCAGCGAGCGCAAGTCGCGCAAAAGCGCCGAGCCGCACGGCAATCCTGCCGAGCGCAAGTTCCTCGTTCCCGGCATCGGCGAGGGCGAAGTCGTCGCGCGCATCGGGCGTCCCGACATGTCGTCGGGCGCCGGGCGCAAGACGATGCGCTGGACGTATCTTCCGGCACCCGAGGATCCGCAAACCATCACCACGCTGACGTTCGAGCTCGGCCGGCTCGTCGAGGTCGAGCGCAAGGTCGTCCGCACGCCGTAAACGCCATGCGGCGGTCGCCTGCGGCTGCGCGAAGCGCGGGTGCGCGCCACCACCCGCATGAGCGCCGCCGGGCCGTCCCAAGGCGCGAATAGCGCCCCCTCCGGGGGCAGCGCAGTGGCGAAGCCGCAAGCGTGGGGGCTCATTCAAGCGGCACGACCGAAGCGCTGTCAGCCCCTACAGCCGATATGCCGCCTTCGCGAGATCGTGCGCAAGTGCTGGCGCGAGCTGCATCGCCTCGTCCTCGCCAAGACGGTGCTCGACGACGGCGGTCGCAAGAAAACGGCACACGACGCGCCGCCACACGTCGTGACGCGCGGGAATCGACATGAATGCGCGCGTATCGTCGTTGAACCCGGCCGTGTTCGCGAATCCCGCCGTCTCGATCGCCTGCTCGAGAAAGCGCAGCATCCCCTGGAAGCTGTCGTGGAACCACCAGGGCGGACCGAGCTTCACCGCCGGGTAGTGACCGGCCAGCGGCGCGAGCTCGCGCGCATAAGCCGTCTCATCCAGGGTGAACAGGATCAGCGTGAGCGCCCGATCGTTGCCGACGTTGTCGAGCAGCGGCTTCAGCGCATGCACGTAGTCGGTGCGCATCGGGATGTCGGCACCCTTGTCGCGTCCGAAGCGCGCGAAAACCTGCGGATTGTGATTGCGGACGCTGCCCGGATGAATCTGCATCACCAGGCCGTCGTCGACGCTCATCCGCGCCATCTCGGTCAGCATCTGCGCGCGAAACAGCTCCGCCTCGTCGGCGTCGATCCTGCCGGCAAGCGCCCGGTCGAGCAGCCGCTGGCACTGCGCCGCCTCGAGATCGGCGGTGCGGGCGGTCGGATGGCCGTGATCGGTCGACGTGGCACCCATGGTGCGGAAGTACGCGCGGCGCGCCCGATGCGCGGCGAGGTAGCCGGCCCACGTCGCCGTGTTTTCACGAGCGAGCTCGCCGAAGCGGGCGACGTTGACGGGGAAGCCGTCGAATTGCGGGTCGACGACCGGATCGGGCCGATACGCGGTGACGACGCGACCGCTCCAGCCGCTGTCGCGGATTGCGCGGTGATGCGCGAGCGGATCGAGCGGCGATTCGGTGGTGGCGAGAACCTCGATGCCGAAGCGCTCGAAAAGCGCGCGCGGACGGAACGCGTCGTCGCGCAGGCACGCATCGATGCGGTCGAAATAACGGTCGGCGCTTTCCTCGGTCAACCGCTCGTCGATGCCGAACACCGTATGGAACGCGTGATCGAGCCACAGACGCGTCGGCGTCGCGCGAAACAGCGGATAGTTCTGCGCAAACAGCCGCCAGATCGCGCGCGCATCATAGCCGCGCGGTACGGACGCCTCATCGCGCGTCGGCACGCCGAGCGCCTCGAGCGGGATGCCCTGGCTGTAGAGCATCCGGAACACGTAATGATCGGGAACGATGAAAAGCGCCGACGGGTCGGCGAACGGCGCATTGTCGGCAAACCACTGCGGATCGGTATGGCCGTGCGGACTGACTATCGGCAGATCGCGCACCGTGTCGTACAGCGACCGGGCGAGCCGGCGCGTGGCGGGCTCGGCGGGAAAGAGGCGGTCGGGATGCAGTTCGAGCGGAATCATTGGATGGCCTTCGCGACGGTCTTGCGTGCGCCGAATGCGAACAGCGCCTCGAGCCAGCGCACGACCGGCGTGGTGAATCGCGGCTCGTTCTGCAGGTCCTCGTCGAAGATCGGATGAATGGCGAAGAGGGCCTGCGCAAACCCGGCCGGGTCGCCGCGATGCGCAGACGCGAGCTTCGCGAATGTGGACGCGAGCGGATCGGAAACGTCGATGGCGCGGCCCTGCTCGTCTTCGCCGTAAACGTAACGCATCCACCCGGCCACCGCGAGCGACGCAAGATCGATGCTGCGCCCGGCCGCCAGGTTGTCGCGAACGGTGGCGAGGATGCGCTGCGGCAGCTTCTGCGAGCCGTCCATCGCGATCTGCTGCGTGCGATGCGGCAGCGCGGGGTTGGCGAAGCGGCGCACCAGCGTGTCGCGATAGGCGACGAGATCGACGCCCGGCGGCGGAACCAGCGCGGGTGTCACTTCATCGGCGGTGAAGCGGCGCATCCAGGCGACGAAATCGGGCTGCGCCGCGACTTCGTAGATGTATTCGTACCCGGCAAGGAAGCCGAGGTAGGCGAACGCCGAATGGCTGGCGTTGAGCAGGCGCAGCTTCATCGCCTCGTACGCATCGACCTCGCGCACGAACATCGCGCCGGCCGCGTCCCACGCGGGGCGCCCCGCCGCGAACCGATCCTCGATCACCCACTGCACGAATGGCTCGTGCACGACGGGCGCCTCGTCGTGAACCTGCAGCGCGGCGTCGTTCTGCTCGATGTCGCGCACGGTGGTCGCGGGCACAATGCGGTCGACCATCGTCGACGGGAACGCGATCTCGCGGCCGATCCATCCGGCGAGGGCGGCATCGACCAGGTTCGCGAACGACACCACGAGCCCGCACACGAGCGCCCCGTTCTGTGTCAGGTTGTCGCAGCAGACGACGGTGAGCGGCGTGCCGTGTGTGCGGCGTCGTGCGGCGAAAGCGGCGACGAGCAGCCCGACGACGCTGCGCGGATGCGCAAGCGACGCGAGGTCGTGCGCGATATCGGGATGCTGCACATCGAGCCGGCCGGTGGCGGGCTCGTGGCAATAGCCCTTCTCGGTGACGGTCAGCGACACGATGCGTGTCTGCGCTGCGGTCAGCCGCCGGAACACTTCGTCGTGCTGCTCGCGCTCGAACAGCACTTCGCGAACGCTGCCGACGACGCGGCGCCGGATGCCGTCGGGACTTTTCTCGATCGACGTGTAGAGGCCGTCCTGTGGCGCCATCCGATCGCGGACATCGGGCGAGCGCAGGCTGACGCCGCAGATGCCCCACGCGCCGCCGGCTGCGGCGAGCGCGTCGTCGGTGTACATCGCCTGGTGAGCGCGATGGAACGCCCCGATGCCGAGATGCACGATGCCGATGCCGACGTCGCGAATCGCATACCGGGGCCGGCCGATGCCGGGCGGCAAATGGTCGACGGTCGAAAGGTCCAGCCGGTTCATTGCGGGTGGCGGCCGGCTCACGCCGTTTGCGGATGTTCCTTGACGCGCGAGACGAGCTGCGTCGGATTGACGAAGCGGAGCGCGATCAGCAGCCACACGAGCGTCACCGCCATGTAGATCATCGCCATCGCGTCGACCGACTGCGGCGCACGCACGCCGGCCGCGAACACCGCGTAATAGAGCGCGACGACGAGCGTCTGCGAATCGGGCCCGGCGGTCAGGAACGTGAGCTCGAACAGCGCGATCGTGCGCACCAGCACGAGCAGCGACGCGGCGAGAATGCCGGGTCCGAGCAGCGGCACGAGCACGTGCACGAACATGCGCCACGTGTTGGCACCGAACACGCGCGCCGCCGACTCGAGGTTGGGGTCGATCTGCTCGATGAACGGCGTCATCACGAGGATGACGAACGGCGCCGCCGGAATCAGATTGGCGAGGATGACGCCCCACAGCGTTCCGCCGAGGCCCGTCTGGTACAGCACCGTGGCGAGCGGAATGCCGTAGGTGATCGGCGGGACCATCAGCGGCAGCAGGAACAGCAGCATCAGCGCACGCTTGCCGCGGAAGTCGCGCCGCGCGAGCGTGTACGCGGCCGGTACGCCGATCAAAAGGGCCAGCGCGACGACGGCGAATACCACCTCGACGGTGACCCACAGGATCGACGCGAGCTGGAATTCCTTCCACGCGTCGGCGTACCACGACGCGGTCCAACCCTGCGGCAGCCAGGTCCCGAGCCAGCGACGCGCGAACGAGTTCGTCGCCACGGCCGCGATCATGAACCCGATGTTGACGAGGAACAGCGTCATCACGCCCCACAGCAGCGCGCGCCATGCGCGCTCGCCGAGAGCCGTGGCGCGCGAGTGGCGCACCCCCGGGATGGCGGCCAGGCCGCGTGTGCCGATCGTCGCGTTGTCCATGCTCGGCTAACCTTTGCCGCCCGTGACCGGTCCCTTGTAGAACCAGCCGCGCAGCGACAGCACGAACGCGACGATCACGAGCTGGACCGCACCCATGATCATCGCGATCGCCGACGCGAGCGAATAGTCGTACTGCTCGAATGCCGCCTCGTACGCCGCGATCGAGATCACGCGCGTCGGTCCCGCCGGCGCACCGAGCAGCACGGCCGACGGAAATACCGAGAACGCCTGCACGAACGCGAGGCAGAAGCACATCGCGAGGCCGGGTCCGAGCAGCGGCAGATAGATGTGGCGGAACTGCGCCTTCGGGTCGGCGCCGAGCGTCGAGGCCGCGCGCGCGAGCACGGGATCGATGCCGGTGATGTACGAGAGGATCAGCAGGAAGGCAAACGGAAAGCCGGAGATCACGAGCGAGATCAGCACGCCCCAGTAATTGTGCGTCAGCCGGATGGCGCCGCCGTAAAGATGCGTGAGCTGCAGGAACTGCGCGAGCCATCCGCGCGGCCCGAAATACGTCAGCATGCCTTCGGCGATCAGCACGGTGCCGAGCGTGATGGGCACCACGAGGAGTGTGGTCATCCAGCGCTGCCAGCGCGACTTGACGCGCATCTTGTAGGCGATCGGCAGCGCGACGAACACGTTGATCAGCGTCGCCGGCAACGCGAGCTTCAGCGTCGTGCCGATCGTCGGCCACAGGTTACCGGTGGTGAAGAACTTGTGATAGTTCGCGAGCCAGCCGCCCTCCTTCGGCTCGAACGACAGCACGAGCCCGTAGACGAACGGGTAGATGAACAGCAGCAGCATGAACAGCGCGGCGGGGACGACGAGCAGCAGCGCCCTGTCGAATCCGGGGGTACGCGCCTGCGCGGAGAGCATCACTGCATCTCGCTCGGATAGACCAGTACGCGCTCGGGCGGCACGTGCACGAAAACATTCGCACCCGTGCTCACCTTGCCGCCGGCACGCACGTGGAGCCGCGTTCCCGTCGCGGTGACGACCTCGACGAGCGAATCACGCCCGCCATATTCCACGTTGTCGACGCGGCCGCCGATGACGTTGGTGGCCGCGGGCTCGGTCGCGATCGTGATCTCCTCGGGGCGGATGGCGACCGCCGCACGCTTGCCGTCGAGCGGCAGCTTGCGTACGCCGGTGAGCTTCATGTCGGACGCTTCGAGCGTGACGTGCCCGTCGCGCTCGCCGGTGACCGCAAGCTCGATGACGTTGCGATAACCCATGAAGCGCGCGACATGGATGTTGGCCGGTTGCGCGTACACCTCCTCGGGCGTGCCGATCTGCTGGACCACGCCATCCTTCATCACGACGATGCGGTCGGCGAGCGACAGCGCCTCGTCCTGGTCGTGCGTCACGTAGATCGTCGCGCGGCCGAGCTCGCGATGGATGCGCCGGATTTCGGAGCGCGTCTCGAGCCGCAGCTTGGCGTCGAGGTTCGAGAGCGGCTCGTCCATCAGGATCAGCGGCGGCTCGATCACGATGGCGCGCGCGATGGCCACGCGCTGCTGCTGGCCGCCCGAAAGCTGGCCGGGCAGCTTGTGCTCCTGCCCGGTCAGCTGCACGAGCCGCAGCGCATGCGCGACGCGCGGCGCGGCGTCGGATTGCGCCATGCCGCGCATGCGCAGGCCGAAGCCGATGTTCTTCCCGACGCTCATGTGCGGAAAGAGCGCGTAGTTCTGGAACACCATGCCGAAGCCCCGCCGTTCGGGCGGGAGCGTGTCGATGCGCGTGTCGTCGAGGCGGATCGTGCCGCTGGAGAGCGGCATGAGTCCGGCGATGCAGTTGAGCGCGGTCGACTTGCCGCACCCCGACGGCCCGAGCAGCGCGATGAATTCGCCGCGCCGAACGGTAAGCGTCAGGTCGTTCAGCGCATTGAATGCGTGTCCCCCGGCCCCGGCGAAGCGCCGCGTGACCCGATCGAGGCGAAGTTCGTTGAAGTCGTGCTTCATGCCTATGAACCCAGGCTGACGGCGTTTGATCTGGCGCCGATCGTGCAGTGAGCAATCAGAACGCCGCGTCGAGCGCCGGCGACGGCCGGTGTTCGAACGCGGCGAGTCATTGCGTCGCGGCGGACGTCACGAAGCAACGTGCGCCCGGACGCGACGCGATAACCTTACTTCGTTTTCGACGCCCCCACCTGCTGGTCCCAGAGCCGGAACATCTCGACCTGGCCCTTCGCCTCCAGCGACTGCGTGTGCGGGAATTCGCTCAGCCACTTGTCGTACTCGGGCCGTCCGAACTCCTTGATCGCATCCTGGCTTTCCTTCGGCGCCATCGACAGCGGCACGCCCTTGACTGCCGGGCCCGGGTAGAAATAGCCCTTGTCGTAGGTGAGCGCCTGCGCTTCGGGCTTCAGCATATACGCCATCAGGTCGAGCACGACATTCATCTTCTCGGCCGACACGCCCTTCGGGATCACCATGTAGTGCGCGTCGTTGACCCACGTCATGTGCTGGAACGGCGTGACCTTGTACGACTTCGGCACGATGCCGAGGATGCGCGGGTTGAGATCCCAGCCGGTCATCGTCACCGTCATGTCGCGCGAGCCCTCGCCGAGCTCCTTCATCACCGCGCCCGTGCCGCTCGGGTAATACTCGATGCAGCTGTTGAGCTCCTTCAGGTACGCCCACGTCTTGTCCCAGCTCGCGGGATTCTTCGGGTCCTTGTCGCCCAGGATATAGGGCAGGCCCATGACGAACGTGCGTCCGGGCCCCGAATTGGCGGGACGTGCGTAGATGAACCGGTTCGGATTCGCCTTGCACCACGCGAGGAGCTCCTGCGGCGTGGTGGGCACCTGCTTGACCTTGTCGGGGTTGTATTCGAGCAGCGGCCCCGCCGGCATGAATGCCACCTCGATGCCGTAGTCGCCCGCGAGCTCCTGCATCTTCGCCGCCGCCGGCTGATAGTTCGCCATCAGGCCAGGGAACTTGGCGGAGTGATCCGGAAGGATCTTGACGAGCAGGCCCTGCTCGATGCCGGCGGCGAGGAAGTCGGTGCCGGTCAATACGAGGTCGATGTCGCTGCGCCCCGCGCCCTGCATCGCCTTGAGCTTGCCCGGCAGCTCGGGCGCCGGCGCTTTCGTGAAGCTCACCTTCGAGATGAGCTTCGGATTCTTGTTGGCGAAATTCTGGATGGCGTCCTGCGTCAGCGCCAGGTTTCCTGCGACGTCGACGACGTTGATGGACACCGGCGTTTGTGCCGCTGCGCTGCCAACGCCGAGCGCGAACAGCGCGCCCGTCGCGACCGCGACCGCCGTGATTGCCCGCGCCGCCCGGCGCCTTCCCTGCGAATGCACGCTGCGTTTCATTTACGTCCTCCTGTGAATGGGCTCGTGCCCGTCGATTTCGACGCCGCCTTGTTATCGACGCCTCGCTGAAACTCGCGCATCACCCGCGACAAGTGCCTGTGCATCGCCGAACGCGCGGCATCGGCATCCCCCGCGCCGACGGCCGCGGCGATTGCCGCATGATCCCGAATCGTGCGCAACGCAAGATCGTTCGTATGAAAGTGCCGCTGCAGGCGGCCCCACAACTCGGCGCGCTGATTCCACAAGCCCTCGACGACGAGCTCGAGCGAGCCGTTGCCGGTGGCCTTGGCGAGCAGCAGGTGGAAGTTGCGGTCTTCGGCCTCGCGCGCCGTGAAGTCGTTCACGCAGGCTTCGAGCCGGTCGACGCTTCGGCGCAGCGCCTCGGCTTGCGCCGGCGCCGCGTGGCGCGCAGCCTGCGCGGCGATTTCCCCCTCGACGAGCTTGCGCGCCGCGAGCAACTCGAACGGACCCGGCCCGGCGTCGGCGCCGGGACGCGCAGCCGATTCGGGCTGCGGCGCGACAAAAATGCCCGTACCCACGCGCACCTCGACGAGGCCCGTCATTTCGAGCGAGATGATCGCCTCGCGCACCGAAGCGCGGCTTACGCCGAACGACGCGGCGAGCTCGCGTTCGGCCGGCAGGCGCGCGCCCGCCGGGAACTCGCCGCGCGCGATGAGCTGCGCGAGCTGATCGGCGATCTGGCGATACAGGCGCTTCGGCTCGACGAGCTGCAGTGGCAACGGGTTGCGCTCCGGAAGGAGGGACGCCTTGCGTGGCGGAAAAACCGCCGCCGCGCGTGGCGTGGGACGCAGGGACGTTCTCGACGCATGGTAGCGTCGTCGTTATACTGTGGTCAAGTGGCCGAGCCACCGGACCAACCCACAACCATTCTTTCAAAGTCCTGCAACGCCGTGACCCGCGCTTCGCGTCACCGCATCGCCGTCATCGGGCTCGGCATGGCCGTGGCGCCCCACGCGCGAAGCCTGCGTGATCTCGCCGGCCGCGTCGACGTCGTTGCCGCCTTCAGCCCGACGAAGGCAAGACGCGACGCCTTCGCGGCGCAATTCGACTTTCCGGTGAGCGGCGACATGGACGCGATCGTCGACGACGCATCGATCGACTGCGTGCTGATCCTGACGCCGCCGCGCACGCACCTGCCGCTCGTGTCGCGCTTCGCGGCCGCCGGCAAGAACATCCTGCTTGAAAAACCGCTCGAAGCCGATACCCGCCGCGCCGAGGCGCTCGTCGACGTCTGCGCGCGCCACGGCGTCACGCTCGGCGTCGTGCTGCAGCATCGCTTCCGGCCGGGTGCGCGCGCGCTCGCCGCGTGCATTGCCGGCGAAGGCCTCGGTCAAATCGCGGCCGCGTCGGTCGCCGTACCGTGGTGGCGCCCGCAGTCGTACTACGACGAGCCGGGACGCGGGACTGTCGAGCGCGACGGTGGCGGCGTTCTGCTCACACAGGCGATCCACACGCTCGACCTGTTCCTGTCGCTCGTGCCGCCACTCGCCGAAGTCGCCGCCTATGCGCGCACCACGCCGCTGCACCGGATGGAAACGGAAGACCTCGCCTGTGCCGCGCTGCGCTTCGCCAACGGCGCCCTCGGAACGCTCAACGCTACGACGGCAAGCCATCCGGGGTTCGCCGAGCGCATCGACATCGTCGGCACGCGCGGCACGGCAACACTCGTCGCCGGAAGCCTCGAAGTGCATTTTCACGATGGGCGTGTCGACACGGCGGGCGAACGCGCGGCCTTCGGGGGCGGCGCCGATCCGATGGCGTTCACCCATGATGCACACCGCGCATTGATTGCCGAATTCCTCGATGCCGTCGACGCCGGTCGCGCACCGGTCAACGACGGCCACGCGGCACTCGCCGTTCACGACCTGATCGACGCAGTGCTCGCATCGGCGCGCACGCACACCTTCGTTCCCATCCTCCCACGTCCACGATCATGAAAATCACCGCCGCCCGCGTCATCGTCACCTGTCCAGGACGCAATTTCGTCACGCTGAAAATCGAGACCGACGAGGGTGTCCACGGCCTGGGCGACGCCACGCTGAACGGCCGCGAGCTCGCCGTCGCCGCGTATCTGACCGAGCACGTGGTTCCGGTGCTGATCGGGCGCGACCCGGCGCGCATCGAGGACGCCTGGCAATACCTCTATCGCGGCGCGTACTGGCGGCGCGGACCGGTGACGATGAGCGCCATCGCCGCCGTCGATACCGCGCTGTGGGACATCAAGGGCAAGGTGGCCGGGCTGCCGCTGTACGAGCTTCTCGGCGGCGCAAGCCGCGACGGCGTGATGGTGTACGGCCACGCGAACGGCAACGACATCGCCGAAACCGCCGACGAAGTCGCGCGCTACATCGGCCTCGGGTACAAGGCGATTCGTGCGCAATGCGGCATTCCCGGTCTGCCATCGACGTACGGCGTTGCGAAGGACAAGCTGTACTACGAGCCGGCCGACGCCGCGATCCCCACCGAGAACGTCTGGTCGACGACCAAATATCTCGATCACGTGCCGAAGCTTTTCGACACGCTGCGCGCCCGCTTCGGCTTCGAGCCGCACCTGCTGCACGACGTGCACCACCGCCTGACACCGATCGAAGCCGGACGTCTCGGGCGCGCGCTCGAGCCGTATCGGCTGTTCTGGATGGAGGATCCGACGCCGGCCGAGAATCAGCAGGCGTTTCGGCTGATACGCCAGCACACGGTCACGCCGATCGCAGTCGGCGAAGTGTTCAACAGCATTTTCGACTGCCAGGCGCTGATCGGCGAGCAGCTGATCGACTACATCCGCACGACGGTCGTGCATGCCGGCGGGATCACGCATCTGCGCCGCATCGCGCATCTCGCCGAGCTCTACCAGGTGCGCACCGGGTCGCACGGCGCAACCGACCTGTCACCGGTCTGCATGGGTGCTGCGCTGCACTTCGACACCTGGGTGCCGAACTTCGGCATCCAGGAATACATGCGCCACACGCCGGAAACCGATGCGGTTTTTCCGCACGCGTACCGCTTCGACAACGGCTACCTGCATCCCGGCAGCGCGCCGGGTCATGGTGTCGACATCGACGAGACGCTGGCCGCGCG
>Ga0207674_10001273_pt1 | contig 32940 bp, 26 predicted proteins | sample KBSCornC72_FD_184303 | JGI IMG/M metagenome (GOLD analysis project Ga0207674, IMG submission 184303) | Corn rhizosphere microbial communities from Kellogg Biological Station, Michigan, USA - KBS Corn C7-2 (SPAdes) (version 2) | ecosystem: Host-associated > Plants > Roots > Rhizosphere > Soil ...
CGAGCTGCAGCGGTTCAATTCCGTCCATCTGCAAGTGGACGACGATGCCATCCAGATATTGCTGCTTGACGACCGCCAGGGCTTCGCCCGCAGTTTGCACCGGGATGACTTCGAGGTCCGGCGCGGCCACCAGATCGGTGATGTTCTGCCGCTCGCTCTGATCGGGGCACACCACCAACAGCTTCTTTGCGCGTTTCTGCGCTGACTCTTCGATGGCAGCGAAGGCCTCCACCAGGGAATCTTTAGCGACGGCCTTTTCGAGGTAGCTCATGGCGCCGAGGGCGAGGCCGCGGCGGCGATCTTCGTCGCCGGAGATGATATGAACTGGAATGTGGCGCGTGGCCGGGTCGTGCTTCAGGCGATCGAGAATGGTCCATCCGGCGACGTCGGGCAGAGTGATGTCAAGCGTGATGGCGCCGGGCTTGAACTCGCGCGCCAGCGACATGGCGCTGCTGCCGCGGAGGGCTACCAGGGCTTTTAGGTGATGATCGTGCGCGAGGTCCACTAGAATGCGGGCGAAGGTGAGATCGTCTTCGACGATGAGCAGCACGGAATCGCCGGGCTGTATCAGGTTGCGATCGTCGTCGAGAACCAGTTCTTCGGCGAGTTCTTCGTGTTCCAGGGGAGAGGTGAGAATCAGATCGACTTCGCTATCGGGCGCGCCGGCGACTTGATCCAACTGGACCGGCGTGATCTTCAAGGCTTCGCTCTTGGGCGCCTGCGCGGGTGCGATGTAGGTCTGCGGCAGATACAGAGTGAAGGTGCTGCCGACGCCGGGGGCGCTCTGCAAACGGATTTCGCCGCCCAACAGACGGGCTAGTTCGCGGCTAATCGAAAGACCCAAGCCCGTTCCGCCGTACTTGCGGCTGGTGGTGCCGTCGGCTTGCTGGAAGGCTTCAAAGATGATGCGCTGCTTGTCGGCTTGGATGCCGATGCCGCTGTCGGTCACGGTGAAGGCGATTACCGATTTGGCGCGGCCGAGGATGGTGTGGCCCATGCTCCAGCCGCCGATGGCTTTGTCGATGGTGAGCTTCACGGCGCCATGCTCGGTGAACTTCAAGGCGTTCGAGAGCAGGTTCTTCAACACCTGCTGCAGGCGCTTGGCATCCGTGTGCATGATTTCGCTGGTGACGGCGCTGCCGAGTTCGATGCCGAAGTCCAGGCCCTTGCCCTCGGCTACGTGGCGGAAGGTCTTCGAGCAGTAGTCCTGGAGTTCGGTGAAGCGGACGCCGCCGATGTCGAGGTCCATCTTGCCGGATTCGATCTTGCTGAGATCCAGGATGTCGCTGATCAGCGCTAGCAGGTCGGTTCCTGAGGTATGGATGGTTTCGGCGAACTTGACTTGTTTCGTCGTCAGGTTCTTGTCGGAGTTCTCAGACAGCATGCGGGCGAGGATGAGCAGGTTGTTGAGCGGCGTCCGCAATTCGTGACTCATGTTGGCGAGGAATTCGCTCTTGTACTTGGAGGTGAGCGAGAGCTGCTCGGCTTTTTCTTCGAGGGCCTTTTTGGCTTGCTCGACTTCGAGGTTTTTGGTTTCTACTTCGGTTTTCTGTTCGGCTAGGAGCTGGGCTTTTTCTTGCAGCTCGGCGTTGGTGGTGCGGAGTTGGAGCTGCTGGCTGCGGAGTTCTTCGGCTAGGGCTTGGCTTTGCTGGAGGAGCTGCTCGGTGCGCATGGTGGCGGCGATGGTGTTGAGCACGATGCCGATGGATTGGGTTAGCTGATCTAGGAACGCTAAGTGAACGTCGTTGAACTGGCCGAAGGAGGCGAGCTCGATGGCGGCTTTCACGTCACCTTCGAAGAGTACGGGCAGGACGACGATGCTTAAGGGAGTGCTGCCGCCCAAGCTGGAGTTGATTTTTACGTAGTCGCCGGGGACGTCTCTGACTAGGATGCGTTCTTTTTCGCGGGCGCACTGGCCGACCAGGCCTTGTCCGATCTTGAAGCGCTTGGGCACGTCTTCTTCATCGCCGATGGCGTAGCCGGTGAGCAGCGAGAGTACCGGGGTTTCGTCGACGGTGTCCGTGATATAGAAGGTGCCGTGTTGGGCGCCGATCAGGGGTGTCAGCTCGGACAGCAGGAGCTGCGCAACGGTGAGGAGGTCGCGTTGGCCCTGCATCATGCCGGTGAATTTCGCGATGTTGGTCTTCAGCCAGTCTTGCTCGTTGTTTTTACGAGTGGTGGCGGCCAGGTTGACGATCATTTCGTTCAGGTTGTCTTTGAGCGAGGCGACTTCGCCTTGCGCTTCGACGGCAATGGAACGGGTGAGGTCGCCTTTGGTTACGGCTGTGGCGACTTCAGCGATGGCGCGGACTTGCGTGGTTAGATTAGCGGCTAGCTGATTGACGTTGTCGGTGAGATCGCGCCAGATGCCGGCGGCTCCGGGGACGCGGGCTTGTCCGCCCAGCTTGCCTTCGATGCCGACCTCGCGGGCGACGGTGGTGACCTGATCGGCGAAAGTGGCCAGGGTGTCGATCATGCCGTTGATGGTGTCGGCTAGCTCGGCGATTTCGCCTTTGGTTTCGAGAATCAATTTGCGTTTCAGGTCGCCGTTGGCGACGGCGGTTACTACCTTGGCGATGCCGCGGACTTGGGTGGTGAGGTTGGCGGCCATGAAGTTGACGTTGTCGGTGAGGTCTTTCCAGGTGCCGGCTACGCCTTTCACTTCGGCCTGGCCGCCGAGTTTGCCGTCGGTGCCGACTTCGCGGGCTACACGCGTCACTTCGCTGGCGAAGGAATTTAGCTGATCGACCATGGTGTTGATGGTGTCTTTCAGTTCCAGAATTTCGCCTTGGACGTCGACGGTGATTTTGCGGGAGAGGTTGCCGTTGGCTACGGCGGTAGTCACTTGCGCGATGTTGCGGACTTGCGCGGTTAGGTTGCCGGCCATGGAGTTGACGCTGTCGGTCAGATCTTTCCAGGTGCCGGCTACGCCTCGTACATCGGCCTGGCCGCCGAGTTTGCCTTCGGTACCGACTTCGCGGGCTACGCGGGTGACTTCGGAGGCGAAGGAGCTGAGCTGATCGACCATGGTGTTGATGGTGTTCTTCAGCTCCAGGATTTCGCCGCGGACGTCGACGGTGATTTTGCGCGACAGGTCGCCGCGCGCTACTGCTGTCGTCACTTCGGCGATGTTGCGGACTTGGTTGGTCAGGTTGCCGGCCATGAAGTTGACGTTGTCGGTGAGATCTTTCCAGGTTCCGGCTACACCTTTCACTTCGGCTTGGCCTCCGAGCTTGCCTTCGGTGCCGACCTCGCGGGCTACGCGGGTGACTTCGGATGCGAAGGAGCTGAGCTGATCGACCATCGTATTGATGGTGTTCTTCAGGGCTAGAATTTCTCCGCGGGCGTCTACGGTGATGATGGTGGTTAAGTCGCCGCGCGCCACGGCGGTGGTGACGCCGGCGATGTTGCGGACCTGGTTGGTCAGGTTGCTGGCCATGTAGTTGACGCTGTCTGTCAGATCTTTCCAGGTGCCGGCTACACCGCGCACGTCGGCTTGTCCGCCGAGTTTGCCTTCGGTGCCGACTTCGCGGGCTACGCGGGTGACTTCGGACGCGAAGGCGTTGAGCTGGTCGACCATGGTGTTGATGGTATTTTTCAGCTCGAGAATTTCGCCGCGGGCGTCTACGGTGATCTTGGTGGAGAGATCGCCTTTGGCAACACCGGTGGTGACTTGGGCGATGTTGCGGACTTGCGAGGTTAGGTTTCCGGCCATGAAATTTACTGAGTCGGTGAGATCTTTCCACACGCCGCCTACACCTTTCACTTCGGCTTGCCCACCGAGCTTGCCTTCGGTGCCGACTTCGCGGGCGACGCGCGTGACTTCGCCGGCGAAGGCGTTTAGCTGATCGACCATGGTGTTGATGGTGTTTTTGAGCTCCAGGATTTCGCCGCGGACGTCGACTGTGATCTTGCGCGAGAGGTCGCCTTTGGCCACGGCGGTGGTTACTTCGGCGATGTTTCGGACTTGGCTGGTCAGGTTGCTCGCCATGGAGTTCACGGAGTCTGTCAGATCTTTCCAGGTGCCGGCTACGTCGTGTACGTCCGCTTGGCCGCCTAGTTTGCCTTCGGTGCCGACTTCGCGGGCGACGCGGGTGACTTCGCCGGCGAAGGCGTTGAGCTGATCGACCATGGTGTTGATGGTGTTTTTCAGCTCTAGAATTTCGCCGCGGGCGTCGACTGTGATCTTGGTTGATAAGTCGCCTTTTGCTACGGCGGTGGTTACTTGGGCGATGTTGCGGACTTGCGAGGTTAGGTTTCCGGCCATGAAATTTACAGAGTCGGTGAGATCTTTCCAGACGCCGCCAACGCCTTTCACTTCGGCCTGTCCGCCGAGCTTGCCTTCGGTGCCGACTTCGCGGGCGACGCGCGTGACTTCGCCGGCGAAGGCGTTGAGCTGATCGACCATGGTGTTGATGGTGTTTTTCAGCTCCAGAATTTCACCGCGCACGTCTACCGTGATTTTGCGGGACAAGTCGCCGGTGGCTACCGCCGTCGTTACTTCGGCGATGTTGCGGACTTGCGCGGTCAGGTTGCCGGCCATGGAGTTTACGGAATCTGTCAGATCTTTCCAGACGCCGCCCACGCCTTTGACTTGGGCTTGGCCGCCGAGTTTTCCGTCGGTACCGACTTCGCGGGCTACTCGCGTTACTTCGGATGCGAATGAATTGAGCTGATCCACCATCGTATTGATGGTGTTCTTCAGCGCCAAGATTTCGCCTTGCACGTCGACGGTGATTTTGGTGGAGAGATCGCCGCGGGCTACTGCCGTGGTTACTTCGGCGATGTTGCGGACCTGGTTGGTTAGGTTTCCGGCCATGGAATTGACCGAATCTGTGAGATCTTTCCAGACGCCGCCGACGCCTTTCACCTGCGCCTGTCCGCCGAGTTTGCCTTCGGTTCCTACTTCGCGGGCTACGCGCGTGACTTCGCTGGCGAACGAATTGAGCTGATCGACCATGGTGTTGATGGTGTTCTTGAGCTCCAGAATTTCGCCGCGGGCGTCGACGGTGATCTTGGTGGAGAGATCGCCTTTCGCCACGCCTGTGGTTACCTGCGCGATGTTGCGGACTTGCGAAGTCAGGTTGCCGGCCATGAAGTTCACGCTATCGGTGAGATCGCGCCAGGTTCCGGCGACGCCTTCTACCTTGGCCTGTCCGCCGAGTTTGCCTTCGGTGCCGACTTCGCGCGCCACGCGGGTAACTTCGGAGGCGAAGGAGCTGAGCTGATCGACCATCGTGTTGATGGTGTTCTTGAGCTCCAGGATTTCGCCGCGCACGGTTACGGTGATTTTGCGGGATAGGTCGCCCTTCGCTACCGCGGTGGTCACTTCGGCGATGTTGCGGACTTGCGCTGTCAGGTTGCCGGCCATGGAGTTGACGGAGTCCGTCAAATCTTTCCAGGTGCCGCCGACTCCGGGGACGTCGGCTTCGCCTCCCAGCAGACCTTCGGTACCGACTTCGCGGGCGACGCGCGTTACTTCGGCGGCGAAGGAGCTTAACTGGTCGACCATGGTGTTGATGGTGTTTTTCAACTGTAAAATTTCGCCGCGGGCGTCGACCGTAATGCGGGTGGAGAGATCGCCTTTGGCTACGGCGGTGGTGACTTCGGCGATGTTGCGGACTTGGTTGGTGAGGTTGCCGGCCATGGAGTTGACCGAATCCGTGAGGTCTTTCCACACGCCGGCTACGCCGCGGACTTCGGCTTGTCCGCCCAGACGTCCGTCGGTGCCGACTTCGCGGGCCACGCGCGTTACTTCGGCGGCGAAGGAGCTTAGCTGATCGACCATGGTGTTGATAGTGTTTTTCAGCTCTAGAATTTCGCCGCGGGCATCTACGGTAATGCGCGTGGTTAAATCGCCTTTGGCTACTGCGGTCGTCACGCCGGCGATGTTGCGGACCTGATTGGTCAGGTTGCTGGCCATGGAGTTCACGCTCTCGGTGAGATCCTTCCAGGTTCCGGCTACGCCGGTCACTACAGCCTGTCCGCCTAATTTGCCTTCGGTGCCGACTTCGCGGGCCACGCGCGTCGCTTCGGACGCGAAGGAGTTGAGCTGATCGACCATGGTGTTGACGACGCGCGCGGTGTGTAGGAATTCTCCGCGCAGAGGGCGGCCGTCTACATCCAGTGACATCGTCTGCGACAGGTCGCCTTTGGCTACGGCGCCGATGACTCGGGCGACTTCGGTGGAGGGTTGCACCAGATCGCCGATCAAGCTATTGACGGAGTCGATACACGCCGCCCAGCCGCCGCTTGCGGAACCGATCGAGGCGCGCTGGGCGATCTTGCCCTCTTTGCCGACCGAGCGGCTAATGCGGTCGAGCGCGTTCGCCATCTTTTCGTTCAGTTCCAGGATGTCGTTGAGCGCATCCGCGACCTTGCCGTCCATCCCGACCAAATCTACCGGCATGCGAACCGAGAAGTCGCCTTTTTTAAGGGCAACCAGGGTTTCCAGCAGTACGGTAGATTCTGGTTTTTTCACGGTCTTGGAACGTTTTTCAGTGGTCTGCGTAGAGGGCATGCGCTTCCATCTCCAGGAGTTCGTTGTATCCAAGGCAATCTGCCCTGAACCCCCAATAGAGCCTGGCGGGGCCGGCAGGTTACAACAATTCTTTTTTGGCAAGTGTAACTTTTTGAAAAATAAGTATTTGATGAGCTAGGGTAATTTTCGGCCCACGTTCGGGCGCTTTCCGGAATCGGGGCCGCCGGCGGCCACGCTATGGTATTAGGATGAAGCGCTGGCTGGCGTCGCTGGGATTTCTGTGCATCTTCTTGGGAATTGGAGTGCTGGGCAACGCCGAGCCACTGGCCAACTGGACTGCGAACTATCCATCCTGCGGGCGGCATGCTGAATTGCTCAAACACGGGCCCATGAATCTGGGGGTTCGTCTGGCGACCTCTAATCCGATGCTGGCGCAACAATTCAAATCGGCTTTGGATTTTTGGGCCACAATCCTGGATCTGAACTGGCACGAAGACAACAGCGACAATTGTTCCATTGAACTGGTGGACGGCCAGCGCGATCTGTTTGAACCGGAACCGGAGACTATGGCGGCGCGTTCGCAATTCCCCGACCGGCGCGGGTTTCAGGGTTGGATTGTGTTCAATAAAGCGGTGCCCTTGAACCGGACGGAACTGTACCGGATCTCGGTACACGAGATCGGACACATGCTGGGGCTGCGGCATAACCCCAACACTTTGTCGCTCATGTACGGGCTGGATCTGGATTGTTCGCAATCGCTCGACGCGCTGGATTTGGCTACTCTGGCCGCTCACCATAAGCTCCGTATCACATCTTTGACTCAACCCATCAAACTGACCGAGTTGCCATAAGCGCAGGTCAAAATTGCGGGGAAGCGCAAATTGTGCGCGCTGCGTGCACCGTCTTCGTTGAGGCGAGGAGGTTTAACGCGGCGGCAACGCAATTGCTACAGGTAAGAAGTAAGGAGATTACCGACATGCGTAAAACCCTTGGATTTTTAACCGTGACGGCCTGCCTCTTCGCTGCTCCTAGTGAGAAAGATCGAAGGGAAGCCGCCGAGCGCCTGACCGAGGCGTCGAGTGTTTTCACTGAACTTATGAACGCGGGGGACAAAGGCATTCCGCGCGATCTGGTGGAGAAGGCCGAGTGCGCCGTGATCGTGCCAGGTCTTAAAAAAGGAGCCTTCATCGTCGGCGGGCAATTTGGCAAAGGCTTCGTCACTTGCCGCGAAGAGAAGGGGCGAGGCTGGTCCGCGCCGGCCGCCATTCGAATGGAAGGCGGCAGCGTAGGCTTCCAAATCGGTGGTTCTGAAACCGACGTCATTTTGCTGGTCATGAACCGGCGCGGCGCCGACCGGCTGATGGGGGACAAGTTTACTCTGGGCGCCGAAGGCGAAATCGCCGCGGGTCCGGTGGGGCGTAACGCCTCGGCTCAGACAGACGCGAAGTTATCGGCCGAGATGTTGTCGTGGTCGCGAACGCGCGGAGTTTTCGCGGGAGTCGCATTGAAGGGCAGCACTATGCGTCCCGACCGGGAAGACAACGAAGCTCTGTACGGCATGGCACTCGGCACGCGTGACGTGGTGTATGGAACTGTCCGCCCGACGGCGGAGGGCCGGGCGCTGATCTCCGCTTTGAATACGGTACCGCCCGACAAACGCTAAGCAGCGAAGTTAAAGTCAGACTGTTCCCCGCCGGCGCGCCGCCATTGAGCGACGCGCCGGCGGTTCTTTTTGGCGCAATCAGAAACACGCCTCCCGCCACAACACTCTAACCGCCGGAAGGAGCCTCTTATGTCTACCTATATAAAACTGGCGAGTGCGGTGGCGGTGGCCGCTTTGTGGGGTCTTCCCGCGGCGCAGGCGCAGAACCTGAGCGCACAAGACCAGAAGTTCATTCAGGATGCCGCCAAAGGCGGGATGATGGAAGTGCAAATGGGACGCCTGGCAATGGAAAAGGGACAAAGCCAAGCGGTGAAGAACCTTTCCCAACGTTTGATCGACGACCATAGCAAAGGGAATCGCGAACTGGAGGCGCTGGCGAAACGAAAGGGCGTGACCTTACCGCCTGACGATGCGAAGATGGTTTATGCCATGCCGCTTGCCTCGAAGAGCGGCGCCGACTTCGACCGCGAGTTTGCGCGAGCGTTGGTGGAGGATCACCAAAAAGACATCGTGGCGTTTGAAAAACAAGCCAGCTCCGGAAGCGATGCGGACGTGAAGAATTGGGCGAAAGAAACTTTGCCTACACTGCGCGCTCACCTGTCCGCGGCGCAGGCGCTGCCCAAACCGTAACCTATGGGCATGCTCTATCGCACGTTAGGGCGCACGGGCGTTCGGGTTTCTGCCTTGGGCTTAGGGGGCTACCATCTGGGGAGCCCCCAGCTCTCGAGCTCCGAGGCAGCGCGGCTGGTGCGGACGGCGCTGGATGGCGGGCTGACATTCATGGATAACTCCTGGGATTACCGGGAGGGCGAGAGCGAAAGGCGGCTGGGCAAAGCGCTGCGGGACGGTTACCGGTCGAGGGCGTTCGTCATGACGAAAGTGGACGGGCGCACGAAGAAAGAGGCGGCGCGGCAACTGGACGAATCGCTCAAGCGCTTGCGCATGGATGAAATCGATTTGCTGCAACATCACGAAGTGATCCGCTACGACGATGCCGATCGAATTTTTTCTGCTGGCGGGGCGATGGAGGCTTTCGTCGCGGCGCGAAAGGCGGGGAAGATCCGCTTCATCGGATTCACGGGGCATAAAGATCCCGGCGTTCATTTATATATGCTCGAAACCGCCAAGCGGCACGGCTTTCGTTTCGACACGGTGCAGATGCCTTTGAATCTGATGGACACGCATTTCCGCAGCTTCGAAAAGAAGGTGCTGCCGGAGTTAGCTACGGCGGGCATTGGCGTCCTCGGTATGAAGAGCATGGGAAACGGCGTGATTCTGAAGAGCGGCGCGGTGACGCCCGTGGAATGCCTGCATTACGCGTTGAGCCTGCCGACGTCGGTAGTGATCACCGGCATCGACAGCATGAAAATCCTGAAGCAGGCAATCAAAGCCGCCGCCACTTTCACGCCGCTCACGAAGCCGCAGCTGGCCCGGCTGCGCGCGAAGACTTCCAAGCTGGCGATGGATGGCGGGTATGAGCTGTTTAAAACTACCTCCATTTTCGACTCCACTGCCGCGCACCCTGAGTGGCTCGGCGAGGAGCCGGCGCGCACCCTGCGACTGGCGGGACTGTAAGAGTTCGTAAGGCGCTTTAGACCAGGCTTTTAGGGGGATTCAGCCCGATTGTGGCGGCGGCATCCGGTGTTATGCTGCCGCTATGAAGAGCACACTTTTCCTGCTGGCGCTCGCCGCGACCACTGCTTATGGGCAGGAATCGACGACGTTGGGTCAGGCTGCGGTCATCTCTCAGGTCGCTGACGGCGACGGCTGGCAGACGATAATTTCGCTGAACAATATCGACGCCGCGCCATCGCTATACAAGCTCAGTTTCTTTGACGACACCGGGGCGCCGCTGTCGCTGCAGACGGATGTCTTGACCGGACCCGTGATCTACGGCTCTATCCCGGCCCATGGCAGCGTGACCATTCAAACCGCGGGCACGAAGGCTTCCCTGTCACAGGGCTGGGCCTTAATGGAGACGGTTTTCGTCGAGCAGTTCACCGCCGTGACCGCGCCGGGCGCGACTACCGCGGGCACGGTGATCTTCCGGCGGCCGCCGACGGTTCCTCGCCCGGTTGAAGTGTCCGAGCCCTTGGATTTCTCTGCGAAGTCGCAGTGGGTGCTGCCGTTCGATCACACCAACGGCTACACTTCCGGCATTGCGCTGGTGAACCCGTCGACGTCGCAGGATATCTCGATATTCCTGACGTTTTTTGACACCAGCGGAGCCACGCTACTGCAGGATTCTTTCACTCTGCCGCATGGCCAGCACCAGTCGATCACGCTCACGCAGAAATATCCGCAAGTGATCGGGCGCTTTGGAACGTTGAAGATCGCGACCTCAGGGCCAGCGGTAAACGTGCTGGGATTCCACGTCAGCTCTACTGGGGTGTTCACCAGTACGTCACCGACGTCGTGGTAAGACGGGATTGACGCCGGTGCGTCCACTAGCCCTTTGACACCCTCCCGCCGCACGTTTAAACTATTCATCGCTTAGTGCTGTGCAGAAGGAGCGCGTATGACGCCTGCTAAATCCCCGGTAACCTTATCAACTACACTCGCCTTCAGTGCTTTTCTGACGCTGTCCGCTTCGCTTTACGCCGCTGATGCGGCTACGGGCTCGGCGCCGGCGGCCAAGACGGTGACCTTCGCCAAGGATGTCGCCCCTATTTTGCAGGCGCGCTGCCAGGAGTGCCATCACAAAGGCGCCATGGCTCCCATGTCGCTGGTGTCCTACGAAGAGACGCGGCCCTGGGCCAAGGCTATCAAGCAGCGTGTAGTTACGCGGCAGATGCCGCCGTGGCACATCGATAAAACCGTCGGCGTGCAGAAATTCAAGAACGATATTTCGCTGACGGACGAGCAGATCGCGACCATTGCCAACTGGGTGGACGCTGGTGCGCCGATGGGCGACGCCAAGGACATGCCGGCTGCGATTCAGTGGCCCGCCGAGAACGAATGGAAAGCCGCTAAGGAATTGGGTGCGCCCGATCTGGTGATCAAGTCCGAGCCGTACACGATGCCGGCGCATCATCAGGATGTCTGGTGGCGGCCGACTTCAAGTATTCCGATTACCGAGCCGCGCTGGGTGCGCGCCGTTGAGGTCCGACCTGGCACTGCGGCTGGACGCAAGATCACGCATCACGCGGTGGCGTATCTGGTGCAGGACGATCCTTCGAGTCTGGCTCCGAACTCCGGCGACTCCGACTTCGGCGCACGCGCGTTCTTCATGGAATGGGCCATCGGCAAAGGCTATGACCTTTATCGCCCCGACAGCGGGAAATTGATTTTGCCCGGTTCGCAGATTTCCTGGGACGTGCACATTCACGCGGTGGGCGAAGAGATTCGCGACAACGTCGAGCTGGGCATCTGGCTTTATCCCAAGGGGCAGGAGCCCGCGCACCGCAGCTACCTGACGTCGTTCCAAGCGCTGCGCAGCTTCCAGTCTGCGGGCAGCGCGCGCACGCGCTCCGGAAGAAATATCGACATCGCGCCCAATACCATCGGGCAAAGCGACAATTTCACGGTGTTGACGCGCCCCGCGATGCTGGAAAATTTCCAGCCGCATATGCATCTGCGCGGCAAGGCCATGACGGTGGAAGCTATTTTGCCGGACGGCAGCACGCAGTTGATCAGCCACGTGGGGAACTTCAACTTCAATTGGATGACTAACTATATTTATGCCGACGACGCGGCGCCGGTGCTACCCAAGGGCACGATGATCCACGTCACTGCGTGGTATGACAATACGCGCGCCAATCCCAACAACCCCGATCCCGATCAATGGGTGGGTTACGGCGACCGCACGGTCGACGAGATGGGGCACGCCTGGATGAACGTCACCTATTTAAGCGATGACGAATACAACGCGTACGTAGCGAAACGCAAAGGGAATTTGCAAGCGTCGGATGCTCGCAAGTAGGTTCATCGGCACATTTTTATTCGCAAGCTGCAGCTTGCTGTGGGCGCAATCACTCCCCATCGAGCCGGCGCGCGAGGCTGGCAACAGCGTCACCGGCGCTTTCGAGGGTTGGTTCAAGAATCCCGACGGGACTTTCAGTCTTCTGCTGGGATATTACAACCGTAATCAAAAGCAGGAGATCGATCTGCCGATTGGGCCGAACAATCGTATCGAGCCGGGCGGTCCGGACCGCGGCCAGCCTACGCATTTTTTGCCGGGCCGGGGCTGGGGGCTGTTCACCGTGAAAGTGCCCGCCGATTTCGGGGACGGCAAAATCACTTGGACGCTGGTGGCCAATGGCAAGACCACCGTGATCCCGGCGAGTCTCAACGTTACTTACGAGATCTCGCCGTTCATCGAAGCGTCGGTCGGCAACACGCCGCCGTCGATCAGCTTTGATGAAGGGGGCGCGTCGGCGCAAGGTCCGCAAGGCATCACCACCACGACTACCGCGAAAGTGGGGGTTCCGCTGGAGCTTAGCGTCTGGGTTTCCGACGACGCCAAGTTCACGTCGTCGTCAGGAGCGCGCCCCAGTACGCTGGGTGCTCCCGTGACGGTGAGATGGATTCCTTACCGCGCACCCGGTAAAGTGACTTTCAGCAATGAGCGCCCACTGGCGGTGCAGCTCGACCGGGGAAATGCCGCGTTTAGTGGCAAAGCCACCACCAATGTCACCTTCAGTGCGCCCGGCGACTACATCTTGAACGTCACCGCCAATGATTATTCCGGCGAAGGCGGTGCCGGGTTCCAGTGCTGTTGGACCACCGGCAAAGTAAAAGTGTCCGTCCAGCCGTAACTATTTCGCGGGCACTTGCAACAGCTCCAGCATCAGGTTGTTAGGATCGCGGACGATGGCGATCTTCAACCCGGGGCCGACGTCGACGGGCTCGCCGCCTGTAGTGACTACGGGAACGCCTGCGGTCTTCAACTTTTTGGTGAGCGCTGCCACGTCGCGCACGCGCAATTGCAAGATGGCGGTGCCGGGATCTTGCACACGGCCTTTTAGAGGTTTGCGAGCGATGTCTTTGAACTCGATGAGCGTCATCGACACGGAGGTACCTGGAATCATCGCGCGGCTCTGGCGGAAGCTTGCGCCCGGCGCGCCGGCCGTCTCGGCCATCAATTTATTGGTGTTGAACTCCGGGCCTAGCTTCATGCTGAAGCCCAGCAGATCGTTGTAGAACTTCACGCTCTTTTCGCTGTTTACTACCGACAACTCGAACGCGCCGCCGAACACATTGCTCGACGCGGGCACTTTCGAATCCGCCGGGGGCGTGCCTTGGCCTAGTTCCACCACGAAGCCATCCGGGTCCTGCACGAACACGACTTGAATGGTGTTGTTGATGGTCACCGGCTTGCCAGCAGCCGTGATCACGGTCGCGCCGAATTTCTGGAGCTTGGCGAATACCGCGTCCAGATCGCGCACGCGCAGAATCATGTTGGCGGCGCCTGGATCGTAAAAGCGCGGATGCTGCGGTTTGCGCTCGATGTCTTTGTATTCGATCAGCTCGACGCCGATCTCCGACCCCGGGACCTTCAGCGCCGCGTAGCGCGACTGGCCGCCGAGCGTGTTGCCCAGTTTTGCGATTGCCAGGTTGGGAGAAAACGGCTGGTTGACGGCCACTTCCAATCCCAGAACGTCGCGATAAAATTCCAGCGACTTGTCGAGATTCTGCACGATGTGCGAGAAATTGCCCACGCCCACGATCTCACCCGCCGGCGCCTGCGCCCACAGCATTGCGGCCGCAAGGATCCCCATCGCAAATAGTTTCATCGCTTTCTCCTCTACTCTTTCGGACTCGCGGGCGGCGCTGTCAACTGTTGCGTAACCGGTTCCATATAGGCGGAAACTAAACTCTGGTTCCCATCACGGTCGACCGCTTTCACTCCGATCACGATGTCATCGATGGACACATCCGGCATGGTGTAGCTGGTCACGTTGCCTACCCAAATCTCACGCTCCCAATCCGGAGCTGTAGTTGCCCGGATCACTACTGCATAGCCCGCTAGGTCCGGCGCGGTGCTTGGCTGCCAACGCAGGGCGGCGTCGTAGCCGGATTTTCCGCGACTCAACATGGGTGAACGGTCGCCTTTCCGCTCGCCCGATTGATAGGTGTAGTTGACTACCGGGGGCGGGGGCGCCAGCGCCAAACTCGCTAGCGTCGCGGCGTTCATGCGAGTGACGCGCGCGGTGTAGGGCGCCGACGTGTTCGCATAAGTATCGGTCGCGCTGTGCTGATTTTCGTAATTCTCGTTAGGCGTGGTCAGGCGCACTCCCGCGTAACCTTGGGTGACGAAACTGGTGTGATCGCCGCCACGATTAAAGCGGTCCGCATGGAACACCATCTCGACGTGCATCGAAGGCACATAGCGTTCCGCCATGAGCTTGGTGTAGCGCAGCAATGAGCGCCCGGGCGAGTCCTCGGGCCCGTCGGAGAACACGCGCAGCGTGGAATTGTTGACGCGTCCGTTGCCCGCGGTATCGCTGCCGATGATGTCGTTGTTCAATACCGCTTCGATCTGCATGCCCTTCTTCTTGGCCATGGCCGCGTAAGCCTTGCTGCCTTCGAGTCCGATTTCTTCACCCGCGAACGCCATGAAAACCAGGGTCTTTTTGAATTGATATTGCGACATCACGCGCGCCAATTCCATGATGGCCGCTGTGCCGCTGCCGTCATCCGTGACTCCCGGCGAAATGGTTTCCGCCGCCGTCGCTTCGTTGTCGACATCGCCAATGGTGTCGACGGTGGGGAAGAGCTGGATCACGCGCTGGGCCTCAGCTTCCTCCATGCCGCGCTTCACCAGATCGGCCACGCGCTCGGCATCGGTGAACTGCGGCTTGCGATGCAGATTCACCGTATCGTAGTGGGCCGTCACCAGCACGTAGCGGTCATGATCGACGGTGCCCGGCAGCATCGCCACTACGTTCGACAACTCCACCTCGTGTAGAACCTGGCCGCGCCGCGCGCCTTTCCGCACGCGAAACGTCTGATAACTGACTTCAAGCTTGGGGCTGTAGCTCTTAAACTCCCCGTAAATCCAGCGCTTCGCCGCGCCGATGCCGTGGATCGGATCGTCATCGCTCGACATAATGTAGCGCGTGCCGAAGCCTTCGAATTTCTTGAGATTCGCCGCGATGCGCTCCTGCGAAATTTCGTTGACAATTCGCTGGACCAGCGGATTGACAGCGTTGGACGGCGTCTGCGCCAGCAACAGCGCGGCGCCGCCGGCCCACAGCGCCCACAATTTCAGGAATCGCGACATGGGAGTATTATTTCACGCGGAGGGGCGCTGGCGTGTGCTCGCGCGCATTTTTGCATATACTGTGTGGGCATATGAGCATGACTTCGCGGATCCTCATTATGCTTGTTGCCGTGGCGGCTGCCGCGCCCGCGCAGTGGTTGAATTATCCGACGGCCGGGCTTCCGCGAACGCGCGACGGGAAGCCGGACCTCGCCGCCCCCACTCCGAAAACCGCGGACGGCAAGCCAGATCTTTCGGGAATTTGGATACCGAGCGGCGGCGTCAATCATTTCCTGGACCTGGCTGCCGATTTGAAACCCGCAGAAGTGCCGTACCAGCCGTGGGCAAAAGCTCTTGCGGACAAGCGGCAGGATGGCGTGCATAAAGACGATCCTCTGGCGCAGTGCATGCCGCCGGGGGTGCCGCGGGCGGACACGCATAACGACCACCCCTACAAGATTATTCAGATGCCGCGCGAGCTCATCGTGCTTTACGAAACATCCACCAATGACGTTTTCCGCGAAATTTTCACCGACGGGCGGCCGCTGCCGAAGGACCCGCAGCCTTCTTGGAAGGGCTATTCGGTGGGCAAATGGGAGGGTGAAACGATGGTGATTGATACCATCGGTTTCAACGACCGCGGCTGGATCGATACTGAGAAAGGCCGTCCGCAGACGCAAGCTCTGCATGTGACGGAACGATTTCGGCGGCTCAACGTAGGCACCATGGAACTCGGGATCACGATTGACGACCCAAAGGCTTACACGAAACCGTGGACGGTGAAGTTCAATTTGCAGCTGGTTCCGGATACAGAGCTCATCGAAACCGTTTGCGAGAATTCACGCAACGTCGAACACATGGTGGGGAAGTAGCGGGATGCTACTTCACTGCGAATACTACTAACGATTCCGTGCCCCGATTGTCGGGATCCGTCACGCCGGCGCCGCCGTTGCCTGCTACTACCGCCACGTATTGTTTGCCGTCCTTGCCTTGATAGGTCATGGGCACGGAAATCGCGCTGTATTCTAGCTTGGTTTCCCACAGCAATTTGCCGTTGCGGGAGTCGAAGGCGCGGAAACGTTTGTCATTGGTCGCGCCGATGAAGACTAGTCCGCCCGCGGTGACGATGGGTCCGCCGAAGCCGATGCGGCCGGTGTTGCGCTTGCCCTCGGGAAGCTCGTCGGTCACGCCCAGGCGCACCTGCCATGCGAACTCTCCGGTCTTGGCGTTCACGGCGGTGAGGCGGCCCCAGGGCGGTTTCTGGCACGGCCAACTGCTGGCGCCCATGACGCGGCCGGTCGCGTCGGTTTTCTTCGCCCAGAACTTCGAGTTGAATGGATTGCCTTCTACGCTGGCTTGATCGTAAGGCACGTTTGAGCCGTCGGGCTTCTTCTCGATCCAGCCAATGCTGCCGTATTCGTTGGTGAAGGTGAACACGTAGCCGAGCTTGGGATCGGACGCAGTGCCGCCCCAATTGGTACCGCCGATGGCGCCCGGGAAAATCACGCTCGACACCGGGGGCGAGCCTTCCGCGCGGTAAAGCCAGGTGGTGAAGGGTCCTTCGTTATGCAGGCCGCCGCTGCGCTCCAGTAAGTCCTTGCAGGCGGCTGCGTGCTCCGCGTTGGTGTCGTCGGCGGTGACCAGATCTTCCGGTTTGAAACTCATGCGGCCGAACGGGGGAGGCTTCACGGGGATGGGCTGCGTGGGCGACGCGAATTCGCCGGGAACGTTGCTTTGCGGCACTGGCTTTTCTTCGACGCCGAAAATGGGCTTGCCGGTTTCGCGATTTAGTATGTACAGGTAGCCAACCTTGCCGGTCTGCGCCAGAATCGGGGTCTTCTTGCCGTTGATGACCAGATCCATCAGGCCGGGCGCGGGCGGGAGATCGAAGTCCCACATGTCGTGATGGACGGCTTGGAAATACCATTTCATCTTGCCGGTGGCGGCGTCGAGCGCCACCACGGAATTGCCGAACAGGTCGTTGCCCTTGCGATCGCCGCCGTAGAAATCGCTGGCGGGGCTGCCGTAGGTGGTGTACAAAATTCCGCGCGCCTCGTCGACGGTCATGGAGAAGCCCCAGTTGTTGGCGCCGGTGCGGTCTTTCCAAGCGTCAGCGGGCCAGGTCTCGTTGCCGGTTTCGCCGGTGCGCGGCACCGAATGAAATTCCCACATCTTCGCGCCGGTGCGGGCATCGTAGGCGCGCGTGTCGCCGGGAGGTCCGGTGGCGGGCTGTTCGGGCACGTTGGCGCCGATGAACAACATGTTCTTATAAACTGTCGGCGCGGATTGATAGGGAACCACTGTGTCTACGCTGCCTTCGTTGCCGAAGCCGGGATCGATCTTGCCGGTGGATGCGTTCAGGGCGACCAGTTTGCGTCCCGTAGTAAAGAAGATGCGCGGCGGATTATTCTGATCGCCGGGCCAATAGGTGACGCCGCGGCGTTGGGGCACGCCTTCGGTGAGCACGTATTGCCAGATGAGCTCGCCGGTTTCCGGTTTCAGGGCGACGATGCGATTGCCGGCGGGCAGATACATCACTCCGTTGACCATGATGGGGGTGGCTTCCGATTGCGGGCCGGGTTTGGTGGCGTCGGCTTTCAATTGGAAGGACCACACTTGTTTCAGATTCGATACGTTCTTGGTATTGATCTGCGCTAGCGGCGAATAGCGCGTGCCGGCGAGATCGCGGTTGTACATGGGCCATTCGGAGGCCTTGGATTGAGCTTTGGCCATTCCGGCAACCAGCAAGATTAGGGCTAGAAATGATCGCATCACGTCTGTTCAGTTTACCGGAGAGTCACTCAAATCGGCGGCCAAACGGCGTCAAATTATGCGAGTTAAGATATCCTGGAGGCAGATGAGGCATAAGATCCTTTGGGTACTGGCGATGGTTTTCGTTGCGCATGCCGCAGGGCAGGTTGCCCAACGGAAACTGCTGGATCAGTATTGCGTGGTGTGCCACAACCAGCGGCTCAAAACCGCGAATCTGACGCTCGACAAAATGGATATCGACCGCATCGGCGAAGGCGCTGAGGTGTGGGAAAAGGTCGTCCGCAAAATTCATGGCGGGACGATGCCGCCGGCGGGGATGCCGCGTCCAGATAAAGACACGCTGCAGGGGTTGGCGTCGTGGCTGGAGACGTCGCTCGACCGGGCCGCGGCGGGCAACGTGAATCCTGGGCGTACGGCGTTGCACCGGCTGAATCGCACTGAGTATTCCAATGCGGTTCGCGATCTGCTGGCGCTCGACATCGACGTCAATGAATTGCTGCCGGGTGATGACGAGAGCAATGGATTCGACAACATCGCCGATGTGCTGAAAGTTTCGCCGCTGCTGTTGGAGCAATACCTGGCCGCTTCGCGCAAGGTCGCGAGCTTGGCGGTAGGCGATCCGAATACGTTGCCGGTGGCGCAGACTTACCGTATTCCTCCGGACTTGGCGCAGGAAGACCACATTGACGGGCTGCCATTGGGGACGCGTGGTGGGGCGTTGATCCACCACAATTTCCCGCTGGATGGCGAATACGACTTCAGCATTTCGCTGCTGCGCAACATTGTGGGTTACATGACGGGACTGGAGTTTCCGCATCGCATCGATATCACGATTGACGGCAACCGGGTATTCTCGACGCGCGTGGGCGGGCCGGACGACAACCTCATGATGGATACCAATCTGGGCGTCGCGGGTGAGGCGATCGACGCTCGGTTGAAGGCGCGGATTCCGGTGAAGGCGGGGCCGCATGCGGTAGGCGTGACGTTTGCGCAGAAGAATCTGGCGGAGTCGGACGAGCCTCTCGAGCCGTTCACGCGCGATTTGGATTTGCAGAATATGAACGGGTTGCCGCTGATCGATCGAGTGGCGATTGCGGGTCCATTTTCCGCGAAAGGGCCGGGCGACACACCTAGCCGGCGGAAGATCTTCGTGTGCCGTCCGGCAGCGGGCAAGGACGATGTCGCGTGCGCGAAGCAGATTTTGACGACGCTGGCGCGGCGGGCTTACCGAAGACCGGTTACGGATGCGGATCTCGAAAGTTTATTGAGCTTTTACCAAGCTGGCCGGAATAAAGGGAATTTCGAAAGCGGCATCGAGAATGCGCTGCGCCTGATTCTGGCGAATCCGAAATTCATTTTCCGCGCGGAATCGGATGCGGGCGTGGCGGCGGGGGCGGCGCACCGCATTAACGATTTGGAATTGGCTTCGCGGTTGTCCTTCTTCTTGTGGAGCAGCATTCCGGATGAGCCGTTGATTACTCTAGCAGCGCAGGGGAAGTTGAAAGATCCGGCGGTGCTGGAAGCGCAAGTCAAACGGATGCTGGCGGATCCGAAGGCGGAATCGCTGGTGAAGAATTTTGCGAGTCAGTGGCTGTTTTTGCGCAATCTGCAAAGCGCGGCGCCGGACGTAGCGACTTTCCCCAACTTCGATGACAACCTGCGGCAGGCGATGCGGCGCGAGACGGAACTATTTTTTGAAAGCGTGCTGCGCGAGGATCGCAGTGCGCTGGATCTGTTGACCGCGAATTACACGTTCGTCAACGAAAGATTGGCGAAGCATTATGGAATTCCCAATGTGTACGGCAGCCAGTTCCGGCGCGTCACGCTGGCGGACGAAAACCGCCGGGGGCTGCTGGGCCAGGGAAGCGTGCTGACGGTGACGTCGTATCCCAATCGGACTTCGGCGGTGCTGCGCGGGAAATGGATTCTGGAAAATATTATGGGGACGCCGCCGCCATCGCCTCCGCCAAACGTGCCGGCGCTCAAGGAAAACGGTGACGGCAAGCAGCTTTCGCTGCGGCAGTTGATGGAGCAGCATCGTGCGAATCCAAGCTGCGCGACTTGCCATAAGGTGATGGACCCCCTCGGGCTGTCGCTGGAAAACTTCGATGCGATCGGGCAGTGGCGCACCAAGGAGCCGGCCGGGCCGATCGATGCGTCCGGGCAACTGGCGGACGGCACGCCGGTGGCGGGCGTGGTGGATTTGCGCAAGGCGCTGCTGGAGCATCCCCAGCAATTCGTGCAGACTGTAACGGAAAAGATGATGACGTATGCGCTGGGGCGCGGGCTGGACTATTACGACATGCCGGTGGTGCGCGGGATTGTCCGTGACGCGGCCAAGAGCGATTACCGTTTCTCGGCGGTGATTCTGGGCATCGTCAAGAGCGCTCCGTTTCAAATGCGCAGAGTTCCGGCGGGCGACGGGCAAGCGGTCGCGGCTGCTCGCTAATGCCGGTTGACTTGGGAGCGTACGCTGCGCGCATCGAATACGGCGGCGAATTCACACCGACGCTGGCGACGTTGCGCGATGTGCATCTGGCCCATGCGACGCATATCCCGTTTGAGAATCTCGATATCTTGCTGGGGCTGCCGATTCGGCTCGACCTGGAAAGCGTCACCGCGAAGCTGATTCATGCGCGGCGCGGCGGGTATTGCTTCGAGCAGAACGCGCTGCTGGCCGCAGTGCTCGAAGCGATTGGTTTTCGCGTGACAAGACTCGCAGCGCGGGTGCGAATGGGAGCGACGGAAGTCCGTCCACGCAGCCATATGTTGTTGGCGGTCGACGTCGAGGGCGGACGTTGGCTGGCGGACGTCGGGTTTGGGGGCGACGGACTGCTGTTGCCGGTGCGTCTGCAGGCGGACGAGGTGCAACGGCATTTTGGCTGGCAATATCGGGTGATCGTCGAGGGCGCCTCGCACGTGTTGCAAACGTGGCGGCCGGCGGGCTGGCTCGACCTTTACAGCTTTACGCTGGAAGAGCAGTACGCAGTCGATTACGAGGTGTCGAATTATTTCACGTCCACTTTCCCGACTTCTCCGTTTGTGACGCGTCTGGTGGCGCAGCGGCCGGGCATAGAGGCGCGGTTGCTGTTGGTGAACCGGCAATTGACGGAGCAGAGGCCGGATGGGGTTTCGGAAAGCACCTTGCCGGACGACGACGCGGTGCTCGAAACGCTGGCGGAACGCTTTGGGCTACGCTTCCCGGCGGGGACGAGGTTCGCCTACAAGTGAGAAAAACGAACCTGCGGGCAGGGGATTACGTCTAATTTGGTGTGAGTAGTCTAGCTGCGTTTGCTTTCCGTTATGCGCCGGAGTTTTGGCGCCGTATTTCCAAGGATATGAAGCGTGAGGTAGAGGCGGCGCCGCGGCGTCCGCGTGTCGAGCGGTGGCCCAAAGAGGGCCTGCGCGCGGCGTGGATTGGGCACAGCACCGTGGTGATTAGCATTGACGGATTCATTGTTATCACAGATCCGGTTTTTAGCAATCGGATCGGCATTGGGCTGGGGCCGGTTACGGTGGGGCTGAAGCGGCTGGTGGAACCGGCGCTGACTCTCGCTGAGATCCCGCGGCCCGATTTGATTTTGCTCTCGCACGCGCATATGGATCACTTCGATCTGCCTAGTCTGCGAAGGTTGGAGGGGCGGAAAACAACGGTCATCACGGCGGTGAATACCAGCGATCTGCTGCGCGTGAAACGTTACGGCGGTGTCCACGAATTGGGCTGGGGACAAAGCATGCGCATCGGTGCGGCGACTGTTCGAGCGTTCGAAGTGAATCACTGGGGAGCGCGCATGCGCAACGACACGCAACGGTCCTACAACGGGTACCTGGTTGAGGCGGGGCGCTATCGCGTGGTCTTTGGCGGGGATACCGCTTATACGGATTCGTTCAAGCGTGTGCGGACTTCGAAATCAGTGGACCTGGCGGTTATGCCGATTGGGGCTTACAATCCGTGGATTCGGGCGCATTGCACTCCGGAGCAGGCGGTGCGGATGGCTGACGACGCCGGCGCGGAATTTATTTTGCCGGTGCATCATCGGACATTTGCTTTGAGCAGTGAACCGGTCGGCGAGCCCATGGAGCGGCTGTTGAGCGCGGCGGGCGAGGATCGGGTTTGTCTGCGTGAGATTGGCGGGGAGTTTCACTGGGCTAACAGTTTTGACGCTGCGGCTGTGCGGGTTTAATCTAAGACGTGCGGTGGGCTTGGATTTTCGCGGCTTTGCCGATGGTGGGAGCGGCGGCTCCTACGTTTTATCGCGACGTCCTTCCTATTTTGCAGAATCGGTGTCAGGAGTGTCATCGGGCGGGGGAGATGGCTCCGATGGCGTTGGTGACTTATCGTGATGCGCGGCCTTGGGCGAAGGCGATTCGCGAGGCCACGCGGGTGCGGAAGATGCCGCCCTGGTTTGCCGATCCTTGCTGCGGGACCTTTTCAAATAGCCGGGCATTGACGGCTGCGGAAATTGAAACTCTGGGGGCTTGGGCTGCCACGGGGGCGGCGGAGGGGAATCCTAAAGATGCTCCTGCGGCGTGCAAGTGGGCGAACAGGTGGAATTTGGGGACGCCGGATCAAGTCATCGAGATGCCGCGCTCCTTTGAAGTGCCGGCGCGGGGGGCGGTGGAGTATCAGTATTTCGCGGCTCCGACGGGGTTTCGCGAGGACCGTTGGATTCAAGCCGTGGAGGCGCGGCCGGGGAATCGCGCAGTGGTGCATCACGTAGTGGTTTACATACGCGAGCCTGGATCGACTTGGACGGGCGGGCCGACGAAGTCCGATATTTTGACGGTGTGGGCGCCGGGGAGTTCGCCGGAGGTGTGGCCGCAGGGGATGGCGAAACGGGTGAAGGCCGGGTCGGACTTGATGTTTGAAATTCATTACACGCCGAACGGGAAGCGGGCGGTGGATCGGACTAGCGTGGGGCTGGTGTTTGCGAAGGCGCCTCCGGAGAAGGCGGTGCTGACGCTACAGATGGACAACGAGCGCTTCGTGATTCCGCCGGGCGAGCGGGAGTATCGCGTGACGGCGTGGGGCACGCTGCCGAACGATGCGTTGCTGCTGGGATTTTTTCCGCACATGCATTTGCGCGGAAAGGCGTTTGAGTATACGCGCATCCGCGACAACGGGCAGCCGGAGACGCTGCTGAAGGTGCCGAACTACAACTTTTATTGGCAGCTTTCTTACCGGCTGGCGCAGCCGCTGGAGTTGAAGAAGGGGACGCGGCTCGAGTGGGTGGGGTGGTTCGATAATTCGGCGAATAATCCGCGGAATCCGGACCCGGCGGCGGAGGTGCGCTACGGGCAGCAGAGTTGGGAGGAGATGATGATCGGTTTTTTCGATGTGGCGGTGCCGGCGGCGATGGGGAAGGTGGATTACTTTGTCCGGTGAGACGGGGAGATTGAAACCCGGGGCGGGGGTCTGGTACCATCCCACCCATGAAACTACTGCCGATTCTTCTTGCTCTGTCGCTCGCGGGGGCTGCTTTTGCTGCCGACCCCGAGGGATTCGCCATGTACAAGGCTGCGGATATTCAGGCTCGCGCTAAGGCTACGAAGCTCGACGCCAATAAGGCCGGGCTGGATCGCGCTGGCACGTGGGGAAACCACGGACTTCTCATCGTTCGCCGCGAGGGGGACGGGGCGGTGGAGGTACATCAGAAACAAGTGGATGTCATCACGGTGGTCTCTGGAGCGGGCACGCTGATTGTGGGCGGGAGCCTGGCGGACGGCAAGACTACCGCGCCGGGGGAAATTCGCGGTACAGCGCTTACTGGCGGGGAGCGGCATCCTATGGCTCCGGGGGATGTGTTTCATATTCCGGCGCAGATTCCGCATCAGATGCTGGTGCCGAAGAGCATGGTCATTCAAGTGGTTAAAGTGGACACGAAATAGCGGTCGAGTTGTTTCGTGAAGACCGCTGAGGTTTTGGTGCGGGCATAGCCTTCACGCAGGTAGAAACTGTGCGCGTCTTCGCGGGCGATTTGGGAGCGCACTACTACCGAGTTCAATCCGCGTTCGAGCGCCCACTGCTCGGCGCGGGCCACGAGAACGCGGCCGATGCCGCGGCTGCGGAGCTTACTGGAAACTACTAATCCGCCGATTTCGGCGCGTGCGTCGGACTGCAAATGATGGGTCAAGCTGACGTCGATCCAGCCGACTACCTCTTCGTCCAGGCAGGCGACGTAGACGACGCGATCGGCCGATAGGGATAGCCGAGTTCACCGCTCAACTCGGCCGCTGTGTCGGCGTCGGCGAGCGTAATCTGGCGCGTTTGGATATCCATCTCCACCAGCTTAAAATAGTTGGCGGGTATGTCGAACCCTTGGCTGAATGTGCCCCTCACCGAATACGAACAGCACATGAGCTCGGCGGAAGTCCAGCAATTAGGCGCTCTCTCCGATTTATTCGCGGAAGCGCTAGGACGCTGCCGCCCGCTGTCAATCGCGGTTCTAGGAATCGCTGGCGGAAACGGACTCGACCACATCGATAGCACCATTACTGCACGCGTCGTTGGGCTGGACTTAAACCCGCTGTACCTCGCAGCTGTCCAGCAACGCTATTCGCATGTGCTTGGTCTTGAACTCCATTGCGTCGATTTATCTGAACAGCGTGTCAAATTAGAACCTGTTCAACTGGTTCACGCGGCATTAGTTTTCGAGCACGCGGGAGTCGATTGTTGCTTGGAGAATGCTCTATCGATGATTACTCCTGGCGGAAATTTGTCCGTCGTGCTCCAGTTGCCGGCGGAAAGCGGACCCACAGTAGGAGCAAGCCATCTTTCCTCGATGCAGAATCTAAAATCTCATCTTTCCCTGGTCAGTCCCGCATGGCTGCGCGAATCGGTCTCAGGACGTGGATTTCGGCTGGTTCACCAAACAACGCGCGCGCTACCCGCAGGCAAGGGTTTCTGGATGGGAATTTTCTCCTCGCCCTCCGCTTTGGGGCTACCCTCAGCGAATCTCGGGGCCGTCTTCGTGCGGCGAAACGCACGCTAAACTGTACCCCGAGGAAAATAACGAATGCCGAATGACGATTGCACCAAGATAATTTACAGTAGGACGCCGGAATCAGCGGCCATGTTGGCAAACGTCAAACGAGCGATGGCGATCACCGCCAGACTTAATCGTTTGACGTTCAACGATGCGGACGAAATTCGGGCCTTGTTTAGCGAACTTATCGGTAAGAAGGTAGACGAGAGCTTTTTACTGATCCCTCCCTTTTATACTGCCGGTGGGGACGAAATCCGCGTCGGGCATAATGTCTTCGTAAATCAGAACTGCACTTTCTATGACCTTGGCGGCCTCGACATCGCGGACGATGTGATGATCGGGCCGAACGTGAGCATCATCACGACGGGCCATCCCCTGGAACCTTCGCAGCGCCGCGCCGCCACCATCGGAAAGCCCATCGTGATTGAGAAAGGCGTGTGGATCGCAGGCGGTGCGACTATCATCGGTGGCGTAACTGTAGGCGAGAACTCGGTCGTCACGGCGGGTTCGGTAGTCACCAATGACGTTTCCCCGAATACCCTTGTCGGAGGAAATCCGGCGAGAGTGATTCGTTCGATTGGCGACTGAGGGAACCTCCGCAATGTGCCGAAACTGGAACTTCAAATTGACCCACTAACGGCTGGCGGTTGGGATATGATGGAAGCGCAGGTGGTGGATCTATGTTCATAACCAGGAAGCACCTTTCACGGCGGACAATGTTACGCGGGATGGGGGCGGCGGTGGCGCTGCCGTTGCTCGATTCGATGTTGCCGGCGCAGACTCCGCTCGCGAAACCGACCGTGCGGCTGGGGTTCGTGTATTTGCCGCATGGGGCGATTATGAACCAGTGGACTCCGGCTGCGGAGGGCGCGGGGTTTGAGTTTTCTCCCATCTTGAAGCCGTTGGAGCCGCTGCGGGATTACGTGAACGTCATTAGCGGGCTGGGGCATAAGGCGGCGGACACTACGGCGGTGCATTCGCTGAGTCCGACTACCTGGCTGAGCGGGGTGCGGCCGAAGCCTACGCAAGGGGTGGATGCGTTTGCGGGCGTGACGGCGGATCAGATTGCGGCGCAGCAGATTGGGCAGGATAGTTTGCTGCCGTCTCTGGAACTCGCGACCGAAGACAATTCGGCGCTCATCGGGGCTTGCGATCGCGACTACGGGTGCATTTACATGAACACGTTGTCGTGGCGGACGCCGACGACTCCGCTGCCGATGGAGATCAATCCTCGCAAAGTTTTTGAGCGGTTGTTTGGGTCCGGCGGGTCGGCTGAGGAGCGGGCGGCGCGCATTCAGGAAGACCGCAGTATCTTGGACCAGATTACGGTCGACGCGGGGGCGCTGCAGAAGACGCTGGGCGCGAAAGATCGCGCGATGGTGGGCGATTACCTGGAGAGCGTGCGCGAAATTGAGCGGCGGATTCAGAAGGCCGGGCAGCAGCAGTTGGATTCGTATTCGGAACTGCCGGAGGCTCCGGTAGGGATCCCTTACGCGTTTGAAGAGCACATCAATTTGATGTACGACTTGCTGGCGCTGGCGTACCAGACCAACGTCACGCGGGTGTTCACTTTCATGGTGGCGCGCGAGGAGAGCAACAAGACTTACCCGCAGATCGGGGTGCATGACGGGCATCATGCTACTTCGCATCATCAGAACAAGCCGGAGAAGATTGAGAAGCTGGCGAAGATTCAGTCGTATCACATTGGGCTGTTTGCGCGCTTCTTGGAAAAGCTGAAGAGCACGCCTGACGGGGACGGGTCCTTGCTCGACCATTCGGTGCTGCTGTATGGCAGCAATATGAGCAACAGCAACGTGCACAACCATTTTCCGCTGCCGAATCTGCTGGTGGGCGGCGGGGCGGGGACGCTCAAGGGCGGGCGGCACTTACGCTACGAAGATCATACGCCGATGACGAATCTCCTGGTGTCTGCCATGGACAAGGCGGGGATTCGGCAGGAGACTCTGGGCGACAGCACTGGGCGGCTCGCGGGGGTTTAGCGGGCATGCGAATCATTTTGGGATTGGCTCTTTCCGCCATAAGTGTGTTCGGCGGAGAGGCGCGGTTGGCGGATGCTGTCGAGAAGCAGGACTCGGCGGCGGTGTTGGCGTTGGTCACGCAGAAGGCCGACGTAAATGTCGCGCAGGCCGATGGGACTACGGCGCTGATGTGGGCGGTTCGGCAGGATGACGCTGAACTGGTGGACCGGTTGTTGCGCGCAGGGGCGAAGGTTTCGGCTGTCAATCGCTACGACATTACGGCACTGTCTTTGGCTTGTGTCAATGCTGATCCCGCGATGATTGAGAGGCTGCTGAAGGCGGGGGCGGACGCCAACGCTGCGGGGCCGGAGGGCGAGACTGCGTTGATGACGGTGGCGCATACGGGTAACGTCGAGGCGGCGAAAGTTTTGCTGGCGCATGGGGCGAAGGTGGATGCTCGGGAAAGCTGGCGCGGGCAAACGGCGCTGATGTGGGCGGCGGGGCAATCGCATCCGGCGATGGTGCGGGAGCTGCTGGCACATGGTGCGGACGTGAACGCACGGTCGGCGCAGCAGGAATGGGCGCGACAGGTTACTTCGGAGCCTCGTGAGAAGTGGATGCCGCAGGGGGCGCTGACTCCATTGTTGTTTGCGGCGCGGCAGGGGTGTGTGGAATGCGCGCAGATTCTGGTCGAGAAGGGCGCGGACTTGAACGCCGCGGACCTGGAGGGCGTGAGTCCGCTCCTGCTGGCGCTGATTAATGGACATTACGACGTGGCGGGGTTTCTGATCGGCAAGGGCGCGAACGTGAACGCTGCGGACAAGACGGGGCGCACGGCGTTGTATGCGGCAGTGGATTTTCATACCATGCCTGCGTCGAACCGGCCGGCTCCTAAGGAAATCGACAACGCGCTTTCAAGCATGGACATCGTCAAGATGCTGATCGAGCACGGGGCTAACGTGAATGCGCAACTGGAGCGGCAGCAGCCGTACCGGACGAAGCTCGACCGCGGCGATGACACTATGTTCGGGGCGGGGACGACTCCGCTGCTGCGGGCGGCTAAAGCGGGCGATACGGAAGTCGTGCGATTGCTGCTCGCGAAGGGTGCGGACCCGAAGCTGACTACGCGGACGGGGATCAATCCGCTGATGGCGGCGGCGGGGGTGGGCACGCGAGAGGAAGACACCACGGGGCGGCGCAAGACCGAGGCTGACGCGGTGGAGACCATCACGCTGTTGCTGGAAGCGGGCGTGGATGTGAATGCGGTCGACGGCGCGGGGCGGTCGGCGATGCATGGCGCGGCGATGTGGGGGCTGGATCCCGTGGTGAAGTTTCTGGCGGAGCGCGGCGCGAAGCTGGACGTCAAAGACAAGCGCGGATTCACGCCACTCGATGCGGCAGAGGGGAAAGCGGGCGGGCTGGGGTTTGACGCGGCTACGGGCGATCCGCATCCGACCACCGCGACGCTGCTGCGTCAACTGGCGAGCCGCTAACGGCGCGAGGGCTCAGACGGTGGGGGCGGTGTGTTCGGCTTCGCGCTCCAGGGTGTGGCCGCGCTGCAGGCGGCGGGCCAGGAGCCAGCAGAATAGCGCCCAGACGGCTCCGGCGGTCCAGCCAGCCAGGACGTCGCTGGGCCAATGAACCCCTAAGTAGACGCGGCTGACTCCGACCAGGACGGTTAGGAAGACTGCTCCCAGGAGGAAATACGCTTTCACCAATTTTCGTTCTTGGGAGCGGGCTAGCAGTGCGCCTAGCACAAGATAGGTGATGGCGGACAGCATAGAATGGCCGCTCGGGAAACTTGAGGTCGAGACGTAAACGGCGTGGGGAACCAGATCGGGGCGCGGGCGGTCGAAGAAGTGTTTGAGGGCGGTACTGGCAAGAAGGCCGCTCATAATGGAGCCGCAGACAAACAGTGCCATGTGTTTCTTGCCGTCTAAAGCCAGGAAGATGCTGACGCCCAGGGTTAGAAGCGTGAGGACGGTGACGCCTCCGAGCGCGGTGATGTCGCGGGCGGCGTCCTGAACCGAGGGTGAGCCTAGGGGAGTCAAGTCGGCGGGGTGGCGGAAGGCTAGGAGCACAGTGCGGTCGAACTTTTGCGTGCCGCCTTCCATGACTTCGTCGGCGAGCGCGGCGAAGAGCCAGACGCCAGTGGCGAGTGCTCCGACGGCGAGGAGTACGGCCAGTTCATGGCGGCCCAGCCAGGCGAGCGCGCGCAGGAAGATATTCCGCTCCATCCCCTCTATTGTGCGACGGGTTGGCCGATGAAAAGAGAATAGGCCCCTATGACCAATAAATCGATACTCCTGGTGGATGACTGCCTGCCCAACTTGAAGCTGACGCGATTTCTGCTGAAGCAAGGCGGATTCGAGGTGGGGACGGCGGAAAGCGCCGAGCAGGCGTTGCTGGCGCTGGAGGACCGCGTGCCGGACATGATCCTGATGGACATTCAACTGCCCGGGATGGACGGCCTGGCGTTGACGCGGCATCTGCGGCGGGATGCGTCGCTGCTCGCGGTGCCGATTGTGGCGTTCACGGCGTCGGCGATCAAAGGGGATGAAGAGCTGGCGCGTGCGGCGGGATGCGACGGATATATCACCAAGCCGATCGATACCCGCACATTTGTGAGCGCTGTGCGCAAGTACGTGGACAGCTAAGCGATCTCGACCAGGCTCAGATAAGTTTCGAGCAACTGGGTCTGGCGCGCCAGTTCGGTCGCGCCACCGGCGGCCGCGGCCTGCTCGATGGCGCTGCCGAGAAGTGTGATGTCGGCGAAACCATAGGGGCTGCCATTCCCTTTCAGTTGATGTCCTAAGCGGCGTGCCTGATTGTAATCCTTCGCTGCCAGGGCGGTTTGCAGGCGCGCCAGATCCTGGCGGCAGGAAGCGAGGAATTGGGACACCAGTTCGCGCGGCAGGTCCTCGGGGACGTCGATTAAGATTCGTGCCGTGCCTTCCACCAGAGTCCTTTAACGAACTCCGGCGCGGTGCATGCCGTGCGCCGGAGTTTGCGCGGGAGACGCAGCACTGACGTCGCTCGATCGCAGGGGGAGCGGAACCTTGTGCGAGATGGCGCGGCTCAAAGCGCGCAAGGAAATGGCCAGAAGGTTGTCGGTGTCGAGCGCCAGCAGAGGGCTGTGCGCGTGCTGGGCGGCGGCACATACATCCGCGGCGGGCGGAATGACGCCTAAAATCGGGATGGCTAACTGGACCTCGATATCGGCGAGCGGCAGGGGATAGACCAGAGCGGCGCGATTAACGATGACGGCGCCGAGCGAAACGCGGCCAGCTTTCCAGGAATCGATGGCGCGCAGCAAAAGCCGGCCGGCATCGACGGCCAGCGAATCGCGCTCGACTACCAATACCAGGAGCGCCGCGTCTTCGATTAAAGCGCGATTCGCCGCCGCTAGTGAAATCGGAGCATCGACCACCACATAATCCGCGGCTTGCGTTAAATCCGTGAGCGCGGCCTGGACCTGGGCGGGGGTCAGTTCGAGGGGCGTGTCGAGATTGCGCGAGCCGAACAGGAGCTGAAGTCCGGGAATGTTCTTGCTGGGCCACAGGCAGGTTGCGAGGCCGGTTTCCGAACGCAGAAGATCGCCGAGGCCGGGGACGGAGTGATGCGGTTGGAAATACTGGGTCAGGGTCCCGACCTCTGGATGGAAGTCGGCTAGGATGACGCGATGATTCTCCGCCAAGGCCGCGGCCACGTTGAGCGCCACGGTGGTGGTGCCCGCTCCGCCCTTGGAGCCCATGAACACGACCGCACGTCCGCCTCTGCCGGTGACCGCGGCGTTGCGCCAGGGAGCCGGCGTAAGGGCGGTCTTCGACGACACGGAGCGCAGCATCCGCAGCAGATCCACAGCGTAGGCTTCGCGGATGAGGTAATCCGCGGCACCTTCACGAATGGCGGCTTCGGCTAGGCTCTCGTCGGCGGACCCGCACAGGACCACGATGGGTACGACGATGGGCACGACAATCGGCACGGCCTGCATTTGGTTTCGTAAATCCAGGAAAGGAAGCAAACGCTCGCTCTCGGGAGCGGTGGCGGCGGGAAGATTCAGCAATACGATGTCAACGCCACCGCCTAGGATGCGGGCGAGCGCGGTGGGCACGTCGGCGACGCGCTGGACGCGGAAGTGATGGGCGCGGTCGGCCAAGACCCGGCGAATGGAATCGATCCCAGTAGAGCTTTCATCGATCAGAAGAATGAGAGTGCCTCTATCCATGTGTCCTCAAATCATCTGCCTGGCGAAACCGCAACGTTTTCGGCGGATTTGCGGAAGCGCTCGGCGAACGACACCAGCGATATCAGAGTGCTCTTGCGCTGTTCCGGGAGCCCGCTGACTTTTCGGGCCAGGCCGGCGATGGCTTTGCGAAACGCGCTACTCGCGGCTGGCAAGCGCTTCTGAACGCAGGCCTGATGCAGTTCCAGGGCGTCGCTGGGGATGGTGGCGTAGACCGGGACGCCGAACATCTGATTCACAGTGTCGCCCGACAGCATTTGTTTTTCCGCCGTGTGATTTACGATGAGGCGGATGCGGTCGCCGTCAATTCCGGAGACGCGCAAGGCTTCGATAGTGCGCTTGGCGGTGTAGAGTGCCGGAATGGTGGAGGCCGTCACCAAAAGCACTTCGCTCTCCCGGTCGAGCAGGGCGAGCGACGGATGGCTGAGTCGCCCCAGATCGAGCACCGACCAGGGGTAGAGTGTTCGCGTGAAAGCCAGGATCTCGCGCAAGCTGCCGCTATCGACCTCCGCTTCGTCGAGGCGGCCGGAGGCGATGACTTCGAGACCTCCGGGATCGTCTTTCGCCACCAGCGATTCCCAACAATTCAAATCCAGGCGCTGCAAATTGCCGACGGCGTCGCGCATGGAGTATTTGCAATCGACGCCCAGTAGAAACGGGCCTAAACCACCGCTCGGATCGAGGTCCGCGAGGAGGACTTTCTGCACGGTTTGCTGATGCAGTTCCGCCGCCAGTGTGCACGCGATGGTAGTGGAGCCGCAGCCGCCTTTGGCGCCGACCACGCTAAGGACGCGGCCGGAAATGGAAGACGGGTGGGCCGCGCTCGCCTGCGATTTGCGGCGAACCACCGCCCGGCGCACCGAGCGCGCCAGCGCCTCGGCGTCACAATTACTTTTGACCAGGTAATCTTCCGCGCCCTCTTGAATCATTTGCAGAGCCAGCGACTCGCTATCGGCCGAGCTGAGAATCACGATGGGCGTTTTGGGCGCGCGCGCGCGGGTTTGCGTGAAGGTGTCCATGCCGCTGCAATCGGGCAGGCCCAGATCGAGGAGAATCACGTCCACGCCGCCGCGTTCGAGGCGGGTCATGCCGTCGGCCAGCGAATCGGTCCAGTTGAGCACGAATCCGGCGCCATCCGTGACGTGCGCCAGCCACTGCTGCACCAGTTGCGCATACTGGGGGCTGTCCTCAATCAGTAGAACCGTGAGAGTGTTGTCTTCCACTTCTTCTCCTCAATGCCAATGGCGGAACCATTCTGGACCATGAACGCGCCATTACAGCCTCTTCGGCTGGCGACGCTGCAGTATGAGGCGCGCCCCGTTCAAGTCGCCCGCACCGCTTGCGCCTCGGTTTCGAGATACGCCGGCGCGGGCCGGGAGCGAGCGGCTTCCTGGATCCGCGTGCGCTCCGCTTCGAGCCAATCGGCCGAACACGGCAAATCGGCGTAGAAGCGGCTGCCTTTACCCGGATAACTGACCACGCCCACTTTGCCGCCCTGCGCTTCGACCAGGCGTTTGGTGAGGGCCAGCCCCAGGCCCGTTCCTTGCACTTCTTTCGAGAGGCCGCCATCCAGTTGATGGAAATCCTGAAACAGCCGGTTGATGTCCTG
>Ga0207674_10001279_pt1 | contig 32859 bp, 37 predicted proteins | sample KBSCornC72_FD_184303 | JGI IMG/M metagenome (GOLD analysis project Ga0207674, IMG submission 184303) | Corn rhizosphere microbial communities from Kellogg Biological Station, Michigan, USA - KBS Corn C7-2 (SPAdes) (version 2) | ecosystem: Host-associated > Plants > Roots > Rhizosphere > Soil ...
CCAGCTGGTGGCCGCCCAGGTCGAGCAGGAACATGTACGGCGACGGATTGACCGCGCGCAGCGCCCGGTAGATGGCGAACGGGGAGGCCGCCGTGCGCCGGCGGGCGCGCAGTGACGGGACGATCTGGAAGGCGTCGCCGGCCGCGATGTGCCGCTTGGCGGTCTCGACCGACTGCATATAGCGCTCGCGCCCGGTCTCGACGACCACCTGACCGGCCTCGATCGGCGCCGCCGTGCCGGCAGCCGCCGGCGTGGAGAGGATCTGGGCGATCCGCTCGACGTCGCCCGGCTCGCCGGTGATGGCGAGCGTTCGGCGGACGTGGTCGAAGGCCACCACCGAGCGGGCGAGCATAAAGCGGACGGTGGGGATGTCGGCGTCGTCGGCGTGGGCGGCGGGCAGCGGCACCGGCTCGAGCTCGCACGCCCAGTCGTAGCCCAGGTAGCCAACGGCTCCGCCCAGGAATGGCGGTTCCCCCGGGCGCGGGCCCGGATGCAGCCCGGCGAAGGCGACGGCCTCGTCCAGATCTGGCGTCTCGGCGCCGCCCGCGCCCAGGAACGAGAACCGGCCCACCTGCTCTCCCCGTTCCACGGACTCGAGCAGGAACGAGGGAGCTCCCAGCTCCTCGCGCAGGCGCATGTAGGCGCCCACCGGCGTGAGCAGGTCGGCTGGCAGGATACGGGTTGTTCGGGTGAGCTGGGTGGTGGTCATCGAAACGCTCGTCAGAAATGACAAAAGCCCTCCGCCGGGTTCGGCGAAAGGCTCGGGCGAGGAACGGATGCCGCAGCGGCGCTAGCGGGCCATGCCTCGCAGGCTGGGCCACCACCAGTCGTTGCGCCGCGTCGTCCTCATCGCGTGGACTATGCGCGATCCCCCGGGCACTTGTCAAACGGGGCCGGGGCTGGACGTGGTCGGTAGGCTTCTGGTGGACACCCTCTCCGCCCTTTCGCACAGGAGCCCCATGCCTTCCACCGTCATCCTCGGGTGCGCCCGCACCCCGTTCGGCCGCCTCGGTGGCGGCCTCTCGAGCCTGTCCGCCCCGCAGCTGGGCACGATCGCCGGCAAGGCGGCGCTGGAGCGGTCGGGTGTCTCACCCGGCGACGTCGGCTACGTGGTCATGGGGGAGGTGCTGCAGGCGGGCGTGGGGATGATCCCCAGCCGCCAGGTGTCGGCCGGAATCGGGCTGCCCAAGGAGGTCGGATCGGACACCGTGAACAAGGTCTGCGCCTCCGGCATGCGGGCGGCCAACCTGGCCGACCTGATGATCACCGGTGGCGTGCACGACGTGATCGTGGCCGGCGGGATGGAGAGCATGTCCAACGCCCCCTACCTGCTGAAGAAGGCGCGCTTCGGCTACACGATGGGCAACGGCGAGCTGATCGACCACATGACCACCGACGGCCTGACGTCGACCTTCACCAACCGGATCATGGCCGAGGAGAACTCCATCGTTTCCGAAGAGATCGGCTGCTCGCGCGCGGATCAGGACGCCTGGGCGCTGCGCAGCCATCAGCGCGCGGTGGAGGCCATGGACTCCGGCCGGCTGGCGGAGGAGATCGTCTCGGTCACCGTCTCCGGCCGCAAGGGCGACACCGTGGTCGAGTCCGACGAGGGGCCGAGGCGTGACACGTCCGCCGAGCGGCTGGCCGCTCTTCGGCCGGTGTTCAGCAAGGAGGGCGCGACCACGGCCGGAAACGCGCCGGGCGTGAACGACGGCGCGGCGGTGCTGGTGCTGGCCTCCGAGGACTGGGCGCGGGAGCGGGGGCTGAAGCCGCTGGCACGGATCATCTCCGAGGGTCATGTGGCCGACGACTGGCCATACCTGGTGCGGACCCCGGCCGGTGCCGCGCGGGCGGCCCTGGACCGGGCGTCGATGAAGGTCTCGGACGTCGACCTGTTCGAGATCAACGAGGCCTTCTGCTCGGTGGTGCTGAGCACCATCGACCTGCTGGAGGCCGACGCCGAGAAGTTCAACGTTCAGGGCGGCGCGGTCGCCTTCGGCCACCCGATCGGCGCATCCGGGGCGCGCCTGCTGACGACGCTGGTGTACCAGCTGCGCCGCCGCGGCGGCGGGATCGGCCTGGCCGCCATCTGCTCCGGGGCGGCGCAGGGCGACGCCACCATCCTGGAGGTGTTCGGCGAGTGAGCGAGATCGGGTCGGTCACGGTCGTGGGAGCCGGGCAGATGGGGTCGGGGATCGCGCAGGTGGCGGCGGTGGCCGGGATGGACGTGACTCTGGTGGACGTGGCGCCCGGCCAGCTTGAGCGGGCGGTCGCCGTCATCCAGGGCTCGCTGACCAAGCTGGTCGAAAAGGGCCGGGTGGAGCGGGGGGACGCTGACGCCGCGCTGGAGCGGATCCGCACCCAGGCCGCCCCGGCGCCGGCCGACCTGCTGATCGAGGCGGCCACCGAGGACGCCGACCTGAAGCTGAAGATCTTCGCCCAGCTGGACGAGGTGGCGGGGGAAGCGTCGATCCTGGCCTCGAACACCAGCTCGATCCCGATCACCCGGTTGGCGGCGTCGACCTCCAGGCCCCAGCGGGTGGTGGGCATGCACTTCTTCAACCCGGTGCCGCTGATGCAGCTGGTGGAGCTGATCCGCGGCCTGGAGACCTCGGACGAGACGGCCGGTGCCGTGCGGGCCGCCGCCGAGCGGATGGGAAAGACGGTGGCCGAGGCCCACGACTATCCGGGATTCATCTCGAACCGGATCCTGGTGCCGATGATCAACGAGGCGGTGTACGCCCTGATGGAGGGCGTCGGCGACCGCGACTCGATCGACACGGTGATGAAGCTGGGCATGAACCACCCGATGGGCCCGCTGGAGCTGGCCGACCTGATCGGGCTTGACACCTGCCTGGCCATCATGGAGGTGCTGCACCACGGTCTCGGCGACTCCAAGTACCGGCCCTGCCCGCTGCTTCGAAGCTACGTCGAGGCCGGCCGTCTGGGCCGCAAGACCCGCAAGGGGTTCTACGACTACTGAACCCGCGGGCCACCAGGCCGACCGCGAACCGGTGTTCACGAGAACGTCCGGGTGAACAAGGGTGTCAGACACTTGTGTTCACCGGAGCGTTGGGGTGAACAAGGGTGTCAGACACTTGTGTTCGCGGGAGCGTTGGGGTGAACAAGGGTGTCAGACACCTGTGTTCACGATCGCGGTGGCGGCGGGTCAGTCGGGCAAGGGGGCGGGCACCTCGCGGCGCCAGCGGCGGGTGCCGCGGAGGGCGACCAAAGCGCCCGCCGCGGAGGTGGCCGCGCCGACCAGCCACATCGCGTCGTACCCCGCGTTCTCGACGACCAGCCCGGCCACCGGCGATGCCAGCGATCCGACCCCAAACACCATCGTCGAGGCGATGCCGACGGCGCGGCCGGCGCGCTCGGGGCCGACCAGCTCACCTGCAGCCACGTAGAGCACGCCGTTGAAGCCGAAGGCGCCGAAGCCCAACAGGAGCACCGCCAGTGACGCCGCGGCGAGGCCGGCGTGGAGCGCCAGCGGCATGGCCAGGGCGGCGCCGGCGGCGAGCAGGCCGGTGTCGGCAAGCGTGCGCATGCGGCGGGTGCCGCCGCCACGGTCGGCGACCCGGCCCCAAAGGACGCGCGACGCGGCCGCCGAGACGGTCAGCACGACGAACAGCAGGCTCGCCTCCGCCTTGCCCAGCCCCGCGTCACGCGCCGCGGAGGGCAGGTACGTCAGCGCTGCGCCCAGCGCGAAGACGTACAGCGCGCCGAGCAACAGCAGGCGGCGCATGCCCGGCGCCGTCAGCGTCCCGTCCAGCCGGAGCGAGCGCGACTCTCCGCCGCCGCCGGGGGTCAGCCAGGCGAACCAGAGCGCGGTCGCCGCCGTGACGGTGGCCGAGGTGATCAGCGCCAGGCTCACGCCGCCGACGTGGGCCAGCAGCGGCAGCGCCACCGCGCCGATGGTGCCGCCCAGCGGGACGCCCAGCTGCCTCCAGCCGAGCGCCATCCCTCGGCGTTCCGGCGGGAACTCCCGCAGCAGGGCGCTCATCCCTGCCACGGGCACGGCCGCCGTGCCCATCCCGGCGAAGAAGGCGAACACCGAGAACACCACCGGGTCGGTGGTCGCCGCCGCCACCGAGTAACCGGCCAGCGCCAGCAGCGACCCGGCGGCCAGCACAGGGCGGGGGCCGAACCGGTCGACCAGCATCCCGGTCGGCAGCAGGGCGACCGCGGTGCCAAGGCCAAGGGCGGCGAACACGGCGCCGAACCCGGCCGGGCCGATGTCGAGCTCCTGGCGCAGCTCGACCGCGATCGCCGGCAGGCCGTAGTTGAGTACTGACACTGCGGCCTGGGCGGCCACCGCGATCATCAGCGTCGTCCGGGCGCGCGAGTTCACGAACGCAGACTAGGGCACCGATCCGCCATAGCGGAAATACGTCGGAGCGGTACTATCATCGCCGTATGCCTATGTATCCGACCGCACAGCTCGAGGCATTCGTCGAGGTGGCCGGACAGGCCGGCTTCACCCGCGCCGCCGAGCGCCTAGGCATCGCCCAGCCGACCGTCAGTCAGCTCGTCCGCGCGCTGGAGTCTCGGGTGGGCACGCCGCTGTTCGTGCGCGGGCCGCGCCGGGTTGCGCTGACCGACGCCGGCCGCGCGCTGCTGCCCCACGCGGAGCGGGCATTGGAGCTGGCTGCTGAGGCGGAGGCTGCGGTCGACCGGGCCGCGTCCGCCGAGCGGGCGCGGTTGTGGGTGGCGGCCGGCGAAGCGCTGGCGACCTACATCCTGCCGCCGGCGCTGGCCCGGCTGCGCGAGCGGCTACCCCGGCTGGAAGCGGGAGTGGTGGTCGGCGACGTCGCCCGCAGCCTGTCCGCGCTGCGCGCCGGCGAGGCCGATGCGGCGCTGCTCACCGAGCACACCGCCCCTCGCGACATCGAGACCGCGGTCTACGCCCGCGGCCGCACCGTGCTGATCGCGGCGCCCGGCGAGGCGGAGCCCGCGCGGCCGCTGACCCTGGCCGACCTGGCCGGCCGGACGCTGGTGGTCAGGAGCCCGGGCACCGTCAACCGGCGCGAGGTCGACCAGCTGCTGGAGCGGGCCGGTGTCGAGCCCGCAGGCAGGCTGGAGGCGACCAGCCTTGAGGCGGTCAAGCGCTGCGTCGAGGTGGGGCTGGGGGTGGCGATCGTGCCCGGGATCGCCGTCGAGCGGGAGCTGGCCACGGGCGAGCTGCGGGAGCTGCCGATGGACCGCCCTGCGATGGAGTTCGGGTTCTGCCTGGCCTGGCGGCGCGGCGAGGAGCCGACGCCGCCGGTGCGGATGCTGCTCGAGCTGCTGCGCGCCGACGCCGTTACCCGGGGCGTGGCTCCGGCCGACGGCGGTGCCGTGCGGGCGGCCGAGTAGGGTACGGCCATGGTGCGGCTCGACCGGATCTACACCCGCGGCGGCGACGACGGCATGACGTCGCTGGGCGACGGCGAGCGCGTGTCCAAAGACGACGCCAGGATCTGGGCCTACGGCACCGTCGACGAGACCGGCGCCGCCATCGGCGTCGCCGTCGCCACCGGCCTGGAGCCGGCGGCCGCCGATCTGCTGCGGCGCGTCCAGAACGACCTGTTCGACCTCGGCGCCGACCTGGCCGTGCCGCTGGCCAGCGAACGCGGCCGCAAGCGTGAGCGGCTGCGGATTGGCGAGCCCCACGTGGCCGCGCTGGAGTCCGCCTGCGACGCCTACAACGAGCGGGTGGCGCCCCTGACCAGCTTCGTGCTGTCCGGCGGCACCCCCCAGGCGGCCACGCTTCACCACGCTCGCACCGTCTGCCGCCGGGCGGAGCGCCACGTCATCCGCCTGGGCGCTCGCGAGGACGTCGGCGGGCCCACGATCGCCTACCTGAATCGGCTGTCCGACCTGCTGTTCCTGCTCGCCCGCGTCCACAACGACGAGGGCAGGGCGGACGTCCTGTGGGAACCGGGCGGCTCGCTGCCAAAAGACTAAGCGAGCTCAATCCTTGCGGCGCCGTTGCCGATAGACCGGCTCTCCCGACGGAAGAAGTGGTCGGAGGACAGGGTCGTAGCCGGGAAGTCGGGCTCAGGCCGGGTATAACCTGCGGGCATGGCGACCGCCCGAGCCCCCGAGCCCGACAGCGCGCCTGAGCCCGAGCCCGAGCGCTCGACCATCTCCGGCATCCCCTACCTGCCGGTGTACTCGCCGGCCACCTCGCCGGTCGATTACGACCGACTGGGCGATCCGGGCGCGTATCCGTTCACCCGCGGCGTGTACGAGTCGATGTACCGCGGCCGGCCGTGGACGATGCGACAGTTCGCCGGCTTCGGCACCGCGGAGGAGACCAACGAGCGGTTCCACTATCTGCTGGCGCACGGGCAGACGGGGCTGTCCACGGCCTTCGACATGCCGACGCTGATGGGGTACGACTCCGATCATCCGCGCTCGCTGGGCGAGGTGGGGCGGGAGGGCGTGGCCGTCGACACGCTGGCCGACATGGAGGAGCTGTTCCATGGCATCCCGCTCGACCGGGTGACCACCTCCATGACCGTCAACGCGCCGGCCGCAGTGGTGCTGGCCCAGTACGTCTGCGTGGCCGAGCGGCAGGGGATCCCCGCTGACCGCCTTGGCGGCACCATCCAGGCCGACATCCTCAAGGAGTACATCGCCCAGAAGGAGTGGATCTTCCCGGCCGAGCCGTCGATGCGGCTGATGATCGACATGATCGAGTGGTGCACGGAGCACATGCCCCGCTGGCACCCGGTCTCGATCTCGGGCTACCACATCCGCGAGGCGGGAGCGACCGCCGCCCAGGAGCTCGCGTTCACCCTGGCCGATGGCTTCGCCTACGTGGAGGGGTGCCTGCAGCGGGGGATGGACATCGACAGCTTCGCCCCCCGACTGTCGTTCTTCTTCAACGCCCACATCGATTTCTTCGAGGAGATCGGCAAGTACCGGGCGGCCAGGCGGATCTGGGCCCGCGAGCTGAGGGATCGCTACGGGGCGAAGAACGACCGCAGCCTGCTGATGCGCTTCCACACGCAGACCGCCGGTGTGTCGCTGACCGCCCAGCAGCCGTTGGTCAACATCGCCCGCACCGCGATCGAGGCGATGGCCGCCGTTCTCGGCGGCACCCAGTCCCTGCACACGAACAGCTTCGACGAGGCCCTGGCGCTGCCCACCGAGGAGGCGGCGCGGATCGCGCTTCGCACCCAGCAGGTGATCCTGCACGAGACCGGGGCCGTGCACTCCGCCGACCCGCTGGGCGGATCCTGGCTGGTGGAGTCGATGACCGACGAGCTGGAGCGCCAGGCCTACGACTACTTCGACCGCATCGACCGGCTGGGCGGCGTGGTGGCCGCCCTCGAGCAGAACTTCTTCCAGCGCGAGATCGCCGAGGCTTCCTACCGCTACCAGCAGGAGCTCGAGACCGGCGTCCGCCGGGTGGTCGGGGTGAATGCGCACACCGATGGCGACGAGCCGATCGAGATCCTGAAGATCCCGGTCGAGGTCGAGCAGCGGCAGGTGGCGCGGCTGCGCGAGGTGCGCACGGGCCGCGCTCAGGCCGAGGTCGACCGGGCGGTTGCCGGGCTGCAGCGAGCCGCGGCCGGCGACGAGAACGTGATGCCCCACCTCGTCGAGTGCGCGCGCGCCTACGCCAGTGAGGGCGAGATCTGCGACGCCCTGCGCTCGGTGTGGGGCGTCTACCGCGAGACGCCCGTCTTCTAGGGCGTGGCGCCGGCACGTCCGCGGGTGGGTGTGAGCGGCGCTCTCAGCCTCTCGATCGACCAGGCGCGGCGGATCGCCGTGCAGGCGCAGTTGCTGTCGGGGCCGCGACCGGCGTCGCTGGTCGAGGTCACACGCCACCTCGGCGGCCTGCAGATGGATCCCACCTCCGCGGTCGACCGCTCGGAGCGGATCGTGCTGTGGAGCAGGCTGGGCAGCTACGACCGCCGGGAGATCGAGCGCGAACTGTTCCGGCACGGCTCGCTGTTCGAGTACTGGGCATACATCGTGCCGATGGACGATTTCGCGATCCATCGCGAGACGATGCGCCGCTTCCCGCGCTGGGAGGGCGTGACGGGGGACTACATGCGCGGCTGGATGAAGGCCAACGCCCGGTTCCGGCGGCACGTGCTCCACCGGCTTCGCGCCGATGGGCCGCTTCGCACGCGCGACATCGAGGACCGCGCGTCGGTGCCGTGGCGGAACGGCGGCTGGAATGCCGGCAAGAACGTCAGCCGGATGCTCGAGATGCTCTGGGACGGCGGCAAGGTGGCGACGGTCGGCCGCGACGGCGTACAGCGGGTGTGGGATCTGGCCGAGCGGCGCTACCCGCTGCACCAGTCCCGGATGTCCGCGTCCGCGGTCGCCCTGGCGCTCGCTCGCCGGCAGCTGGGGTGGCGGGGGATCGCGCGCCGGGGAGATCTCGGCCGGGCATTCGACGGCCCCGTTGCGGGGCGCGAGGCGGCGGTCAGGCGGCTCGAGCGCGAGGGCGCTGCCCGCACCGCCACGGTCGACGGCCTGCCCGGTACGTGGCTGGTCGATGCCGGACTGCTGGACGCCCCGTTTCAGCCCCGGACGGTGCTGCTCTCACCGTTCGACAAGCTGGTCTCCCACCGCGACCGTGCCGAGATGCTGTTCGGTTTCCGGTTCCGGCTCGAGATCTACGTCCCCGTTGCCAAGCGCGAGTATGGCTATTTCGTGCTGCCGATCCTCCACGGCGACCGGCTGGTCGGCCGGATCGACCCGCTGTACGACCGCCGTACCCGGGTGCTGCGCCTGAACGCCGTGCATGCCGAGCCGGAAGCGCCCGCCGCGGCCGGCGCTGATATCGCGGCGGCCATCCGTGAGTTGGCCGGATGGCTGGGGGCCGAAGGGGTGGATACCGCGGGAGACGTTCCCCGGATCTGGCGCCCGGCGCTCCGCTCGATCCTTTAGAGTCGACCGCCATGGACGCGTTCGAGATGGCCGAACTGGTCGCGTGGCGAGAGCAGACCGGTGAGCTGTACCACGAGTTTCTCCGCCGGCCCTCGATGAGCCTCGGGCTGTACGTGCTCGACGCCGGCGCCGACGATCCGCAGTCCCCCCACGACGAGGACGAGGTGTACTACGTGGTCGCCGGCCGGGCGGCCATCACGGTGGCCGGCGAACGCCGCGACGTCGTCGCCGGCTCGGTGGTGTTCGTCCCCGCCGGAGCCGAGCACCGCTTCCACGACATCGCCGAGCGGCTCGAGCTGCTGGTGGTGTTCGCGCCCGCCGAGAGCGGCTAGGACGTCAACCGCCGTGGATGTTGTTCGCCACGTGATCGGCGATGGCGGCGATCTCCTCGGTGCTGAGCTGGTCGCCGAATGCCGGCATCCCACCGCCGCCGTTCGTGATCTGCTCGATCACCTGGCCGACGTCGCCGGCCTTGGCCGACTCCTGCAGGTTCGGGCCAACCCCGCCCTGGCCCTGATCGCCGTGGCAGCCTGAGCACTTGTCCGAGAACAGCGCCGCCCCGTCCGGGGTGCCGCCGCCCGATCCGCCGCCACCCGTCGAGCCTCCCGAGCTCCCGCCACCGCACCCCGCGGCCAGCGCCACGGAGCAGACGAGGGCTGTCAGTGCCGTGCGTGTGCGGGTCAGCTGCATGAGGTTCTCCTCCATCGTCACGGAGCCCGGCTCCGTACCCGGTCCAGTGCCGCGCCAACCCTACCGGTCGCGGCCGGATATCCGGCGCGTAGGGCGCTGCTCACCCGATACACTCGCCCGCATGAGCCGCAGGATCCGTGTGGTTGTGGCCAAACCGGGCCTCGACGGCCACGACAGGGGAGCGAAGATCATCGCCCGCACGCTGCGCGACGCAGGCATGGAGGTCATCTACACCGGGCTGCACCAAACGCCCGAGCAGATCGTCGAGACGGTGATCCAGGAGGACGCCGACGCCGTCGGCATCTCGATCCTCTCCGGAGCCCACATGACGCTCGTGCCCCGCATCCTCTCGCTGCTCCGGGAGAACGAGGCCGGCGAGGTGCTGGTGGTGGTCGGGGGGACGATCCCGACCGACGACATCACCGAGCTGAAGCGGCTGGGCGTCGCCGAGGTCTACACACCGGGCGCCCCCACGGCCCAGATCGTCGACTTCCTGAAGTCCCGGCTGGACGCCGCCTAGACCGCTCCGATGCCAGGCCTGCGGATCACAAGCGAAGCTCGCGTCTCTGTCGTCACGGTCAACCGGCCCGAGGTGCTGAACGCGCTCAACACCGCGCTGCTCGAGGAGCTGCTGGCGACGCTCAAGGACCTCGGGGCCGACGAGACGTGCGGCGTGATCGTGGTCACCGGTGCCGGCGACCGCTCGTTCATCGCCGGCGCCGACATCAAGGAGATGGACGGCAAGACGCCGCTGGAGGCGCGCGCCTACTCCGAGCTGGGCCAGGAGATCGCCCACATGCTGGAGGTGATGCGCAAGCCGACCATCGCCGCCGTCAACGGCTATGCGCTGGGCGGCGGGCTCGAGATCGCGCTGGCCTGCGACATCCGGCTGGCGTCGGAGAACGCCCGCTTCGGCCAGCCCGAGATCAACCTCGGCATCATCCCCGGCTGGGGCGGCACGCAGCGCCTGGCCAGGGCGACCAACATCGGCTACGCGAAGGAGCTGATCCTGACCGGCCGCATGATCGACTCCGCGGAGGCCCTGGAGCGGGGGCTGGTGCAGCACGTGCACCCGCCGGACGATCTGATGCCGAAGGCGATGGAGCTCGCCCACCTGATGGCGGAGAAGAGCCCGGTCGCCCTGTATTACGCCAAGGAGTCGACCAACCGGTCGCTGCACGGAGACATCGGCGGCAACCTCGTCCACGAGGCCGACCTGTACTCGCTCATGTTCTCGACGGACGACGCCAAGGAGGGCCTGCGGGCGTTCGTCGAGAAGCGCAAGCCCACGTTCATCGGCAAGTGATCCCGCGAACCACCGAGGAGGGGACGCGTTGAACATCGCAGTCTGCGTCAAGGAGGTGCCGAGCGCGACCGCGGCGCGGCGGCTCGATCCCTCCACCCACCGGCTCGACCGCTCCGGCGACAGCGAGCTGAACCCGTTCGACGTCCACGGGCTCGAGGAGGCGATCCGCATCCGTGAGTCGGGCCAGCAGGTGGACGAGATCGTGGCCGTCTGCATGGGCCCGGAGACCGCCCACCGGCCGCTCCAGAAGGCGCTGGCACTGGGCGCCGACCGGGCCGTGCTGCTGTCCGACCCGCTGCTCGCCGGGTCCGACATCAGCGGCACCGCCTATGCGCTATCGGCCGTCCTCGAGGCGCAGAACGCCGACCTCGTGATCCTCGGCCAGCAGGCCGCCGACGCCGACTGCTACGTGATGGCGGCGGCGGTCGCCGATCACCTGCGGCGGCCGCTTGTGACGCAGGTCGCCTCGCTCGAGGTGGCCGACGGCAAGGTGCGGGCGAAGCGCCAGACCGAGCACGGCTATGACGTGATCGAGGCGCCGCTGCCGACGGTGATCTCGGTGTCCGACGCCATCAACGAGCCACGGCTGCCCTCGATCAAGGCGATCATGGGCGCCAAGAAGAAGCCGACCGACCGCGTTACCGCGGCCGATTCGGGGATCGACGCCTCGCGGGTGGGAGAGGACGGCGCCCGCAGCGTCGTTCGCTCGGTCAGCCCGCCGCCGCAGAAGCAGGACGGCGTCAGGCTCGAGGACTCGGGCGGCGACAGCGTCGAGCAGATCGTGCAGTTCCTGGCCGAGAAGGGGGTCGTCTGATGTCGGGCACGATCGTGTTCGTCGACCATGACGGGGACGCGTTCAACCCCAACAGCCTGGGAGCTCTGGCGAAGGCCTCGACCCTCGGTGGCGATGTCGCGGCGTTCGTCGCCGGCTCCGGCCTGGACGACGGCTGGGCCGCCGGTTTGGGCGCCTACGGGGCCGGCCGCGTGCTGGTGGCCGACGACCCGGCGTTCGAGGGCGGGCTTCCCCAGCCGATCGTGGACGCTCTCGAGCCGCATGCCCGGGAGGCCGATCAGATCGTGTTCGGCGCCGGCGTCGTCTCCGCCGACGTGGCCGCCGGGCTGGCGGCACGCCTGAGAGCCGGCATCCACTGCGAGACGACGGAGCTGACCGTGGGTGACGGCGGGCTGACCGCTGTGCGGCCGGCTTTGGGCGACACGGTGATGGTCGAATCCGGCTTCTCCCAGGGCCCGGCGATCGCGTTGGCCCGGGCCAACGCCTTCCCGGCGGATCCGATCGGCGAGGGGTCGGCCGAGGTGGAACGGATCTCGGCCACCGTGCAGGACTGGTCGCGGGCCGCGAAGATGGTCGGCCGCGAGGAGGCCGAGAGCGGCGGCGTCGACATCGCCGAGGCGGACGTGCTGGTGGCGTTCGGGCGCGGCATCGGCGGCCCCGAGAACATCCCGGTCGTCGAGCAGCTGGCCAAGGCGCTGGGCGGTACGGTCGCCGCCACCCGGGCCGTGGTCGACGCCGGCTGGTGCTCCTACAACCTCCAAGTCGGGCAGACCGGCAAGACCGTGTCGCCCAAGCTGTACGTCGCCGCCGGCGTCTCGGGGGCGATCCAGCACAAGGTGGGCATGGTCAACTCGGGCGTGATCGTCGCCATCAACAAGGACGCCAACGCGCCCATCTTCGAGTTCGCCGACCTCGGCGTGGTGGGTGACGCGCTGACGGTGGTGCCGAAGCTGGCCGAGGCCATCGCCGCCCGCCGCGGCTGACCAGAAACCGATCCCGGAACCGTTCCGTACCCTCCGGTATGGACGGTTCCAGGATCCTTGTGATTGCGAACGAGACATGTGCGGGCAGGCGGCTGTTCGACGAGCTGGCCAGCCGCCGGGCGGCCGAGATCCTGGTCATCGCGCCGGCCCTCAACTCCCGGCTCCGGCATCTGTTCGCCGATGTCGACGGAGCCCGGGCGGCGGCCGAGGAGCGGCTGTCGGCGTCGATCTCGGCGCTCCGGGCGCACGGCCTCGATGCTCGCGGGGCGGTCGGTGACTCCGACCCCGTGTGTGCCATCGAGGACGCGCTGGCCGAGTTCGACGCCGACGAGGTGATCATCTCGACGCATCCCCCCGATCGCTCGAACTGGCTCGAGCGGGGAGTGGTGGAGCGGGCCCGGGAGCGGATCGATCTGCCCGTCTCACATGTCGTGGTCGACCTCGACCGGGAGCGGGCGGCGGCACCGCGGTAAGCTCGCGCCGTGCGCGTGCCACGGCTCGACACCGAACGGCTGATCGTCCGCGAGCTGCGGGCCGGCGACGAGATCGCCGACGTGCTCGGCGAGCGCCGGGACGACTGGCTGCGGTGGACCGTCAACAGCTACGCCCGCTACGCCGAGCTGATGCAGCCTCCCTACGGCGAGCGCGGCGTCGAGCTGCGCGACACCGGGCGCCTGGTCGGCCTGGTCGGCCTGGTGCCCAGCCTGGGACCGTTCGGACTGCTGCCCTCGCTGGCGGGCGGCCCTGGTGACCCCCGCCGGTTCCGCCCGGAGGTGGGCCTGTTCTGGGAGACGGCGCCCGAGCAGCGGGGCCGGGGGTTCGCCACCGAGGCGGCCCGGGCGCTGATCGGCCACGCGCTGTCCGAGCTCGTGTTGCAGCGGCTGGTGGCCACCACCGAGCACGACAACCTGGCCTCGATCGCCGTCATGCGCAAGCTGGGCATGCGGATCGAGACGAATCCCGAGGGCGAGCCGGAGTGGTTTCAGACGGTGGGCATCATCGAGGCGGGATGACCGGCTGAGCCGTGGTTGCCGGCACGCGCTCCTGCTCGCCGCCCTGCTGGCCGGACTGCCGCCGGAGACCGCCCAGGGCCTGACCGGGCAGGCGGTACGCGCCACCCGGGCAAACGACATCCTGGGGTCGACCGACGGCACGCACCTGGTCTACTCCATGAGCAGGCCGGGCCGGCCGGCCGCCTACGACGCGTACGTCCGCACGGGATCCTCGGCCGTCAAGCTCAACCTGTCGGGCACCGCGTACGCCGGGCAGCCGTCGGGCGACACCATCCCGTTCCAGACCGTGCGCCGCGGCGACGCCGACATCCGCTTGTACAGCATCTCGGCCGGCTCCCGCTGGTCGGCCGGGACGGTGGTGAACTCTCGGAACTGGGAGTTCGCGCCCAGCCTGTCCGGGCGCTGGCTGCTGTTCGGGCGGCGGAACCGCGGCACGTCGCCCGAGACCGACCGGCTGCTGCTGTACAACACCGGCTCCCGGCAGCTGCGGGTGATCGCCGAGCACCGCGGCGAGCCCGACCGGGACGTCTTTCCCGGACAGGTCAACGGCGACTACCTGGTCTACACCACGTGTACGCCGGCGAGAGCGACCTGCCGGGTGACCCGCTACCGGATCTCGACCCGCCGTCGCCTGACGGTGCCTCAGCCGCCGCGGCGGATCGGCTACGGGGCCGGTGTCAGCGCCGCCGGAGTCGTCTACTTCGTCCGCGGCGCCTGGGCCTGCGGCGCCGCGGCGGCGATCCGAAGCTATGACCCGGCGACCGCGACCGGCCGGCTGCTGCTGCGGCTGGGTCAGGGGTACGACGCCGACCAGGGGTTCGTGTTCGACAACGGCCCCGCCGACGAGTTCCTTTATTCGCGTTGCCGGTGCTCCTCGAAGTCGGGAGCCTGGGACGTCTACAAGGTGAGGGTCACGTGACCGTGTACTCGGGGCCGCTGCCGCCCTCGGGGGGCGTCAGCCGGCCGCCCTTCGCAGTGATCGCCCCGCACTGCACGCAGTTCGACGGCTGCAGTTTCAGCTCCACTGTTGGCCCGCCGTCGTCGCGGCCGATCTCGTAGACGGCCGCCGGGCACATGTTGATCCACGACTCGGCCACCTCGCGGGGCACCGTGGCGGGCACCCGGATGTGGTTTGGCTGGTCGTCGCGGCTGCGGTTGCCTGAAAGGAAAACGCTCGACAGCTTGTCGAACGTGAGCACCCCGTCCGGCGCCGGGTAGCTGCGGTCGTCAGGGCCGCGGGCGACGTCGCCGTCGGCATCGCGGTGGTACTTCCAGTTGCCCCCGGGGAAGGCGCCGCGGGACAGATCCATCATGCCCCCCAGCGGCGCGCCCAGCATCATGCCCTTGCCCAGCGCCTGGCGCATGTTGCGGACACGCCGCAGGTCGCTCCAGATGTGGCTGCGCTGCACGCGCTGGTCGTAGCCGCGGAGTGCGCCGTCGGCGCGGGGATCGGCGCCGTCCTTCAGCCGCTCGTAGATCGTGTCGGCTGCCAGCATTCCCGACCGCATCGCGTAGTGGATGCCCTTCAGCTTGGGGACGTTGACGAAGCCGGCGCTGTCGCCGGTCAGCACCGCGCCGGGCACCGACAGGCTGTGCGGCAGCGACAGGAAGCCGCCCTCCGGGATCGTCTTGGCGCCCCAGGCGAGCCGCTCGCCGCCCTCCAGCATGTCGCGGACGAGCGAGTGGGTCTTGAACAGCTGCAGCATGTCGTGCAGCGACAGCCGGGTGTCCCGGTAGTCGAGTCCGCAGACCAGGCCCAGCGAGACCAGGTCGTCGCCCATCGGGTAGATGAAGCTGCCTCCCACCTCGCGCCATTTGGGGCTGAGCCGGAACGGCCAGCCCAGCGTGTGGATCACGCGGTCGAGCGGCCGGGCCACCCGCCACACCTCCTTGACACCAAGGCTGTAGACCTGCGGGAACCGGCCCTGAAGCCCGAAGTGGTCGATCAGCGCCCCGGCCAGGTGGCCCTGCGTGCCCTCGGCCAGCACGGTCGCCTGCGCGTGCACCTCGACGCCCGGCTCGAAGGATGCCGCCGGGTTGCCCTCACGGTCGAGGCCCTTGTCCCCGGTGCGCACGCCCTGGACGGCGCCGTCTGCAACGAGCAATCGCTGGGCGTCGGTCTCGGGCAGCACCATCACGCCCATCTCCTCGGCCCGCTCGGCCAGGTGGCGGCCCAGCCGGCTGAGCGAGAACACCAGATTGCCCTTGTTGTGGAAGGGCGGCGGCGTGGGGATGCGCACCTCGAACCCCTGGCGCATCAGGTAGACGGATTCCTTCGTCACCGGGCCGTAGCAGCCGGGCAGAGCGGCCAGATTCTCGCCGGGCAGGAGGTCGCGCAGCGCGGACGGGTTGACCACCGCACCGGACAGCAGGTGGGCACCGGCCACGCGGCCCTTGTCCAGCACGGCGATCGGCGTCTCGCCCAGCCGCTCCGCCGTGGCCGGGTCGTTCTCCAGCAGCTGCGCCAGGCGGATCGCCCCGGCGAGCCCCGCGGGGCCGGCGCCGACGAACAGTGTTCCGACGTCGATCCGTTCGTCCTCGGCGGCCTCCGGCGCCGCCACGAACTCGCCGATCTTGACCGGCGGTCGGTAGTCGGAAGGGCGGCGAGCCATGGCGCGGGATCCTATCGTCACGCCGCCGGCGCGCGGCGCGGCCGCGGCACCAGCTCACCGCCGCAGTTCGGGCAGACATGGCCCATCGCCTCGGAGCAGCGGGCGCAGAAGGTGCACTCATGGCTGCAGATCCGGGCTGCCCCGCCGGGGTCGAGCTCGGCGCCGCAACGCTCGCAGGAGGTACGCATCTCGAGGGCCATTGACGGGGGATTATTCCCCGCCGGGAGACATTTTGCGCCCCTGCTAGAGTGGAATGCATGAAGACCGATATCCATCCGGACTACGTCGTCGCGCACGTCACGTGCTCGTGCGGCAATGAGTTCATCACGCGCGCCACGAAGCCGGAGCTGCACGTGGAGATCTGCGCCGAGTGCCACCCCTTCTACACCGGCAAGCAGAAGCTGGTCGACACGGGCGGTCGCGTCGAGCGCTTCCGCCGCCGCCAGGCCCGCCAGGCCGGCTCCTAACGGACCAACGGGGTCTGACCCTGTTGTTCCGCTCAAGTACCAGGGGCCCGCTGGCCGACAATGACCGCGTGAGGTATTCGCGATGAAAATGAGCGTCGGCGGACAGGCCGTTCTCGAGGGCGTGATGATGCGGACGCCATCGTCGTGGTCGGTCGCCGTCAGGCGTGCCGACGGCGAGGTGGCGACCCTATCCGAGCCCGTCAACAGCGTCGCCGCTCGGCGCCGCTGGCTGCGTGTGCCTGTGATCCGCGGCGTCGTCGCCCTGGGCGAGTCGCTGGTGATCGGCTTCCGCGCCCTGGCCATCTCGGCGGGGTACGCGGCGGCCGACGAGGAGGGCGAGAGCGGCGACGACGTCACCGCCGAGCTCAGCCGCGGCCAGCTGATCTTCGCCTTCGCGATCGCCATCGGCTTCACCGTGGTGGTGTTCAAGGTGTCGCCCGCGTTGATCACGAACCTGCTGCCGATCGACTCGACCGGCATCTTCGTGGTCGTCGAGGGGCTGATCCGGGTGGGGCTCTTGGTCGGCTACCTGGCGCTGATCTCGCTGATCCCCGACCTGCGCAGGGTGTTCCAGTACCACGCCGCCGAGCACAAGGCGATCAACGCCTACGAGGACGGCGCCGAGCTGACGCCGGAGATCGTGCAGGGCTACTCGAAGATCCACGTCCGCTGCGGCACCGCATTCCTACTCTGGGTGATGGTGATCGCCGTGTTCGTGTTCGCGCTGGTCGGCCGCCCCGACTGGCCGCTCCTGATCGCATCCCGCGTGCTGCTGCTGCCCGTGATAGCGGGGCTGGCCTACGAGCTGATCCGCTTCGGCGGCAAGCACCCGCAGAACCGGATCGTCCGCGCGCTGCTGGCGCCGGGCCTGTGGCTGCAGTCGCTGACCACCCGCGAGCCGACGCTCGACCAGATCGAGGTGTCGATCAACGCGCTGCGAAACGCCCTCGCCAGTGAGGAGCGGATCCAGGGCGAGCGCGGCGCCTCGCGCGTCGAAGTCATGGCCTGAGCCGCCGCCGGCGGCACGGGGCCCCGCGAGGCCGGGCGGTATCCTTCCTCCGTCATGGAACCACTCGTCGCAGAGATCGAGCGCAGCTTCGCAGAGGTCGAGCGCCAGCTGGGTGATCCGGAGCTCGTCTCCGACCAGAAGCGCTACGCCGACGCCGCACGCCGCCACAAGCAGCTGTCGCGGGCCAATGAGCTGGCCTCCCGCTGGCGTGCCCTGACGCAGCAGCAGGAGGAGGCGTCCGAGCTCTTGGACGACGCCGACGAGGAGATGCGCGCGCTGGGCCAGGAGCAGCTCGCGGAGGCCCGCGACGCGCTGCCGGTGATCGAGGAGCAGCTGCGCGCCGAGATGCTGGAGCGCGACCCGGCCGACGACAAGGACGTGATCGTCGAGGTGCGCGCGGGCACCGGCGGCGACGAGGCGGCCCTGTTTGCCGGCGACCTGTTCGAGATGCTGTCCCGCTACGCCGAGTCGCGCGGGTTCAAGACCGAGACGCTGGCAGCGACGGGCGGCGACGCCGGCGGGTTCAAGGAGGTGGCCTTCGAGATCAAGGGCGACGGCGCCTACTCGCTGTTCAAGTACGAGAGCGGGGTGCACCGGGTGCAGCGGGTGCCGGCCACCGAATCCCAGGGCCGCATCCACACCTCGACCGCCACCATCGCCGTCCTCCCCGAGGCCGAGGAGGTGGACCTCGAGATCAACCCCTCCGACCTGCGGATCGACGTCTACCGCTCGGGTGGCCACGGCGGCCAGTCGGTCAACACCACCGACTCCGCCGTCCGAATCACCCACATGCCGAGCGGCGTGGTCGTCACCTGCCAGGACGAACGCTCGCAGCTGCAGAACAAGGAGCGGGCGATGAAGATCCTGCGCGCCCGGCTCTACGAGGCCCAGCGGGAGCGGGCCCAGCAGGAGGCATCGGCCGCCCGGCTGGCTCAGATCGGCACCGGCGAGCGGTCGGAGAAGATCCGCACCTACAACTTCCCCCAGAACCGCGTCACCGACCACCGGATCGGGCTCACCTCGCACAACCTGGACGGCGTGCTGGCGGGCGACCTCAGCTCCTTCACCGACGCCCTCGCCGCCGAGGAGCGGCGGCTGCAGCTGGCCGCGGCCGGATCCGCCCCGACCTCCGCGTGACGCTCGCCGTGGGCGAGGTGCTGCGCCGCTCGACCGCCTACCTCGAGGGCCGCGGCAGTCCCACGCCGCGGCTCGACGCCGAGCTGCTGCTGGCGCATGCCCTGGGGCTGACGCGGGTCGAGCTCTACACGCACCACGACCGGCCGTTGACCGAGGCCGAGACCGCAGCCTGCCGCGAGCTCGTGCGCCGCCGCGGCGAGCGGGAGCCGGTCGCCTACGTTACCGGCAGGCGCGGCTTCCGCCGGCTCGACCTGGCGGTCGACGCTCGGGTGCTGGTGCCCCGTCCTGAGACCGAGCTGGTCGTCGAGCGCTGCCTGGCGCTGGTGGCGGGCGTGCCGGCGCCGGCGGTGCTCGACGTCGGCACCGGCTCTGGCGCCATCGCCCTGGCGATCGCCCAGGAGCACCCCGGTGCGCGGGTGGTCGCCTCCGACGTCTCGGCCGCGGCGCTTGCGGTCGCGGAGGCGAACGCGGACCGGGCCGGGCTGGAGGTGGAGCTGGCGGAATCGGACCTGTTCGCGGCGCTGGCCGGGCGCAGCTTCGATCTGATCGTCTCCAACCCTCCGTACGTCGCCGCCGGCGAGCTCGACTCGCTGGAACCGGAGGTCGCCGTGCACGAGCCGCGGCTGGCGACCGTCGCCGGGCCCGATGGCCGGGAGGTGTACCGCCGGCTGCTGCCCGAGGCGGGCGCCCATCTGGTGCCCGGGGGCCACCTGGTGCTGGAGTGCGGCGCGGGCCAGGCGCCATGGCTGCGTGACCAGCTTGCCGGGCTCGGATACGGTTGTCTGGATGTGCAATGCGACCTGTCCGGGATCGAGCGAGTCGTGAGCGGGCGTTGGCGCTAGTCCCGCCTGACGCCGAGAGCCTCCTGCGGGATGGCTCGATAGCCATCGTCCCCACCGACACGGTGTATGGGGTTGCAGCCGCGGCCTACCGCCGTCCCGCCTGCGACCGCTTGTACCGGCTCAAACACCGGCCCCCCGACCAGCCCACCGCGATCATGCTGGGCAGCGTCGAGAACCTGCTGCAGAACGTGCTCCCCGAGCTGATGGGGCGCGCGGGAGTGCTCTGCGGGCGGGCCTTTCCCGGTCCCTGGACACTGGTGCTCCCCAACCCCGGCCGCCGATTCGCCTATCTGTGCGGCGCGTCGCCGGACAGGATCGGCGTGCGGGTGCCCGACCTTCACCCCGACGTGGCCGCGCTGGCCGATGCAGTGGGCGGGCTGGGCACCACCAGCGCCAACCTGCGCGGCGAGCATGCCCCGTCGACGGTCGACGCGGTGCCCGCCGAACTGCGGCGTGAGTCCGCCTTCGAGATCGACCTCGGGCCGCTGCCGGGAACGCCGTCGGCGGTGGTCGATGTCACCGGCCACGAGCCGATCGTGGTTCGTGAGGGACCGAGGCTGGACGAGCTGCTCGAGAGGCTGCGGGGCTGAGATGGCCGACGAGCTGCCGGCGATCGATCGTCTGCTCCAGCGGGAGCGAGCGACGTTTCGCCGGCTGGAGCCGGCCGAGGCGGAGGCGGCGATGCGGCGGGGAGCCGTCCTGATCGACACTCGGAGCCACGAGCAGCGGCTGGCCGGCGGCGTCGTGCCCGGGTCGATCCGGATCCACCGCAACCTGCTCGAGTGGCGCGTCGATCCGACGTCCGGATACCAGCACCCGCAGGTGGAGGCCTGCACGGCCGAGGTCATCGTCATGTGCGAGCAGGGCTTCTCCTCCAGCCTCGCGGCCGCCACCCTGGTTCGGCTGGGGGTGGAGCGGGCCACCGATCTGGCCGGCGGGTTCGAGGCCTGGCGAAGCGCAGGGCTTCCGGTGGAGCCGCTGGACGGCGAATGAGCGGAGCGCCGGTGTCCCGCCGCGGCCCGGCTTCGCCGGCATGCGTTAGCATCGCGGCTCAGACCGAGAGGCGGGGAGAGGAGCCGAGATGGCCGTGGTCGAACAGACGTGGCAGGAGTACCAGGCGGCCGGGCTGGCCGAGATCGACCCGGCGGTGGCGCGGCTCGTCGACTGCGAGCTGGGCCGCCAGCGTGACCAGCTCGAGCTGATCGCATCCGAGAACTTCACCTGGCCGGCCGTCCTGCAGGCGGTGGGGTCGGTGCTTACCAACAAGTACGCGGAGGGCTATCCGGGGCGCCGGTACTACGGCGGCTGCGAGTTCGTCGACGAGGTCGAGCAGCTGGCGATCGACCGCGCCAAGCAGCTGTTCGGGGCCGACCACGCGAACGTCCAGCCGCACGCCGGTGGGCCGGCGAACCAGGCTGCCTACTACGCGCTGCTCGAGCCCGGCGACGCCATTCTCGGCCTGCGCCTCGACCACGGCGGGCACCTCACGCACGGGCTGAAGGTGAACTTCTCGGGCCGGCTGTACGACGTGCACGCCTACGGCGTCCGCCGTGAGGACTCGCTGATCGACTTCGACGAGGTGCGCCGGCTGGCCCACGAGGTACGGCCGCGGCTGATCGTGGCCGGCGCCTCCGCCTACCCGCGGGTGATCGACGCCGCTGCGTTCCGCGAGATCGCGGACGAGGTGGGGGCGATGGTGATGGTCGACATGGCCCACTTCGCCGGCCTGGTGGCCGCCGGCCTGCACCCGAACCCGGTCGAGCACGCCGACGTCGTCACCTCGACCACCCACAAGACGCTGGCCGGGCCGCGTTCGGGGCTCGTGCTCTGCCGCGCCGAGCATGCGGCGGCGGTCGACAAAGCCGTCTTCCCGGGGCTGCAGGGCGGACCGCTGTGCCATGCGGTCGCCGCCAAAGCGGTCTGCTTCAAGCTGGCCGCCAGCGACGCCTTCCGGGCCTACCAGTCGCAGATCGTGGCCAATGCCAAGGCGCTCGCCCAGGCGCTCACCGACGGTGGGCTCGACCTCCTTACAGGCGGCACCGACATCCACCTGCTGCAGCTCGACCTGCGGCGGACGCAGTGGTCGGGCAAGGACGCCGAGGAGCGGCTGCACGAGGTCTCGATCACGGTCAACCGAAACACGGTGCCCTACGACGAGCGGCCGCCGACGATCGCCTCCGGCGTGCGGATCGGCACCCCCGCCGCGACGATGCGGGGGTTCAACGAGGACGACATGCGCGAGGTGGCGGGGGTCATCCTGGACACGCTGGATCCTGCGGCCGATCTGGGCGCGCTTCGCAGCCGCACCCATGAGCTGCTGGCGGCGCGCCCGCTGTACGCGGGCTTCGCGCATGGCTACACCGCAGTCTGACCTGGTGCTGGTCGAGCATCCGCTCGTCCAGCACAAGCTGACGCTGCTGCGCGACCGGGGTACCACCACGAAGGACTTCCGTCAGCTGGTCGGCGAGATCGCCGCCTTCCTGTGCTACGAGGCGACCCGCGGCCTCGAGGTCGAGCGGACGACCGTGGAGACGCCCCTGGAGCGGGCGGACGGCGTCCAGATCTCGGGCAAGAAGCTGAGCGTGGTGGCGATCCTGCGGGCCGGGGTGGGGATGCTCGACGCCGTGCTCGACCTGATCCCCGCCGCCCGCGTCGGCTTCGTCGGCCTGTACCGCGACGAGCAGACGCTTCGGCCGGTGGAGTACTACAGCAAGCTGCCGGGCGACTTCGCCGAGCGGGACGTGCTGCTGCTCGACCCGATGCTGGCCACCGGCGGCACCGCCGCCGCAGCGGCGAACCTGTGCACCGAGGCGGGCGCGACGCGGGTCAGCCTGCTCTCGATCGTCGCCGCGCCCGAGGGCCTGGCCCGCCTGCACGAGCTCCGGCCCGACGTCACCGTCTACGCCGCAGCGCTCGACCGCGAGCTGAACGGCCACGGCTACATCCTGCCCGGCCTGGGCGACGCCGGCGACCGGCTGTTCGGGACGAAGTAGGGTCGGCGACTGGAAGGCGGCGCCCCCCGGCCCCCCCGACCACGCCACAAAGTAGGCTTCCCACGACGTGGACTGGTCGCTGATCGAATATCAGGCGGCGGCGGTCGGGTTCCTGGTCGCCTTCCTGCTCGCGGTGCTGCTGACACCGGTCGTCTCGGAGGCGGCGTGGTGGGCCGGCGCCGTCGACCGTTCGACCGACGCCCGGCGTATGCACCATGCGCCGACCCCGCTGCTCGGGGGGTTGGCGATGCTGCTGGCGATCGCGATCCCCGCGCTGGCGTTGGGGAACGACCACGGCTTCTGGGGCATCATGGCCGGTGCGGCGCTGATGGCGCTGCTGGGGGCGATCGACGACATCCACCCGTTGCACCCCGCCGTCAAGTTCGGCGGCCAGATCGCGATCGCGGCCATCCCGGCCTGGCTCGGCATCACCATCGATCACGTCACGCTGCCGCTGATCGGCGTGTTCGACCTCGACTGGATGCAGTACCCGGTGACGATCATCTGGATCGTCGCCATCGCCAACATCGTCAACTTCATCGACGGCATGGACGGCCTGGCGGCCGGCTTCTGCGCGATCGCGGCACTGACGTTCTCGATTCTCTCGGCGGCGCTGGGCCGGGTCGACGCGGCCGCCATCGCCGCCATCGTGTCGGGTGCCGCCTTCGGGTTCCTTCGCTACAACTTCTACCCGGCCACGATCTTCATGGGCGACGCCGGCGCGCTGATGCTGGGCTACCTGCTGGCGGCGCTCTCGATCCAGGGCGTGCTGAAGACGGCGGCCGCCGTGTCGCTGGTGTTCCCGCTGGTCGTGCTGGCGCTGCCGATCCTGGACACCTCCTTCGTGATCCTGAAGCGGATCAAGCACCGCCAGCCGATCTACCAGGCCGACCGCTGGCACTTCCACCACCGGTTCGCCGCCATCGGCTACTCCCAGCGGCGCAGCGCGGTCCACCTGTACCTGTGGTGCGCGTCGCTCTCGGCGCTGGCGCTGGCCATCCGATTCGTCCCCAACCACCGCCACGGCTGGGACACGGTCACGCTGGTCGTGCTGGGGGTATTCGGGCTGGTGGCGCTGGCCACGACGCTGACCACGCTGTACGTGCTCGAGATCATCAAACCGCGCCATCTGCGGGCTGTGGGGCTGCCGGTGCGAAGCTCGGACGATATGCCACAAAGCGGTCGAGCCGCTTGATCGCGAAATGCGCCGCTTGCGGCATTTGAAAAGGGATTGCGACGGATGAGCACGGGGTTCGGTGTTGTCACATACTCGCCGCGTCTGGCATACTACGCCCGCCCGGCCGACGGTCGGTGCCAAGCGTGAGACCCCCGAAGGAGACGCGCACGGACGCTTCGGCGGCCGGAGCCGGGATGTTCCTCCTGGCTGCAATGGTCCTCCTCGTGGGTATCGGGCTGGGCGCCGGGTGGCTGCTGGGAGCCCCGGCGATCGGCGCCGGGATCGGAGCGCTGATCGGCGTGCCGCTGAGCCTGTACCTCGTCTACCGCAGATACCGAGACATTTGAGGAACACCATCTCCCCCGCAAAGCTTGCAGCCCACAACCTCGACGCCATCGTCGCGCTGACGGCGCTGCCGGTGTTCGCGGCCGCCGGGCTGCCCCTGGAGGGCTGGTTCTGGGCGACCGCGCTGTGGGCCGTCAACCGCTTCCTGCAGGCGCGCATCGAGCGCCGCGCCGCCGTGATGCCGGCGCTCCGGGGGGTCGGCGTGATGGGGGCCAGCATGCTGCTGCGGCCCTGGCTGGGGATGCTGGCGCTGTTCCTGATCACCCGCGACGATGCCACGCTGGCGATCTCGGCCACCATCCTGTTCATGCTCCTGATCACGCTCGACATCGTCACCCGCGTGTTCACGCACCGGAACATCCGCAGCCGGATCACGAGCGCCCACTGATGATCTCGATCCTCGCCGCTTCCTCCAGCTTCGATCCGGTCGCGGAGTTCACCGACTTCATCAGCAACCCGTATGTCGACCTGCCGCTGGGGCTCGACATCAACAAGGCCGTGATCTACATCTGGATGGCCGGTCTGCTGGCCACCCTGCTACCGCTGTACGTGATCCGCCGGGGTCTGAAGCCGCGCCCGGACGGAGCCCAGACCACCGCCGAGGCCGTGTACGACATGACCGAGAATCAGATCGCCCGGGCGGGGCTGCCCGAGGAGGGGATGCGGCTGTGGTTCCCCTACGTGGCGTCCCTGTTCTTCTTCATCTGGATGATGAACCTGATCGGCTTCATCCCGCTGCCGTTCGGTGACCACAAGGTCGACCTGTTCGGCCTCGACGTGCCGCAGTTCCAGATCTACGCCGCCACGGCGAACCTGTCGGTCACGCTGGCCCTGACCCTGTGCACGTTCTTCATCCAGCACATCGAGGGCGTGCGGCACAACGGCGTGATCGGCTACCTGAAGAGCTGGATGCCCTCCGGGCTGCCCGCCTTCGGCATCAAGACGGCGCCGCTCCTGATCCTGATCGCCTTCATCGAGGTGATCTCGCAGTTCGTTCGCATCGTCTCGCTCTCCTTCCGACTTTTCTTCAACCTGCTCGCCGGGCACCTGGTGATCGCGGTGTTCCTCGCCATCGCCGTCCTGCTGGGTGGTGGGCAGCTGGTGTTCTGGCCCGTCCACCTGCTGGTCGGCCTGCCGATGGGCGTCGCCATCTTCGCGCTCGAGTTCACGCTGATCGCCGGACTGCAGGCGTTCATCTTCGCCTCCCTGTCCGCCATCTACATCGGTGGAGCGATCCACCCCGACCACTAGGAGTACACGCATGGCTCTTACCGACCAGGGACTCACCGACGCCGCCAAGGCGCTCGAGCTGGGCCTCGCCACCGGCCTCGGCGCGATCGGCCCGGGCGTGGGCGTCGGCTTCATCTTCGGCAAGACGATCGAGGCCGTGGGCCGCCAGCCGGAGCTTCGCGGCCAGCTGCAGGGCCTGATGTGGCTCGGGTTCGCACTCACCGAGGCGATCGTGTTCTACGCCCTGGGCATGGCCTTCGTCGCGTTCTCGATCGCCTAGGACGGCGGGATGTTTCTCCTCGCCGAGAAGGCCGCCGAGCCGAGCCTGATCGACATCAGCTTCGGGCTGATGTTCTGGACGCTGCTCACGTTCGTGATCGTGCTCTTCATCCTGAAGAAGTACGCGATCGGGCCGCTGCAGGATGCGATCGAGGCGCGGCGGAAGGCGATCACGCACGACCTCGACGCGGCGGAGCAGGCTCGCGAGGAGGCACAGCAGGCGTTGCAGGAGTACCGCTCTGCGCTGGCCGAGTCACGCCGGGAGGCGACCAAGATCGTCGACGACGCCCGCCGCACAGCCGAGGAGCAGCGGCGCCAGGCACTTGCCGACATCGAGGCCGAGAAGACGCGCCAGCTGGAGCGGGCGCGCAACGAGATCGCGGCCGAGGTGCGGCAGTCGCTGCAGACGATCAAGACCCAGCTGGCCGACCTGACGGTGGCCGCGACCGAGAAGGTTCTGCGCACGCGGCTCGACGAGGCCGAGCAGAAGCGGCTGATCGACGCCGCCCTGGCCGATGTCGACCTGTCGGCGTTCGCGCCGGCCCAGGGCGAGCAGGAAGGCACCCGCTAGCGATGGCCGAGCGGATCGAAGCAGCCGCCCGCGTCTACGCCCAGGCGCTGTACGAGGCGGCGTCCGAGGCCGGCCGGCTGGCCGAGGTCGATCGCGATATGCAGGCGTTCACCGCCCACATGGCAGGCGACCGCACGGTGCTGCGGGCGTTGCTGAACCCTCAGCTGCCCGCCGAGGCCAAGCACCGGATCGCCAACCATGCGCTCTCGAGCGTCGACCCGCTGGTCAAGAACGCCATCAACGTCCTGATCGACAACGGGCGGGTGGCCCTGCTGCACGACATCCAGTTCGCGCTGGCCGACATGGCAGCCGTCGCCGGGGGCGTGCTCGACATGGAGATCACCTCCGCGGTGCCGCTCGCGCCGGAGCAGGTCAAGGAGCTTGAGCAGCGGATCTCGGGCGCCACCGGCCTCCAGGCGCAGCTCAGCGCCTCCGTCGATCCGTCCATCATCGGCGGACTCGTGCTCCGCGCCCGGGACGTCCTGCTGGACGCCTCGGTCAGGCGCGAGCTCGAAGACATCCGCCGTGCCCTGATCACCACACCACTGCCCGTTGGGAGCGAAGCGTGAGCCTACGTCCAGACGAGATTGCCGCAATCCTGAAGACCGAGATCGAGAAGTACGACGTCGACGTCGACGTCGAGGAGGTCGGTACCGTCATCCAGATCGGCGACGGCATCGCCCGCATCTACGGCCTGGAGCGCTGCGTCGCGCTGGAGCTGCTCGAGCTCGACCACGGCGTCACCGGGCTGGCGCTGAACCTCGAGGAGGACAACGTCGCCGCCGTGCTGTTCGGCGAGTGGGAGAAGATCACCGAGGGGTCGACGGTGCGCCGCACCGGCAACGTGATCTCGGTGCCGGTCGGCGAGGGACTGATCGGCAGGGTGGTCGACCCGCTCGGCAACCCGATCGACGGCGGCCGACCGATCGAGACCACCGAACGTCGCGATCTCGAGTTCAAGGCTCCCGGCGTGGTCGAGCGCCAGCCGGTGAAGGAGCCGCTGCAGACCGGCATCAAGGCCATCGACTCGATGATCCCGATCGGCCGCGGCCAGCGCGAGCTGATCATCGGCGACCGCGGCACCGGCAAGACGGCGATCGGCGTCGACACGATCCTGAACCAGAAGGGGCAGGACGTGATCTGCGTGTACGTGGCGATCGGCCAGAAGGCCTCGACGGTGCGCCAGGTCGAGGAGACGCTGCGCCAGGCCGGCGCGATGGAATACACGATCATCGTCTCCGCGCCGGCTGCCGAGGCCGCTCCGATCAAGTACATGGCGCCGTACGCCGGCTGCGCCATGGCCGAGTACTTCACCTACAACGGCAAGCATGCGCTGTGCATCTACGACGACCTCAGCAAGCATGCCGACGCCTACCGGCAGATGTCGCTGCTGGTGCGGCGGCCCCCTGGCCGCGAGGCGTACCCGGGCGACGTCTTCTACCTGCACTCCCGACTGCTGGAGCGCGGCGTCAAGCTGAGCGACCAGCTGGGCGGCGGCTCGCTCACCGCGCTGCCGGTGGTCGAGACGCAGGCCGACGACGTGTCGGCGTACATCCCCACCAACGTGATCTCGATCACCGACGGGCAGATCTTCCTCAAGTCGAGCCTGTTCTACTCGGGCGTCCGGCCGGCCATCGACGCCGGCATCTCGGTGTCGCGGGTGGGCGGCAACGCCCAGATCAAGGCGATGCGCAAGGTGGCCGGCAGGCTCCGGCTGGAGCTCGCGTCCTACCGCTCGCTGGAGGCGTTCGCCCAGTTCGCATCCGAGCTCGACGAGGCCACCCAGCAGCAGCTGCGCCGCGGCCAACGGCTGGTGGCGACGCTGAACCAGCCCCAGTACCGGCCGTGGCCGGTGGAGGAGCAGGTGGCGGTGATCTGGACGGCGACCAACGGCTACCTCGACAACGTGCCCGTGGCCGAGGTGCCGCGCTTCAGCGACGAGCTGATCGAGTACCTGCGGGCCGAGGGCAACGTCCTCAACCAGATCCGCGAGACCAAGGATCTGGGCGACGAGGCGGTCGAGGGCCTCAAGCAGCAGGTGGAGCGGTTCGCCCAGAGCTTCGAGAGCGACGAGGAGCAGACGGCCGCTCAGCCCGCCCCCGCGGAGACCGCCGAGCCGGCGGACGCCGAAGCGGCTGAGCCCGCCACCGCCTAGACCCCACGATGGCCACCCAGCAGGACATCAAACGGCGGATCCGCTCCGTCAACAACACGAAGAAGATCACCAAGGCGATGGAGCTGGTCGCCGGGTCGCGGCTGCGCCGGGCACAGGCCCGGATCGAGGCGCTGCGGCCTTATGCCGACTACACCCAGCAGCTGATGGTGGACGTGGCAGCGGCGGCCGGCGAGGTCCACGACCAGCCGCTGCTCGCCCGCCGCGACGTGAACCGGGTGGCCGTGCTGGCCCTGACCGGTGACCGCGGGCTGGCCGGTGCCTTCAACGCCAACGTCGTCCGCCGCGCCCTGGAGATCGCCCGCGACCATCGCTCGGCGGGGCACGAGGTGCTGTGGCTGGCCGTCGGCCGCCGCGGAGCCTCGACGCTGCGCTTCCGCCGCCAGACGGTCGAGGCCGACTACACCGGGATCACCGACCGGCCGGACCATGCCGACGCCCAGGCGATCGCAGCCCGGGTGGCTGAGCTGTACGCCTCCGAGCAGGTCGACCAGGTGGTGATGGTCTACAACCACTTCATCAGCCCGCTGGCCCAGCGGCTGGACGAGGTCGAGCTGCTGCCGGTGCCCGAGGTTGCGTTGACGGGATCGGAGGCGGTGCGGATCGAAGGCTCCTACATCTACGAGCCGGACACGCGGGAGATCCTGGGCAGCCTGATCCCCACCTACCTGGAGACCACGATCTTCCGCGCGCTGCTGGAGTCGACAGCCTCCGAGCACGGCGCCCGGATGACCGCGATGCGAAACGCGTCGGACAACGCCGGTACCCTGATCGACGAGCTCACGCTGAAGATGAACCGCGCCCGCCAGGCCGAGATCACTCAGGAGATCCTCGAGGTCGTTGCGGGTGCGGACGCCCTGCAGTAGCAGCCGCTGTCGGTTCGCTGCGCCCGCGGCCTGCCTGCTGGCCCTGGCGCTGGCCGTCGCAGGCTGTGGTGGAGACAGCGGCGCCGCGGCCGCCCGGGAACCCTCGCCTCAGCAGGGCGGCGTGCTGCGCTACCCGCTGGCCACCCGGCCGCAGCACCTGACACCGCCGCTGGCGTCGACCCGCGACGAGCTGATGATCGTGCGGGCATTGTTCTCGGGACTGGTCGATGTCGATCCCGAGACCGGCGGCCTGGTGCCGGTGATCGCGCGCAGCTGGCGGTCCTGGGACGGCCTGCGCAGCTTCAGCTTCCGGCTGCGCACAGACGTCCGGTTCTCGAACGGGGCCCCGGTCAGCGCCGGCACGTTTGTCGACGACTGGAGCTTCGTCTGCCGGGTCAACGGGCCGGCGGCTCCGTTGCTGGCAGTCATCCAGGGTGGTGAGGGATGTGGCGAGCCCGGCTGGGCCGGTGCCTTGACCGGTGTCACCGCGCCGGCGCCCGACCGGCTGGAGGTGCGCCTGCGCACGCCGTTCGCCGACTTTCCGGCGGTGCTCGCCAACCCCGGGCTGTGGGCGTTCCCGGCTGCGATCGCCCAGGACGAGCTGGCCGGCGCCGGCTCGACGGTGGTCGGCAGCGGCCCGTTCGTGCTGGCCGGCAGCCCCGGCGACTCCCCGCTCGTGCTCGAGCGGAACCCGGCGGCGCTGCATCCGGCTCACGTCGACAGCGTCGAGCTGACGTCGCTGCCCGGCGGCGATGCCCAGCGGGCGGCGCTGGCGGGCTTCCGCCAGGGCATCTACGACCTGGCCGAGTTGCCGGTGCAGCAGGCGCAGGTGACGATGGCCGACCCGGAGCTCTCCCGCCGCCTGCTGGTGCAGCCGATCGCGGCGGTCACGCTGGTGGCGCTGGGGCCGTCGCCGCGGCTGGGGCTCGACCGGCGCCGCGCGCTCGCCTGGGCAACAGACGCCCAGACGGTGGCCGCCTCGGTGACGGGCGGGGTGTCGGTCGCCGCCGACGGGCTGGTGCCGCCGGTGATGGCCTCCTACGCGCCCGGCGAGTCGCCGTACACCTATGACAAGAGCATGGCTCGACGGACACTGGCCGGGCGGCCGCTGGTCGGCGTCACGGCCAGCGCGGTTCCCGACGAGGTGCTGCCCGGGCTGGCCGACACCCGCCGCGTGATGGCGGCGCTGATCGCGGGTTACCGGCGAGCGGGGCTGCCGGTGGAGGAGGCTCGGGCCGGCACCGGCTCGGCGGTCGTGGTGCGGCTCGACGCGGCCTACCCGGCGGCGGATGCGATCCTGTCCCAGCTGGTGCCGCGCGGCGACGAGCGGTCACTGGCCCCCGCCCGGGGCACGGCCGACCCCGGCCAGCGGGCCGACCGTTACCGGCAGCTGGCCGCCCGACTGCTCGACGCGGCGACTGTGATACCGGTCACATTCGATGCCAGGGCATTTGTCGTCTCACCCCGCGTGAGCCACTTCCAGATCGACTCCCTCGGCCTGCCGCATCTGGAAACGTGCTGGTTGACCGGACAGGCGCCGGCCGGCTCGTGAGTACAATTCCGACCGTGCTCGGACGGATCGAAGCCGCGTTCGACTCCCGAGGCAGACGAACGCTGCTCTCGCTGGTTGCTGCCGCCGTGCTGACCGCCGGCGTGCTGGCGACCCTCGACCGCGATACGAGCGCTCCTGCGACCGGCCCGGCCCACAAGCTGCCGACGATCGCCCAGGTCGAGCAGCAGAAGTACGGCGACCTGATCACGCCGTCACGGAAGGCGATCGGCACCGCCCGCGACTTCATCGCCAACGTCGTGCTGCGGAAGGATCTGGCGGCGGGATGGCCCGACATCACGCCGAAGCTGCGCGGCGCGAGCATGACCCGCGAGCAGTGGCTGAGCGGCTCGATCCCGGTGGTGCCGTACTCGGCGAAGGACTTCGGCAAGGCGGGCATCCAGATCGTCCGAGCGCGCCAGAAGAGCATCCTGCTCCTGGTGTTGATCACGCCGAAAAGGGGCAGTACCGCCAGGCAGCAGGATTATTTCCTCGAGCTGGTCCCGGCCGAGGGCCGCTGGCTGGTCAACTACTGGGCGCCCAAGGGCCGGCTGGACGCGCCCGTGCCGCTCGCCAACCCATGATCGAAATCCCTGAACTGCGTTTGCCCCCCGACTCCGGACCCCGTATTCTCTTGTACGCATGAGCATTGCCGACCGAGAGCAGCTGCCCGCCGGCGCGGGTGCCGTCGCCGTACCTGACGCCGAGGTACAGGACGTCGGCGCGGTCAAGGCTCGCGGCTACTGGGAGCAGGTCTGGCGCAGGTTCCGTCGCGACAAGGCGGCGCTGGCCAGCGGGCTGTTCGTCATCTTCCTGGTGCTGGTCGCCATCGTCGGTGCGCCGATCGCCTCGGCCGTCCTTGGCCACGGGCCGAACGAGCTGATCCGCGACGGCGTGCGCGACTTCGAGCCGGTCGGCCCGATGACAACGGTGACCACCAACACGGGCGACAAGACCATCTTCATACTCGGCGCCGCCGACACGCTCGGCCGCGACGAGTTCCTGCGCATCCTCTACGGCGCCCGCGTCTCGCTGATCGTCGCAATGATCGCGACAGTGCTGGGCGTCGGTCTCGGCGTCCTGCTCGGCGTGATCGCCGGCTATTACGGTGGGTGGGCCGACACCATTGTGTCGCGGCTCACGGAGATCGTGATGGCGTTCCCGTTCCTGCTGTTCGCGGTGGCGCTGGCGGCGACCATCGGGCCGAGATTGAACGACATCACCTTCGGAGGCACGCTGGAACCGGGGATCATGTCGGTGACGATCGTGCTGTCGGTGTTCTCGTGGTTCTATCCGGCCCGGATCATCCGCGCCCAGGTGCTCTCGCTGCGCGAGAAGGAGTTCATCGAGGCAGCCAGGATGACCGGCGCCTCCAACTCCCGGATCATGCGCTCCCACCTGCTGCCGCATCTGGTCGGCCCGATCATCGTCTACTCGACCCTGATCATCGCCACCAACATCCTCGGCGAGGCCAGCCTCTCGTACCTCGGCCTCGGCGTCGAGCCGCCTACCGCCAGCTGGGGCGCGCTGCTCGAGACGGCCTCGCACTTCTACCTCACCCAGCCGTGGCTGATGGTCTGGCCGGGCCTCGCCATTCTGCTGGCCACGCTGGCCTTCAACCTGCTCGGCGACGGCCTCCGCGACGCGTTCGACCCCCGCGGCCGCTAGCCGCCTGGTTCAGCAGCCTCGCTCTTCGCTCGCCGCATGATGTGTCGTTGGCGTGGGCGCGGCCTGGGGCGGGGGGAGCGGGCGGGTTGCCCATCGTGGAGTTGGCCAAGTGGCCGGCCGTCGTTCGACCAAGTGGCCGGCGGAGGTTCGGCCGAGTGGCCGCGGCCTGCTGAGCCAACCGGTCGGTGGATGGGGCAAGTGACCGACGATCGTTTGGCCAAGTGGCCGTCGGTGATCTACCCAATGCCGCGGCGGTTC
>Ga0207674_10001280_pt1 | contig 32810 bp, 27 predicted proteins | sample KBSCornC72_FD_184303 | JGI IMG/M metagenome (GOLD analysis project Ga0207674, IMG submission 184303) | Corn rhizosphere microbial communities from Kellogg Biological Station, Michigan, USA - KBS Corn C7-2 (SPAdes) (version 2) | ecosystem: Host-associated > Plants > Roots > Rhizosphere > Soil ...
GGTCAACCATCACTATTCCCAGCCCGGGTTGTCCTTGAAGAACGCCTTGATCGACTCCAGCAGTTCTCGGCGGGTTCGAATCTCATCCTGTCCGCAGCAGTTTCCCTGCCGTTTTACTTTCGGACGTACTCGCTACGGCGGTAGGTGAAGAGTTCGGCCCAGGTCCAGTGGAAGCGGCCGATGAAGTCTTCGTCGGGGGTGGCTTTTTGCCAGGTGGGGCCCAGGAGCGGCAGCAGGGGGTCGTTGGTGGGCGGGTCTTCGTTGATGAATTTGTCCCAGACGATGATATGGCGGACGCTGGGGTCGCGGCGGGCGTCGCTGGCGATGGCGTTGTAGCTGATGCCGCCGCCGCCCCGGCCGCGGCCGCCGTTGCCGCCGATGTCGAAGTAGCGGCTGGCGGAGGTGCGTTTCCATTCGGAGGGGTGGATCCAGTAGCCGCGGGCGAGGCCGAGGTAGTATTTGCCCTGTTGGCCGTTGAGGGTGCCGTGACCGGGGTGGCCGGCGCCGGAAGTGGCGACGTCGTTGACGTAGACGAGGGTGGAGCGGTCGCGGTGGGCGTTGTGGGAGTCGTGGGCCCAGATGTCGGTGGCGACGCGGTCGAGTGGGGGCTCGGTGCCGGCGAAGAGTCGGCCGCCGAACTGGGCGAGGTTGACGCCGATGAAGACGGTGAGCGCGGCGATACGGAAGCCGCGGGTCGGGAGGCGCATCAGCAGGGCGCAGAGCGCGATGCAGAGGGCGATCCAGACGAAGCCGATGTAGCGGGGCATGAAGATCGATTGCCACGCGCCGCCTGGGCGGGTGAGGGCGGATTTGGCGTTTTCGATCTGGCCGGCGGAGTAGTCGGTGATCTTGGCGCCTTTGCCGCCGCCGAGGTATTCGATGACCTCCTTATTGAGCTTGTCGTCGGCGATGCGGTAGACGAGCCAACTGCACGCGACCAGGGCGGCGAAGACGAGGGCGAACTGGGCCACGCGGATGAGGCGGCCGCGCCAGGTGGGGGCGCAGTAGAAGAGCGCCAGGCCGGGGAGGAGGACGGCGAGGCCGGTGAAGACGATGGGTTCGGACATCCAGTCGGCCCACTTCTGGAAGGGGGCGAGGATGGCGCCGACCCAGGCGACGCCCTTGGGCGTTTGCGCGGGCACACCGTAGCGCAGGAGCGCGACGATCAGGGTGCCGGCGGCGACGAGGGGAACGAACCAGACGAGCGACCGGCGGATGCGGGCGACGCCGAAGATCAGAGCGGCGACGAGCGCGGCGGCGACGGCGAGTGTGAGCCAGAAAAAGTTGCTGATCGTGCCGTCGGGCCCTTGCCAAGCCGTGCCGGCGAGGAGGCCACCCAGCCAATCCCACCAAGCCTTGGGGGAGACGAAATCGGGGACGGAGCGGCAGTACATGAAGTAGGTCGGGACGAGCAGCCAGAGGCTTAGCCAAAGGAACGTGCGCCACCAGGGCTGGGCGAGGGACTGGTCGTCGGGCAGGCCGCGCAGGCGGGCGGACCAGGGCATCAGGCCGATGACGGCGAGGACGAGGACGAGCGTGACGGCGGCCTCGAGGCCGTTCAGAATCCACGGCGAGGTCATCCGCTGCTCGGATTCCTTGGGCCATTCCCAGCTATATAGGTAGGCGGAGGTGGCGTAGCGGAGGAGATCGGGGCCGGTGCGGCCGGCGTTGTAGGGGACGACCCAGCTCAGGCCTTCGACTTCGAAGCCGAAATCCTCGACGGATTCCTGCGCCCAGCGGTTGAACTGGGTGATGTAACCGGCGGGCGGCAGGATGATGATCGCCAGGCCGATGACGAAGAGGATGGATTGTTTCCAATCGACCTTGGAGCGGGTGAGGAAGAAGATGGCCTCGAAGGGCAGGAGGGCCATGCCGGTCATGTGACTGCTGGCCATGGCGAGGCTGGAGGCGACCCATGCGAGCCAGGCGATGCGTCGGCGGGTGCGGAACCACCAGAGGAGGCAGCCGGCGCTCCAGGCGGACAGGCACCAGACCATGATGTACATCTTCATGTCGCGCGAGTAGCCGAGCAGGTAGGCGGAGCAGGCGGTGACGAGCGCGACGACGAGGGCGGTGCGGCGGCGGACGAGATGGATGGCCAGCAGGTACATCGCCGGCACCATCATCGTGCCCCAGAAGGCGGGGAGCAGGCGGAGGACGGTGGGGGTCATGCCGACGGCGTGGACGATGTTGGGTCCGCCGGGCGTCATGGGTGAATTCTCGGTGCCGGAGAGGCGGCCGAGCAGCCAGTAGAGCTCGTAGTGCAGGGGGGTAAAGCCGTCGTACTGGAGGATGTCGAGCATCGCCTGGTACTCGGCGTGGGTGCGGTAGACGGTGTAGGCGTCGTCGCCCCAGAGGAGGGGGCGGGTGGGGAAGGAGAAGCGGAGCAGGCCGGCGAGGACGGTGATGCCGAGGAGGATCCAGAGGTGGCGGCGCGCCGGTCGGGGTTCGGTCGGCGCGAGCGGGATGGCCGGCGTGGGTTGGGTAGTGGAGGCGAGTGCGGGCGGGGCGTAATCCAGCGTCGCTTGGGTCATCTGCCAGTACCTACCGGCGGCGGGGGGCGGAGTTGTTCAGCGCCGGCGAAAACCGAGGAACGCGCCGACGGCGCCGCCGCCGGAGGACGGGAGGTGGGCGAGGACGGCGTCCTTTAACTTGGTGGACTGATCGGTGAGCCAATGAACGGCGGACGCGTAATGTTCGCGGGCGGCGGAGAAGTCGACGTTGAGGACGCCGAAGTAGGAGAGCGCGAAGAGGATGGCGGCGCCGAGCATGCAGAAGAAGGCCATCGTTTTGAGGAATGCGCGGAAGATCCAGCCAAGGATGAAGCCGATGACGACACTGACGCCGATGCGGGTGGCGTTGGGGGACAGCTTGGCGATGAGTCCGTCGGGTTGAGAAGCGGTAGTGGCGGACGTTTGAGTGGGGGACGGCGTGCCGGTGTCGCCGACGAAGCCGCTGTGGGAGGCGGGGACTGAAGAGTTGGCACTGGACGATTGCGACTGCTCGGCGGTTGTCGCGGCGCCGTGCGAAACGGCCCAGCCGACGCCGCCGAATGCCGCCAGGGCGAAGGCGAGGAGGAGGACGAGCTTGTACGAGCGGGGCATGGTGGCGACATGGGCGAGGAAGTGCTGGTGGGCGTTTCCTACGCGGATTCGGTCTTTGGTTTCGACGGTCATGCGGGGCCTCGTCGAACGGGAAGGGTTGCGCGTATCCGACTCGTGGGACACGGCCCGCAAGCGGGCCGGCTAAACGTTGGATGCCGACGTCCGCTTAAGAGGACGGGTGTCGGGCGGTAATCTTTCCGACCTCCACGGTCGTGTCAGTCCCACTGGAAGACGCCTTTGCCCCAGGCGTAGATGTAGGCCAGCAGGAGGATGACGACGAAGAGGATGATTTCGAGGAGGAGGAGTCCGCTGCCGCGGCCGCTGGCGATGGCGTCGGGGAAGATGGTGGCCCAGGGGTAGAAAAAGACGATCTCGACGTCGAAGACGAGGAAGATCATCGCGACGATGTAGAAGCGGACGTTGAAGTGCTTGCGGGTGTCGCCGATGGGGACCATGCCGCTTTCGTAGGTTTCTTCCTTTCCCTTGCCGGTGCGGCCGGGGCCGATGACGATGGAGGCGACGACGTTGGTGACGGCGAAGCCCACGGCGATCACGATCAGCAGCAGGACGGGGGCCCACGAATTCTGCGGGTCTTTTTCGAGGGAGGCGAGGAGCAGGGGGGTGATATTCATGGGCGTTTGCGTCCGGATCGTCCGACGCCGATACTCTACGGCCGGGGGTGCGATTTGCAAACCAGTGGCGGGCACGGATGCTGAACAAGGCGAAAGATTTTCTCAGGCGGCGCGTTCGGGCGGTGCAGCGCGCCGGGCAGTATCCGGTGTTGCTGCCGCACCACGCCGTCAACGACGCGGGCATAGCCAGCGTGAACGGTGAGAGCCGCGCACTCCCGTCGACGATGCGAAAGGCGCTATCCCTGTGCGACGGGGGACGCAGCCTGGCGGAGGTCGCGCGGCAGGCGGGCGTCGCCAAGGCGGATCTCATCCGCGCACAAGACGAGGGGCTGTTAATCGTCTGGCGGTCGCCGGTGCCCGCGGACGTTCCGCAATCGCAGCACCCGCCGCATTCGATCATCGTCTCGCCGCACCTGGACGACGCGGCGCTCTGCTGCGGCGGGCGCATGCTCGGGGACGAGGCGGTGCGCGTGGTCAACGTGTTCAGCCGGGGGGCGTGGTGGCGGTTTGCGTTCACTCCGGAAGATGCGGAGTGCGTGGAGGCGTGCCGGCGGGCGGAAGAGGCGCTGGTGTCGCGGCTGAGTGGCGCGACCACGACGGACCTGCGATTGCCCGAGGCGCTGCTGCGCGGCCATGCGATGGCGGACGTTTTTACGGCGACGCCGGGAACTCGCGACGACGAGGTTTCGGCGGCGATCTCGCGGGCGATCGCCACAATGGCGCGCGAGCACCGGCTGACGCACTGGTACGTCCCGCTGGGCGTGGGGGATCACATCGATCACCGGATCGTCCGGGATGCGGCGGCGGCGGCGCTGCGGACGGCGAACGTCCCGCCGACCCATTTGCATTATTACGAAGACCTCCCGTACGCCGCCAAGCTCGGGCCCGAAGCCGACTTTGCGAAGCGCCTGCCCGGCCAGACGCTGCGGGCGGAATTGCTCGAGATCGACGACCTGATCGATTGGAAGCTGGAACTGCTGCGCGCGTATTGGTCGCAGTTCCGGTGGTCGGAGCTCGAGGAATTGCGGCGCTACGCCAAGGGCGTTGGTGGCGGCGAGGCGAGCGAGGTGGCGTGGACGCCGGCCGCGTGAATCACACTCCGGCGCGGTAAAGAATGTTCCCCTCGCGGCCAATGGCGTCGATCGCCTCGGGCGATTTGATCTCCCGCAATCGCCAGCCAATCCAGAAGGCGCGATAGCCGTGCCGGTGCTCGCGCAAGTGACGCAGGAGGTCACCGGGACGGTGGCCCGCGGCGGCGGCCGAGGGAGGATTGTGTTCGATCACCAACGCCGGTGGTTTGGGCGAACCTAAAACATCCGTCATCCCTTTGAGCGCCATCAGCTCGGCGCCTTCGATGTCCATCTTGATCAGGTCGGGACTGCGGTCGAGTTGCCGATCGAGCCGTGCGGTGGCGACGGTGTAGGGGGTCGTGGCGACACCGGGGGCGGCGTATAAGCTCGACTCGCCGTGGTTATGCGCACCGTCGGCCGGGTGATAGAGCGTGGCCGAACCGGCCGAATCAGAAAGCGCGACGGCGTGAACGGTGACGTTCGCCGGCGAACCGTTGGCACGCAGGTGATGCGCCAGGCGCTCGCGGTTGAGCGGGTCGGGCTCGAACGCGTCGACCCGGCCGGTCGGCCCGACCGCCCGCGACGCCGCCAGCGTGAAGTAGCCGATGTTCGCGCCGCAATCGACGAAGTGGTCGCCCGGTTTCAGAAGTCGTCGGAGCAGGCGGAGCGTGTCGAGTTCGTAGAGGCCGACGGCCATGCAGCAATCGGGGTAGGTCGCCAGGTCCAGCTCCAATTTCGTTCCGCCCGGCGTCGCGAACTGACCTTGCCACTGCCCGCGCGGGACGAACCGCCGCGCCAATCGGACGAGTCGGTAGCCGCCGCGCTGCGTCGGCGCGACGCGGGCGTAACCGCGCAGGACGCCCAGGGCCATCGAGCCAAGCACGTTCATGGACGCACCGCCTCCGCGGGAGCCGGTGCGGGCGAATTCGACGACTCCGCGAGGCCGGCGATCCGGTAATAGAGCGCGATCGTCTCACTCAGTTGACGATCGAACGTGAAATGTTTGCGGACGTGCCGGGCGGCGGCGGCGGCCATCGTTCGAAGCGCGTCGCCGTCCCGAAGAAACTCGATGGCCGCGCTGACGAATGCCTCGCGATCGATCGGCGTCGCGCGGCCGGTCACGTTTTCGAGAATCAACTCGGCGGCGCCGGCGGTGCGCGTCCGGCAGACCGGGATGCCGACGCTCATCGCCTCGGCCGTCGACAGTGAGAATCCTTCGCGCTGCGAGGGAAGAAGCAGGGCATCGGCGGCCTGGTAGACGGTGAGGGGATCGAGCCGCTCGCCGAGCGCGATCACATGGTTCGCCAAATCGCGCGCGACGATCTGCCGGCGGAACGCCGCCTCGTGCGGGCCGCTGCCCGCGACCAGCAGCTTCAGATTCGGGATCCGGGCGCGACCGCGCTCGACGACGTCGAGCAGCCACTCTTCATTCTTCGGATAATCCAGCCGGCCAACGTAAGCCGCGACCCGATCCTCCTCTCGAAGCGAGAACTGCCGCCGGGCGAGTCGCCGCGTCTCGGGGTCGGCAACCGGGAAACACTCGACGTGCACGCCGTGCGGAATCAGCGTGACCCGCGCCGGATCGACGCCGGCGCGTTCCACCGCCCACCGCCCCGCCTCGGCCGCCGGCACGTGCACGTGGTCGCCGTAATCGTTCATCAACCGGGCCGCCCAGTTCAGCGGCATGTCCGACAGGTGCACCGTGTAAAGCAGCGGCGGGCGGCGGTCGCGTTGCAGCAACCGACCGACGAACGTCGTCCGGCGGTAATGCGCATGAATGACGTCAACCGGGTGCCCGCGCAGGTGATCGCGCAGCGCCCGCGACGCCCGCCACAGCTCGATCGGCCCGCGGTCCAACGGCGCCTGGACGTAAGGGAACCGTGCGCGGTCGAACAGTTCCTGCCAGCCGCCGCGATTGCCGGCGACGCGGACGTCGTGGCCGCGCTCGTGCATCGCCGCCGCAAGATCGTGTACGTAGCGCGACAGCCCTCCGGGCTCGGAGTGGGCGATGAGGTGCAGGATGCGCAGGGGCCGCAGGGGCCGCGAGGATAGCTCCACGGCGGCAGTATACCGGCTAGATCTTGCGCCGCCCGGTGGGGCAGACGCGGCTGGTTGAATTGGCCGACTTTACCCCTCGCCGGTGACGGCCTACGCTTACCCCATGCGGAATGAGGAGGACACTACATCGCCCGTGGCCGGCGGCGCGACGGCGACGGCAACCGCCGCACCCGGCGTGATTGATTACGCCCCCACCACCGAGCGGGAACTGGACCGCCGCTGGGTCACCGGCGCGCTCATGCTCGTCATGGTGCTCGCGTCGATGGAGCAGACCGTCACCAGCACGGCCATGCCGACGATCATCGGCGACCTGCACGGCCTGGAGCATTACTCCTGGGTCGCCTCGATTTATCTTCTCGCCTGTACCGTCACGATGCCGCTCTACGGCCGCCTCGCCGACGCCCTGGGCCGAAAGCGCGTCATCGTCGGATCGATCCTCCTCTTCATGGCCGGCTCGGTCCTGGCCGCGTACGCCCACAGCATGACGCAGCTCATCGTCTACCGCGGGCTGCAGGGGTTGGGAGCGGGCGGCATCATGCCGGTCGTGTTGACGATTCTCGGCGACATCTTCACCCTCGAAGAGCGCGCCAAAATCCAGGGGTTTTTCAGCGCCGTCTGGGGCACCGCGTCGCTCGCCGGGCCGGCGCTGGGGGCGTTCCTGGTCGGCGGGTTCGGCTGGCGGGCCGTCTTCCTCATCAACCTGCCGCTGGGGGCGATGGGACTGGGCGTCCTGATCTGGAAGTATCACGACCAGCAGAAGGCCCACCCGATGGACCTCGACCTGCCGGGCCTGGGGGCGCTGGCGACGGCGTGCATGGCGCTGCTGGCGCTGGTCTCGCGCCTCGGCCCCGACGGCTGGTCCTGGCCGGCGATCGCCGCCCTCACCGCCACGACCGTCGTCGCCACGCTGTTTTTCGTCTGGCACGAGCGGCGGACGTCCAACCCGATCCTGCCCCCCGCCCTGATCATGCGGCGGGCGATCGGCCCGTCCATTGCCGCCAGCTTTCTCTTCGGGCTGGGCTTCCTCTGTCTGGACACGTACGTGCCGCTTTACGTGCAGGGCGGGCGCGGCGGGGGGGTCGCCGCGGCGGCGAGCGTCGTCACACCGATCATGTTCACCTGGGCGCTCTCCGCCATGGTCGGCGCGCCGCTCCTCGTCCGCTGGGGATTCCGCAAGACCGCCCTCGCCGGCGCCAGCCTCATCGTCCTCGGTTTCGTCGGCCTGCTGATCTGCGCCAAGCTGGCGGCGCCGCACTGGGTGCTCACCGGCGTGCTCGCGTTGACCGGTTTCGGCTTCGGCCCCGCCTCCATGAGCTACCTGCTCGCCGCACAGGACGACGTCGAATGGCAACAACGCGGCATCGTCACCAGCGCCGTCGGTTTTTTCCGCACGATCGGCGGCGCGCTGGGCGTCGGGCTGCTGGGCGCCATGTTCAACGCCATCGTCGCCAAGGATCTAGACCGCCTCCGCGCCGCCGGCGTCACGCCCGCGACGCTGCTCGACCCGCACGCCAGCACCGCGCTGCCCCCCGCCCTCGCCGCCGACGCCCACCGCACGATTGCCGCCGGCCTGACGTGGGTCTTCGTCGCAATGCTCGTCGCGGTAATCGTCCAGTGGGCGATCACCTGCCTGATGCCCGCCCGGAGTTGCAATCATACCGTCAAGGTATCCGAAGGAATGGAAGCAATGGCGGGATGATCACGGACGATCCGCCGCGGCTGTCGAAGAGTCGCTCCGCGGTTTCGCACCAACCGCCCGACGCCCCGCCCCCGTCTTCACTGATCTTTCTTCGGCAACTTCCCCAACAGTCGCCCCAACAGCTTCTTCGCGTACATCGACGACCGCTCGCGGATCTGGTCCTCTTCCACCTCATCGTCCCACCCCAGTTCCGGGATCTTGGTGACGCACTTGCCCTCTTCCGGTTTAAGCACCATCCACGCGCACGCCTTGATGAGCTGATCCTTGTCCACCTCCGCCTTGAGCTTGTCGAAGACGACGAACGCCGTCTCGCCTTCGAACTCGCTGTGAATCATGTCGGCGAGGCTGGCGACGCTCATCAGGTTGCGCACGCGCTGGCCGACGTTGTCGTCCTTCGCCCCCGCCCAGTCGTCCAGCTTGGCGGTCCAGTCGTCCAGGCGCTTCTTCGAATCGTTGTCGAGGTTGTCGAGATCCGCCGCCAGCGGTGTGATGAAGCCGGCGTCGTCCTCGACGTCGTCGAAGGTGATGCCGTCGATGTCCTTCTGCGTGATCTGGTCGAGGGGGTTGGTCTTGGCGGCAGCCGCGCTGGCCACGGTTGTGGCCTTCGCTTGTGTCGTCGCGGCGAGCGTGGTCGCCGCTGGCTTCGCTTTCGCGTCCGCCGGTTTAGGCGCATCCGCCAGCGCCAGCGAGACCAACAGGCAAAGGACGAACCCGGTCGAAATCAGCGGGAAATAACGCGGCATCAGTTCTGAATTATAGCGACGTCGGCCCGGCGTTGTTCGCCGCCGGCGTCAAAAATCGCCGCGCGTCGGGTAGTCGCCCACGCGCGGTGGATGAGGTAGAACCCCGCTGCCACAAGCGGCGCGCCGATCGCCACGGCCGCCCAGCCGATGCGGTTCATCGACGCCTCGTCCACCGCCCCGCCGTAGTGCACCTGCCACGACGCCATCCCCACCGTCACCGCGTCGTACACGCCGTGCAAGATCATCGCGGGGAAGATCGAGCCCGTCCGCCAGACCACCCAACCGAGCACGACGCCCAGAGCCATTCGCAGCGGCAACCCGTGCAAATCCAGGTGCGCCGCCCCGAACAAGAACGCCGTGAAAACGATCGCGAACCACGGCGAACTCTTCCGCATGACCGCCGTCTGGATCGGCCCGCGGAACAGGAACTCCTCGAACACCCCCGCCAGCGTCCCAATGACGATCGGCGCCAAAAACGGGTGCGCCCGCAGTGTCGGCAGCAGCAGCTCGTTCATCGCCCGTTCCATCTCGCCGTTCGCCGGCCAGAACTTGCTCTGGAGGACGTTCAGAAGCTGCACCACCGGCGAAAGACCGACGCCCAGCAGCACACCGCCCGCCACCGCCGTCCCCGCCGGCCTGTACAACTTGAACGTCGCCCGCCAGTCCCACTTGCCAAGCCACGCGAAGATCACCGTCGGTGCGAAAAACAGTCCGATCTGCGTGATCGCCAGGAGCGCGAAGAAGTGCAGTTTCACGAGTGAAGGCTGCACGTAGAACAACAGCAGGAGACACGCCGCCGACAGCGCCACTACCTCGTCCACCGCCGGCAACCGCGGCCGCCGATCCCGCCGGCGGCCCAGTCCCTTCATGCTCAGCGGCTCCCACGCCGGGTTGACCAGTTGCTCGTTCGAAAACAGCCGCGCCGCCAGCGACAACAGCAACCCCGCGTACACCAGCGACGACACGGACGCCAGCGTGAAATCCCACCCCGACCCCTTCCCCCGCAGCACGTCCCGCATCACCAGCGTCGTGCTGGCGATCGGCGTGACGAGCAGCGCCGGCGTCGGCTTCACGTCCGCGATCGACAGCGCCAAGCTCGCCAGCGGCAGCAGCATCGCCGGCGTCGCGTACGAATTGGCCTCCCGGAACGTCCGTGCCAAAAGCCCCACGATCAGCACCATGCTCGTGAAGAACACCAGCGCCGGCAGCACCGCCAGGAACGTCAGCCCCAGCGCCCCCACGCTGATCGCCAGCGTCTCCTTGGGCGCCATCAGCGAGAACATCCGCCACAACACCAGCGACATGCTCACCATGTTCAAGAGCGCCGTCACGATCCCGCACAGCAGTACCAGCAGCCCCTTCGCCAGCAGCAGTTCCCCCCGCCCGGCGGGCGTGACCAGCAGCGTCTCCAGCGTCCCCAGCTCCCGCTCGGTCGTCGTTGCCGACAGCGCCGGAAACAGCGCCCCCAGCATCCCCGTGATCAGCAGCAGCAAGGGCAAAAGCTGCGACAGCCGGTTCCCCATCCGCTGGCCCGCCGTCGCGACGTCTTCGGTCTTGTGCTCGATGCCCCGCGTCGCCGTCGGCGGCGCGCCGAACTTCTTCAGCCGCTGGTTGATCACCCACTCCTGGTAATCCTCCAGGATCCGGTTGAACTTGCGCTCGACGAAATCCGCCTCCGTCCGGCTGCGATCGACGTGCAGCACCACCGTCGGGTTCTGCTCGTCGAGCAGGTCCCGCTCGAATCCCGCGGGCACCTCGACGACGCCGTCGATCCGCCCCGCCCGCAGCGCCGCGTCCGGGTTGGCTTCGACTTTCACCTCCAGGCCGTTCTGCTCCAGCCCCAGCCGCCGCGCCAACTCCGGCGCCGCCGTCGGATTGACGACCGCCACCTTGTACCGCGTCTCCTTGAGGTCCTTCACCTTCGCCGACCCGAGCGACGCCAGCGCGATCGTCAGCAGCGGGTAAAGCACCAGCGGAACGCCGAACATGACCGCCAGCGACCGCCGGTCGCGCAGCATCTCGCGGAGTTCTTTGCGGAAGACGATGTTGACGATGCGGAGTCGGAGCAAAACGTACCTTTCAAACAATTCAGTGAATCACTCGTCCGCCAGCACCTCGCGCGGGTCGGCGGTTAAGTGAGCGGCTTCGATCATCCGGAAAAACGCCTCGCGCAGGTCCTTCGCGTCGTACCGCTCGCGCAGCTCTTTGGCCGTGCCGACACCCAGCACGCGGCCGCCGGCCATGACCGCCAGGCGGTCGCAGATTTCCTCGGCCTGCCACAGCATGTGCGTCGAAAAGACCACGCACTTCCCCGCGTCCGCCAATCCTCGCACCGCCTGTTCCACCGTGCGGCTCACGACCGGGTCCAGGCCCGTCGTCGGCTCGTCCAGGATCAGCACCGGCGGGTCGTGCACGACCGCCCGCGCCAGGCCGACGCGCTGCTTCATGCCGGTCGACAGGCGATCGTTCGGGCGATCCGCGTACGACGTCACGTCGAACATCGCCAGCACCTCCTCGACCCGGCGCTCGAGGCGGTCTCCCGACCAGCCGTACATCGCGCCAAAAAATCGCAAGGTTTCGCGCGGCGTCAGCCGCGCGTAAACGCCGGTCGTGCCCGAGAGAAACCCGATGCTCCGCCGGATCATCTCGGGTTGCTTGAGCAAGTCATACCCGGCGACGGTCGCGCCGCCGCGCGTGGGGGTGAGGATGGTCGCCAGGCAGCGGAGCGTGGTCGTCTTGCCCGCGCCATTGGGCCCCAGCAATCCAAAGATCTCACCCGCCTTGCACGCGAGCGAGACGTTGTCCGCCGCGGCGATCTCCCCGCCGCTGGGCTCCTCGTAAATCTTCGAGAGCCCGCGGACATCGACCATGACTTGTACTGCTGCGGGAACAACCGCCGTGGCTTGGGACATAGGTGTCGCACACTGTACCGCTCTCGCGCGCAATATGTCCATCTGCCCCATAATCGGCCCCCGATCTTGCTTTCCACGATAAGTTCAACACGCTGTCTCATATCCATGACAATCCCCAACCTCCTCGTCCTTCGCTGCCGAGACATGGAACGATCACGTTCGTTCTACGAACGGCTAGGCCTGACCTTCGCCTCGCACACCCACGGCAAAGGCCCCGCCCATTACGCTCACGAAACGCCCTCGTTCGTCCTCGAACTCTACCCCGCCCCCAGCCCCGATTACGCCGACCGGACCGCCCTCGGGTTCGCGGTGGACGATCTCCCGGCGCTTCACGCTCAACTCGCAATCGCCGGCTTCTCGCCCGGCGCGATCGCCCGGAATCCCTGGGGAACCACGTTCGTCATTCGCGATCCGGACGGACGCCGCGTCGAACTCAAACAACGTTGACCAAGCTTCTCCATCTGTATCCATCTGCATTTCATCTGTGGCCAACCCTCTCTTCGCCTTCTCTCCGTGTCCTCCGTGACTCCGTGGTGAATACGCCCCGCCGAGCACTTGGTGCATCCGCCCGCAATCGCAAGTAAGATTCCGCGCGTGACCAACTCCACCACCCCCCTCGCCACCGACGGCACCGCGCTCATCAAGGACGACCCGTGGCTCGCCAACTACGCGCCCCTCCTCCGCGCCCGCCACGATCATCTCAAATCGATCCTCTCTAAAATCGACGCCAACGGCGGCCTCCTCGGCCCCATCTCCCAGGGCCATCACTTCTTCGGTTTCAACCGCGGCGAGTTCCACGGCACGCCCGGTGTCTGGTACCGCGAGTGGGCCCCTGGCGCACTCCAACTTCGCCTCATCGGCGACTTCAACAACTGGAACCGCTGGGACTGCCCGCTGGTCCCCGATTCCTTCGGCATCCACTCCCTCTTCCTCCCGGACGACAAGTTCAAGACCCGCCTGAGCCACGGCTCGATGGTCAAGGTGCTGGTCGTCCACAACAACTCCACCATCACGGACCGTATCCCCGCCTACATCAAGCGCGTCGTGCAGGAGCCGGGCTCCCACAATTTCTCCGGCCAGCTCTGGATGCCCCCGCAACCCTACGCCTGGCAAAACAGCGCCCCGAAGCCCGACCCCAACGGCGGCCTGCGCGTCTACGAAGCGCACGTCGGCATGGCCCAGGAAGAAGGAAAAGTCGGCACCTTCAACGAGTTCACCGACAAGATCCTCCCGCGCATCAAAAACCTCGGCTACAACGCCATCCAGCTCATGGCCATCCAGGAGCATCCGTACTACGGCTCCTTCGGCTACCACGTCTCCAACTTCTACGCCGTCTCATCGCGCTTCGGCACGCCCGAAGATCTCAAGCGCCTGATCGACACCGCCCACGGCCTGGGCATCGCCGTCATCATGGATCTCGTGCACAGCCACAGCGTGAAGAACACGCACGAAGGATTAAACCTCTTCGACGGCACCGAGTTTCAATACTTCCACGCCGGCCCGCGCGGGCAGCACGTCGCCTGGGATTCGATGGTCTTCGACTACGCCAAGTACGAAGTCCAGCGCTTCCTCCTCTCCAACGTCCGCTTCTGGCTCGAGGAATATCGCTTCGACGGCTTCCGCTTCGACGGCGTCACCTCGATGCTCTACCTGGATCACGGCCTAGGCAAAAAGTTCGCCACCTACGACGATTACTTCGGCCCCAACATCGATCGCGATGCCCTCGCGTACTTACAGATGGCCAACCTCGTCGCCCATCAAGTGAAACCCGATGCCATCACCATCGCCGAAGACGTCAGCGGCATGCCCGGCGTCGCCCGCCCCGTCGCCGAGGGCGGCCTCGGTTTCGACTATCGCCTGGCGATGGGCGTCCCCGATTACTGGATCAAGCTGCTCAAGGAAAAGCGCGATGAGCAATGGAGCATGGGTGAGATCCTCCACACTCTGCTGAACCGCCGGCATCAGGAGAAACACATCGGCTACGCCGAATCACACGACCAGGCCCTCGTCGGCGACAAGACGCTCGCCTTCTGGCTCATGGACAAGGACATGTACTGGCACATGGACACCGCCAGCCACAGCCTGGTCATCGACCGCGGCATCGCCCTGCACAAGATGATCCGCCTGATCACCTTCAGCCTCAGCGGCGAAGCGTACCTCAACTTCATGGGCAACGAGTTCGGCCACCCCGAGTGGATCGACTTCCCGCGCGAAGGCAACGGCTACAGCTACCACTACTGCCGCCGCCAGTGGAGCCTGGCCGACAACCCCCAACTCAAATACAAAGGCCTGCAAAACTTCGACATCGCCATGCAAAAGCTCGACGAGCAATACCATCTGCTCGCCGACCGCTTCATCGAACAACTGATGGTGCACGAAGACAACAAGCTGATCGTCTATCGCAGAGGCCCGCTGGTCTTCGCCTTCAACTTCCACGCCACCAACAGCTACACGGACCTGCGCATCCCCGTCCCCGACCCCAAGGATTACAAGATCCTCTTGAATACTGATGCCCAGGATTTCGCCGGGCCGGGGCTCATCCTGCCCAACACCGTCTACCCGGTGCAACAGCAACCCTTCGAAGGCCGCCAACAGTCGATCCAGATCTACCTCCCGGCGCGGACGGCCCAGGTATTGGCGCCGAAATAGGAAAGTAGAAGACGAACCTCGAACATCCAACACTGAACATGGAAGTGAAGGCGGCCGCGCCGTTTGCCATTCGTTCAATACTGGCGGTTCGATGTTGGATGTTCGATGTTCGCATTTGCCGTCAATGTAGGGGTCCCCCCGATCTCCGCTTGCCAAATCGGCTCGGCTAAACCTCCCAGAAAATCCTTGACGCCGCCCGTCCACACGGGATACAAGGTTATAGAATTAGTCGTGCCCGAGGGAATCGGGGGGAGCGGTTCGTGTAACGGATGGGAGAAATCATGATCGTCTGGAAGGGTCGCTTTCATTGCGCGTGCTTTATTGCGCTGCTCGGTCTCGTCCCGCTGGCGAATCGGGCCGCCGCCGCGGTCATCACCTATAACTTCGACGTAAACGGGGCGACCGCCGGTTTCGGCGTGACGACCGGCAGCACGTACGATTGGGACGACACTACCAACGGCGGCTTCTGGAGCAACAACTCCACATCCACCACCGGCAACATCGCCACCAATGGTTGGGTGCAGGGGAACTTCCCCAAGTTCCAGCCCGCCGGCACCCCGACGTATACGGTCACGGTTAGCAACGAAGAACAAGTCGCCGGCATGTTCTTCTCGACCGCCCAGAACCTGACCATCAACGCGGTCGGCTCCGGCGCGCTCAGCATCGTCTCCGGCCTGCAGGGCGTGCTCGGCAGTGGCTCGGCCGATGTCACGATAAACGCCCCGATTACCGGGTCGGGTGAAATCCAGCCCAGCAACGGCGGCAACCTGCGCCTGAACGGCGTCAATACCTATAGCGGCGGGACCAATCTCTCCTCCACCGCAACGCAGGTTCACTTCAACAACAGTTCGTCCTTCGGAAGTAACTTCATCAACCTGGGCGTCGCCGGTTTTGCCCCGCTCGAAGGCTCGGGCGGCACGACGATCACGCTCCCCAATAACTTCACCAGCACGGTGAACGGGGCGGGCGTCAACTTCGCCGCCGACGCCAATACCCCCGTCGTCAGTACCGGCACCTGGAGCCTGGATACGCACAACCTCGTCCTGCGCAACAACGGCAACAGCACGTCCCCCCTCACCCTCTCGGGCGTCATCAGCGGCAGCGCGAACGTCACCCTCAGCGCCAACAACGGCGGCAGCATCACGTTCAGCGGCGCCAACACCTATACCGGCACGACCACGATCACCGGCCCCGGCGGCACCGGCACCGGCACCACCGTCGTCCGACTCAAGCTCGGCGCCGCCAACACGATCGCCAGCAGCTCGAGCGTCGTCCTCGCCGGCGGCATTCTCGACCCCGGCGCCGTCAACCAGGTCATGACCGCCACCACGCTCGGCCTGCTCACCTCCACCGCACCCTCGACCATCGACTTCGTCGCCGGCGCCAGCGAAGTGGACTTCGCCAACAGCTCGTCCCTCACCTGGACTGGCAAACTCAACCTGCTCAACTGGGACCCGTCGGTCGATAAGCTCCGCTTCGGCACCGACAACACCGGCCTGACGAGCGACCAACTGGCCGCCATCGAGTTCAACGGCGGCGGCTTCGGCACCGCGTCCCTCGATTCGAACGGCTTCGTCACCGCCGCCCCCGAACCGGCGACGTTCTTCGTCCTGGCCGTCGGCGCGCCGCTGCTCCTGGCCCGTCGGCGGGCGCGGAACCGTTTCTAAGATCTCTGATTCAGCCCTGACCGAAGCAATGCGTCGACGGCGCATGACCGAAAGCACCATTTTTCTTCCCTGCCACTTTGATCCTTTGCTTCTTTGCGACATCATTGCCAGCGACATCCCTCGCAGGCGGTGCGCAAATTATCTCTCTCTTGACCTCCCCCGCCGCCCGCGCTCACAATATCCCGCTATGAAACACCTCATGCCGATCGCCGCCGCCGTCGTCATCGCCGCATTGATGTTTTCAGCAACTACCGCCCGCGCCGCCGACCCGCTTCCGCCCGGCGAAAAGCAGGCCAAGGACCGCCTCAACGCCTCCCCCCGTCACGGCGAATGGGTCGAGATCGCCGTCCCCGGCTCCGACGCCAAGGTGAAAGCCTGGGTCGTCTACCCCGAAGTGAAAGACAAGGCCCCGGTCGTGATCGTCATCCAGGAAATCTTCGGCCTGACCGACTGGATTCGCTCGGTCGCCGATCAGCTCGCCGCCGAAGGGTTCATCGCGATCGCCCCCGATCTGCTCAGTGGCCCCGCCGGCAAGGGCACGGATGCCCTGGGTGACCGGCAAGCCGTTACCAAGGCCGTCTCAGGCCTCGACCCCAAGCTCGTCACCACCATGCTCAACGCCACCCGCGACTACGGCCTGAAGCTCCCGGCCGCCAACGGTAAGACCGCCACGATCGGCTTCTGTTGGGGCGGCGGCACCAGCTTCCGTTATGCGACCGAGCAGCCCGACCTTAACGCCGCCGTCGTCTACTACGGCCCGGCCCCCAAGCCCGAGGCCCTGGCGAACATCAAGTGCCCGATCCTGGGCAACTACGGCGGCGCCGACGCCCGCATCAGCAGCGCCGTCCCCGGCGTCGAAGCCAAGATGAAGGAGCTCAACAAGTCCTACAGCCCCAACATCTACAAGGACGCCGGCCACGGATTCCTCCGCCAGCAGGACGGCCAGAACGGCGCCAACCAGAAAGCCGCCGACGAGGCGTGGCCCAAGTCCGTCGCCTTCCTTCGCGAGCACACGAAGTAATTGTCCACCCGTAGCGATCCAGACTAATCCTTCTCTTCGACGATCTCCCACACGTCCAACTCGCGTGTCTCGCGCTTGAAGTCCAGGCCCGTGCGCCCCGTGAACGAATCCAGCGTCGGCGTCAGGTAGTCCGCCATGTGCTTGTTGCCGGGGATGACGCCGGGGTATTCGTTCACCATGACCCGCGCCATGTCCGAGCCGGATTCGTCGATGAACGGCATGTCGAACCAGTCCGCCGCTTGGTCGAAGACCTCGCGTAGCGTCATCGACCGCGGCGGCTGCGGTGGCAGGGGGGGCGAGCCGGGCGCGGGTTTCGCGCGCTCGCCCGCGCACAACTCGATGATCGGCCGCCCACTCGCGTCGAACGGGCCCTGCGGCATCATGGTCCCCACGACGACGATCACGGCGCGCGGCTTGCGCGCCTGGCGGATCGTGATCCGCTTGCCGCTCGCCTTCCGCGCGACCGCCTGCACCCCCGCCACGCGTTCGGCCTGCGTCGCGCGTTTGTCGTAGACCCAGTCGCCCGGCAAATTCATTTCGCGTAGCTCATCCGCGCCGACGATCTCGACCGGCCGAATCCCGCCGACCCAGCGTAACGCCTCCGCCAGCCGCGTGTCCCCGAGGCCGGCCATCTGCCACCGGTAATCCCGCCCGTCCCAGGAGATCGCGAAGGTTTTCTCCGGCATCGCCTCGCCCGGCTTGAGCGGCGGGATCCCCGGCTGCTGTGACTTCCAGAAGTTCCAGCGCTCGTCGATAAACGGGGGCGGGACGCGCTTGACGACTTCGCCGTCCGCCAGGGCGTACACCGCCGCGAACTTCGTGCGCCAATCCGCCGCGCCGGCCGGCCGATTCCGCTGGTCCGCGCCCGCCGGATTGTGGTCGATGACGGGCACGGTGTAAGACGACCGGCCGGCGCCGTCGGTCGGCCCGATCACGCGCGTCGCGACGATCGCAGTCGTCGAGCCGACGAGCAACACCCCCGCCGCCACCGCCGCCGCGATTTTTACGTTCGTCCACGCCATGATCGTCACCGTTCCTTTCGCAATGCCCGCAGCCGCCGCCGCGGAACCGACCACCGCCGCGCCCGTCGTCGCCGTCGCGGTCGCGCTGCCCGCCAATCCCACCGGCGCCGCTTCCACCGACCTCGCACCGATCAATCCCACCAGCACCGCCGCCGCCGGCACGGCCGTCGCCCCCTTGGCGCCGAGCCGCCGCCGCAGTTTCTCGATCGCGCGGAAGAGCCGCTGCTTGGCCGCCTCGCGCGTCACGCCCATCCGCCGCGCGACCTCGTCGACGCTCCGCTGCTCGAAGAATCGCAGCACCACCGCCTGCCGGTCCCGTGCGGGCAGACCGACGACCGCCTCGTCCAACAGCCCGCGGATTTCCGCCCACTGTGCCGCCTCGTCCGCGGGCGCGGCCGCGCCCGCGCCGCCCTGATCGCTCGTCGTTTCCGGTCTCATGCTCGCCGCCCGTTCTTCGTGTTTCCGCCGCCGCCCCGCCGCCTTGAGCGCGTCGATCGCCGCGTATCGTGCTACCCGTAACAGCCAGGCCCCCAGCACCCGTTCCCCGCCCAGCGACCGCGCCTTGCGCGCCAGAACGATGAATACGCCTTGGGTCACGTCTTCGGCCAAATGGCGATCGCCCACCTGCCGCAGGGCGGCGGAAAAGACGAGGTCGACGTAGCGCTCGACGAGGCGTTCGAACGCCGCCCGCGAGCCGTCGCGTGCGTACTGGTTTAACAAAGTCCGATCGTCATCCATCCGCGGCACTCCACCCGGATACCGACGCCCGGGTGCCAAGGGTAACAGGGGATTCCTCGGACGCCGTCTGGTTCGGTTCGAGAAGGGTTGCCGATGTCACTTCTTCTGGATCGACCAGACCTCGATCTCCCGCGTCTCCCGCGTGAAAGTCAAGCCCGTTTGCCGCGCGACGTTGGACAGGATTGCGTCGATCGCGTCGGGACGCACGGCCGCGCCCGGTTGGGCGTCGGGGCCGTATCGCCACTCCACGTTTTGCGGCCGGGCCGGTGGCGCGACGTCGTCGACCACGGGCTCGTCCAGCAGGTCGGCCAGCGACGCGAAGAACTTCGCGCCGTCCCCTTCGACCGTTCCGCGGCCTTGCGCGTCGTTGGTTTCGTACAGGCAGACGACGGTCCCGGCCGGCGCCGTCCAGCGGCCGCGCGCCACCGGCACGTCGCGCGAGACCCGCCGCCGTTCGAACCGTACGCCCAGGTTCCAATCCCGCGCCAGCACGCCCGCCAGCGCGGCCAGGCGCCGGTCATCGGTGGCGCCGTCGCGCACCACCCAGTCCCCCGAAAGGCGCATGCCCCGCGGCAAGTCGCCGAATTCCACGCGGTATGCCGGGACGCCCAGCGTGTAGCTCAACGTCGAGGCGAGCGTCTGCGCCTGCATCGGCCCGGCGACGGCGGCGAGCGCCGCGCCGTTCCACCCGAAGCGGTACCCCGCATTCGACACCGCGAACCGCCGCCGCGGGTCCATCGCCGACAGGAACTTCTCGCGCTCGGCGATGAACGGTGGGGCGACGCGCTTCAGCACCTCGCCGGTTTCGAGCCGGTAGACGGCATTGAACCGCGCCTGCCAATTGTCGTCTGGCGCGGCGGGCTGCGTGGTCGTCGTCGTCGTCGGCGGCGGCGTCGTCGGCTTGCCCGCGGGCGAGTTCTGTGCGGCGGCGTCGGCGCGGCGGGACGTGCCGCGACCGTGTAACGCGTTCATCGCCACGATCGACGATCCCGCGAGTAACGCCACGGCCACCGCGGCGATGACCGCCGCCGTTTTGAGTTTCGCATAGGTCATGATTGCCATTGCTCCTTTCGCAATGGCGCCGACGCCCGCCCCCACTTGGGCGGACGCCGCGCCGTTGGTTGCTACGGCCTCCGCCAATCCCGCCGGCGCCGCCGCCGTCGCCGCTTGATCGCTCAGCAGCGACCCCAGGGCCGCCGCGGTCGCCGTCGCGCCACCGCACGCGGCGCCGCGCGCCGTCAATGTGCCGCGCAGCTTCGCCAGCGCGCGCAGCACCCGCTGCTTGGCGGCGTCCTGGCTGGTCCCCATGGCGTCCCCGACTTCCCGCAGGCTTCGCCCTTCGAAGAACCGCAGCACGATCGCCCGCCGATCGCGCTCCCCCAGGCGCGCCACCGCGTCGTCGAGCAGCGGGCCGATCTCCGCCCACGACGCGGCGCTCGCGTCGCCCGCCGATCGCCCGCCGACGCCTCGATAGTCGTTCGCGCTTGCCAAGTCTGCCGCCTTTCGTCGTTCCCGAGCCTTCAGCCGCCGCTCCCGCCGAACCGCCGCCCGCGCCGTATACCGCGTCACCTGCCAAAGCCACGCCCCCAGCACGGTCTCCGCCGGCAGCCTCGCCGCCTTGCGCGCCAGGACGACGAACACCGCCTGCGTCACGTCCTCGGCGAGATGGCGGTCCCGCACCTGCCGCACGGCCGCCGAATGGACCAGCCCCACGTATCGCCGCACGAGCCCCGCGAAGGCGTCCGCCGATCCGCCGTCGCAAAACGCCCGCAGCAACGAATTGTCCGAGATCGCCTCGTCCATTTGCCCTACTGTGCCCGCCGAGGGCGAAAAGGGAACATGTTTTCACCGGCGTCCCGCGAAACCACGCCGGGGCAAAGCGCCGGATGCGCGAGCGTCCAAAGCGCCGGCCCGGGTTCTTCAGTAGTAGCCAACCTCCCTATAATCCCCCAGACCCATGCAAGTCCGCGACCTCGGCCTCATCCCCTACCGCGACGCCTGGCGCGTCCAGGAAGACCTGCACGCCCAGGTGCTCGCCGGCGGCGAGGAGCAGCTCCTCCTCCTCGAACACCCGCCCGTCATCACCTTCGGCCGCCGCGCCGACGACGCGCGCAAAAACCTGCTGACGCCGCCCGAGCTCCTCCGCCAGCTCAACGTCGACCTCGTCGAATCCGACCGCGGCGGCGACATCACCCTCCATGCCCCCGGCCAGCTCGTCGCCTACCCCATCGTCCGCCTGAACGACCACGGGCTCGCCGTCGGCGCCTACGTCCGCAAACTCGAAGACGTAGTCATCGCCACCCTCGCCGAATACCGCATCCAAGCCTTCAAAGACGAAACCGCCATCGGCGTATGGACCGTTCCTAAAAAAGGGACGGGCACCTTTTCTCCTTCCTCCTCGACGTCCCCCGGCGCGGCAAAGATTTGCGCCTTGGGCGTGCGCATCAAGCGCGGCGTCTCCCTCCACGGCATCGCCCTCAACCTCGACACCGACCTCGCCCTTTTCAACCTCATCAACCCCTGCGGCCTCGGCCGGCCGGTCACGTCGATGCGGGAAATACTCGGCGACGCGACGCCGACCATGGATCATCTAAAGCGGTCGTTTTCCCGAGCGTTTCTCGCGGCATTCGCATGACGCGTCACACCGACCGCAGGTATTCCAGCGAATGCACCAGGCCCGCCCGCTCCCCCGCCTCCGACCCGTTGAAATGCTCGTCTTCCAGCTCCACGCTCACCGCCCCGCCATATTCCGCGTCTCGCAGGATCTGCAACACCTGTGTCCAGGGCGTCTGTCCGTGCCCCGGGATCGTATACCGCCACGCGTGCGCCCCGTACCCGTGCCGCGCCTCACTGATGCTGTCCTGGTACAGCCCGAGCTCGTAAACCGCGTCCGCAAACAACTGCGTGTCCTTCGCGTGAACGTGATGAACGTGCGGCAGAAACTCCCGCAAAAACCGGATCGGATCCACGCCCAGCCGAATCAGGTGCGAGGGGTCGTAATTCACGCCGACGCTCTTCGGATTCGTGTCCCGGATAAACGCGCGATACGACTCGGGCGTGCAACACAACGCGGCGAAATACGGCGCCGGCCCCGGCCACCCTTCGATCGCGATCCCCACCCCCGCGTCCGCCGCCGCCGTCGCCACCGGCCCAAACGCCTCCACCGCCAGCGCATAATTCTCCGACCGCTTGCGCGTCGGATCGCCCGGGATCAGCACCGTAAAAAACGTCTTCACCCCCGCCGCCGCCAATTCGTTGACGTACGCCACATTCCGCGCGATTAGATCCGTCCGAAACCCCGCATCCGTCGCCAGCAATTTGCCCATGTCGATCAGATCGACCGTCCCCAGCCGCAGCCCCGCCCCGCGCACGGCTGCGACGTCCGCCGGCGTCGCCTGGTTCAGATCGACCGCCTCAAATCCCACTTGCCTCGCCCACCCCAGCAACGAAGGCAGATCCTTGTTCCAATCGGAACTCAGGCGACGAAATCCGATCGCTACATTTCCGGTGCGAGTGGGCATGATCGCCTTGTACTCGATGGGCCCGTAGTCCGATAGGCGATCGGGGCGACGGCGGTCGCCTGGGTCCACCCCTTCCCCCGCACGCGACACGCGATCTTTACTCCCTCCCGTCGCCCGTTACAGTATCCCCCCTGATGTCCTCGGCGAACAACACCTTGATGCCCCCGCCGCCGCTGGTCGCGCTGGCGGGGTGGGTCGTGCCCGGGGCGGGGTATTGGTTCATCGGGCAGCGGCTTCGGGGGCTGATCGTGGGGGTGACGATCCTGCTGCTGTTCGCCGCCGGGCTGCTCATTGGTGGGATGCACGTAATCGACGCGCCGACGGGCCTGACGATGCCGCTGATCCTGCAAAAGCCCTGGTACATCGGGCAGGTCATGACGGGGCCGATCACGTTTTACGCCAGTTATCTGGCGAATCACTGGGGGACGTACATCGATCCGGGGACGCTGCGGCGCATGAACGGTGTGGCGTTTTCGCACGCGCGGGTGAACGAGATCGGCGTGCTCTACACCGCCGTCGCCGGCATGCTGAACCTCATGGCGATCATCGACTCGGCGTACCGCGCGTCGAACGAGGGGGGGCGCTGATGTCGGCGGCCGCGTGGTTCGTGCTGGCGCAGGAGGGGACGAAGCACGCGTTCCAACCGTTTCGGCAGCCACTGCCGGTCTGGGATCTGTGGTATTTGCTGTTGATCCCCCTGTGCGCCGGGGTGTCGATCGTCTACAAGGCGATCAAGTGCCGCGAGGTGCGACAGGTGCCGCGCGAGGCGGCGGAAATCTTCGCGATGATCCTGCTGGGGATGGTCGTCGCGGCGGTGGCGCTGTTCGCGCTGTTGCGCCTGATGGAAAAGAAATGAAGGATGAATGCTGAAGGATGAAGGATGAATCAAAGAGATCCTTCCACCTTCATCCTTTCTTTCTGATGTGCTGGAGCACGTTGATGCCCATGGCGGCGCACGCGGCGAGGTAGACGACGCCGCCCGTTACCATCAGGACCGTCAGTTGAATCGCCCAGGTCAGCTTGTGGTGGCCGGCGGATTCGCGCGGGTAAAGCGGCGAATGGCGGACGGCGAGGCAGGCGAGCCACATCAGGGCGGTGGCGGCGATCATCGTGAGCAGGGGGCGGACGCTCTTCGACAATCCCAGCGCGCCGATCCGCCGGCGGAGCAGGTAAAGCATCAGCACCGACTGCACGGCGAACGACACGGCGGTGCCGGCGGCCATGGCGGATTCGCCCAGGGGCGTCCAGAGCAGGGGGATCTCGACAATCAGGTTGATCGCGAGGTTCAGCGCGGTCGTCCAGAGCGGCGTGCGCATGTCGTGCAGGGCGTAAAAGGCGCGGTTGAGCACCTGCTGGATCGAGAACGCCCAGATGGCGCTGGAGTAGATCGCCGTGGAAAGGGCGGTCAGTTTCGAATCGTGCGCCGTGAATTGGCCGGACTCGAAGAGCAATCGCACGGCCGGCTCGGCGACGACGATCATCCCGATGCTCGCCGGCAAACCGATGAACAGCGACGCCTCGAGCCCGCGGCGGAAGATCGTGCGGAAGGCGGAGCGGTCGAGCTCCAGCGCGTCGCCCGACAGTTGCGGGAAGATCGCCGTGGCGAGAGAGATCGCGAAGACGCCCAGCGGAAACTGGTAGAGGAACTGCGCCCAGTTGAGTCGCGCCAGCGCCCCCTCTTGCATTGGCAGCCGCAGCGCCCAGCCGAAGAGGTGCAGGTGCGTCTTGCCGTCGCCGGTCGCCAGCATCAGTGCGATCTGCTTGTCGAGCACGACGCCCAGTTGCAGCACGCCGGCGCCCAGCGCGACCGGCACGCTCATCAGCAGCATGTGGCGGACGGCGGCGGTCCAGAAGTGCCCGACGAAGTGAAAACGGAAGCCCGCACGCCGCAGCGGCGGCCACAGCACCACGAGCTGCACCGCGCCGGAGATCAGCACGGAGATCGCCACCCACCAGACCGCCGACGCCTGCCCGGCCTCGCTGCGCAGGTCGTGCGTCATCGCGACGGCGGCGAGCGTCGCGATCATCAGCAGGTTGCTGACGACCGGCACGATCGCCGGGGCGGCGAACCGGCGGTGCACCTGCAGGATGCCCCCGACGAACGCCGCCGCGCAGACGAAGACGACGTACGGCAGCATCACAATCGTTAGCTTGACGGCGAGCTGCGTCCCCTCACGCAGGTCGGCGAAGTAGACCACGGCCGCCAGCACCGCCTCGCCCACGATCGTGATCCCGAGCAAGATCGCGATCAGCAGCGAAACGCTGGCGGACGCGAACTCGTTGGCCTCGCCATCCGATTTCTGTTGCTTGAGGGCCTTGGCGTAAAGCGGAATGAATGCCGCGGAGAGCGCCCCTTCGCCCAGCAGCTTGCGGAAAAGATTGGGGATGGTGAAGGCATACTGGAACGCGCTCCAGACGACTTTGGCCCCGAAGAAACGGGCGGCGACGACCTCGCGCGCCATACCGAGGATCCGGCTGACCAGCGTGAGGAGGCCGATCAGCTTGGCGTGGGAGACGACGGCGCGATGGTCGGCGTCGGCTTGGCGCGAGCCGGCAGGAATGGTTATAGGGTTGTCGGGCGCACCCGGTTTCAGATCAGCAGTCGGCGTTGAAACGTCCATGTCCGCCCTTCTTCTATCGTCCGTTGACGGCGTGTAGTTCCTGCTTTTCGAACCGGCCCTTCAATCTGCGCGCCGCCCCGCGCGGGTCGTCGCAACCGACGACCGCCGCCGTCACCGCGACCGCCCGCACGCCGGTCGCCAGCACCTCGTCCACGTTTGATTCGGTGATCCCCGCGATCGCCACCGTTGGGATCGTCATGGTAGCCGCCGCCTCGCGGGCGTACGCCAGTCCCGGCAGGATGTCGCGGGACTTGGTCGAGCTGCGGTAGATGGGCCCGACGCCGATGTAGTCGGCGCCGTCGAGGGCGGCCTGTTTCGCTTGGGCGAGGTTGTGCGTCGAAACCCCGATGATCTTGTCCGGCCCGAGCAGTTTTCGCGCCTCCGTTGCCGGCAGATCGGTTTGACCCAGGTGTACACCGTCCGCGTCGGCAAGGAGCGCCACGTCCACCCGGTCATTGATGATGCTGAGCACGTTTTGACGCCGGCAAATTTCAACCATCGCCCGTGCGCGCGACAGCAACTCTCGGCCATCCAAGTCCTTCTCCCGCAACTGCAAGCAATCCGCCCCGCCATCGATCGCCGCCTCCGCCACTTCTAGCCACGGTCGCCGGCAGATCGATTCCGTGATCAATACATACAGCCGCGCCGTCCCAAAGCGATCCGGATTCCGAAGCGTCCGTACGACGCGCAACTCCAGATCGTAAAACCGATAACGCAGCTTCTCGAGCGCCCCTGCATCATCGGGGGAAATCGTCTTCAGGTATTCTTCGATCGTCCGCAGCGCCTCCCCAAGTCGCTTGCCCGCGGCGACGACGACGGCCGCCATATCTTCCCGCCGTAACTCGGCTTGCGTCTTGATTTCGGTGCCAACGTCGCCCGCGGTGTCGCGAAGGTGAATCGCCCGAGCCCCCACCGCGCCGGTGGCAGCCGCCAACCCGTGTCGAATGTCTTTGAGTTCCCCGCAAAGTGTCTCGTCATTCAAGGCGAACCGCGCATAGTCCTCCAGCACGCGCAGCGCTTCCCGCGCGCGGTTGAGATTGGCGTCGAGGATTCGAAGGACGGAGAGATTCATGACTTGGGTGCGAGGGGGACGATTATAGGACGGACACGAAAAAACGCGCCCGCCTTCGACCGGCGCAGTTTGTGGAAATCCTGTCGCATACCGGACAAGATAAATGAATCACCGTAAGCTGGCCTATATTAATGGCTTCGAACAGATCAAGCGTCGTGCCCGCGTGTCGCGGAAAACCACAACGCTTGGTGTGATTCAGCCGTCGCTATACAATCGCAAGGGTATGCCGGAAGTGAACCAGATCATTCAGGGCGATTGCATCAAGGTGCTCAACGACGGGCCCGAAGGGTGGATCGATCTGGTCTTCGCCGACCCGCCGTTCAACATCGGCTACCTTTATCACGGCTACAACGACGAGCAGAAGACTGAAGACTACCTGAAGTTCAGCGAAGACTGGATGACGGCGGTTCACCGCGCGCTCAAGCCGACGGGGTCGTTCTATCTTGCGATTGGGGATGAGTACGCCGCGGACTTGGCCGTCATCGCTCGGCGGCAGATCGGGTTCCACATGCGGAACTGGATCATCTGGCATTACACGTTCGGGCAGCAGACGAAAAAGATGTTCGCCAAGAGCCACACGCACATTCTTTACTTCACCAAGAGCAAGCCGGGCGCGGGGCTGGAGAACATCACGTTCAATGCCGATGCGGTGCGCGTCGCCTCCGCCCGCCAGACGACCTACGCCGATGTCCGTGCCAACCCCAAGGGGAAGCTGCCGGACGACACTTGGTATTTGCGTCCGCAGGAGACGCCGGACGAGTTCTTCGCGGGCGATTCGGACACGTGGAACGTCTCGCGCGTCTGCGGCACATTTAAGGAGCGCGAAGGGTGGCACGGCTGCCAGATGCCGATCCAGGTGCTGGACCGCATCATCAAGGCGTCGAGCAATCCCGGCGACATCGTGCTCGACCCGTTCAACGGCAGCGGCACGACGGTCGTCTCGGCGGCGCTGCTCGACCGCAAGTATGTCGGCATCGATCAGTCGAAGGAATACGTTGAGTTCGCCCGCAAGCGTCTGGCGCACGCGCTGACGGCTGCGGAGAAGAAGGGAAAGGTAGCGGCCATCGAAGACCCGCAGCGCGAAAGCCGGGTGCTGACTGCGACGGACGCGTTCGGGCGGAAACGCGTGGCGCGGAAGCGCGCGGGGGCGAGCATGAACGGGAAAAAGGTGCTCACGAAGACCGCGTGAATAAACCCGACCTCCACGCCGACTCCTGTGGAGTCGGATCTCCGGACTACAATCGGGGGTCATGAAACGCGCCCTCATCTTGCTCAGCAGTTCCGTCGTCACAGCCGGGGCCGTCATCTATTTGACCGGCGCGCTCGGCTGCTCCCTCCCCAAAACTCACATCGCGCAGCGCAAGGTTTACGACGGCGCCGCCGCCACGCGATTCGCGGCGGCGGAAGACTGGCCCGGCTGGCGCGGGCCGCGGGGGGATCAGATCAGTCGTGAGACCGTGCCCGACCGTTTCCCCGAAGGCGGCCCCAAACAACTCTGGGCCGCGGATGTCGGCCTGGGTTACTCCAGTCCGATCGCGGCGGGGGGGCGGGTTTACCTCTTTTCGATGAACGACGGCAAGGACACGCTCACCGCCTTCGACGCCAACGCCGGCACGATCGCCTGGAGCGCCGAAGGTGGCCCGGGATGGACGTCCTCTTACGTCGGCAGCCGCGCCACGCCCGCGATCGACGATGACCGCATCTACACCTACGGCGGGCAGGGCGAACTCATCTGCCGCAACCTCGCCGACGGCAAACCGCGCTGGCGATTCGATGTGCTCGCCGCGACCGGCGCCAAGCCGCTCGGCTGGGGCATGGCGTCGAGCCCGCTGGTCGCCGGGAACCTCGTCTACGTGCAGAGCGGTATCGGCGGCGCGGTCGCCGTCGCCGTCGACAAGGGTACCGGACTGCTTGCATGGAAGTCCGAGGCCACCGGCGTCGGTGGATACGCGCACCCGATCACCGCAGACGTCGCCGGGCAGCAACAGCTCATCGTCTTCGGCGGGACGACCGTCTACGGCATGGACCCGCTCACCGGCCGGACGCTCTGGCAGTACCCCTGGACCACCTCGTTCGAGGTCAACGCCTCGGCGCCGATCTACCACGACGACAAGCTCTTCGTCACCAGCGAATACGATCACGGCTGCCTGCAACTCGCGCTCACGTCCACCGGCGCCGCCAAGATCTGGGAGAACAAGTCGATCCTCGGCAAGTTCCAGGGTGCGATCCTCGACAATGGTTACCTCTACGCCAACAGCGCGGGCACCCTCGTCTGCGTGGACTGGAACGACGGCACGCTCAAGTGGAAGGCGACGGACACAAAGCTCCGCCTGGGCATCGGCGGCTCGCTCATCCGCGTGGGCGGTGACAAGCTGCTCCTGATGAGCGAGCGCGGCAAGCTCACCGTCGCCCGCGCGACGCCGCAGGCCGTCGACCCGCTGGACCAGGCGCAAGTCGTCGACGGGAAGGAAGTCTGGGCAACGCCGGTACTTTACGGCAGGCGCCTTTACGCCAAGGGGGCGCAGGAACTGATCTGCCTCGACCTCGGGGAGTTGAAACGCTAGCACGGCCCGCGCCGGATTCGTTGCATCTTCCAACCATTCTCGATACAGAGCGTCGATGGCCATCGCACGAACCTTCAGAGGGAGCCGCCGTTGAACGTCATGGACTCCCAACCGCCCCCCGTCGCCAAGCCGCGGCGCGGATTTGCCGGCCTCGCGATCGCGAGCTTCGCCTTCGCGCTGGCGTTTCTGCCGGCGCCGCTGGCGGTGCTCTACGAGCTCAACGACGAATGCCTGCGGACGACGTCCTGGGCGTCGTCCGAAGGGCTGAGCTTCGCCACGCTCGCCCACATCCCGCCGATCCCGATCCACCGGCACGTTTACCTCATGGTGCGGACGGCCGCGCTGGGGGGCGTGGTGGCGTCGCTGTTCCTGGTGGTGGCGGCGGTCGTCTCCTATCGCTCACGCCCGTGGGCGATCCGCCTGCACACGATCTACGTGGCGACCCAGCTCGTGCTGATGGTGACGCTGATCAAGTACGCCGACGCCTTTTCGACCGAGCTCGACACCGCCCAGGCGGCGCGCGACTGGGTCATGCGGCTGCCGTTCCATTCCACGGTGCGGCAGATCGCGACGATGGTCGCCGTGCCCGGGCTGGTCTTCCCGCTCGTCCTGGCCTTCGTTTACTGGCTTTGGAGCCGCTCGTACGGCCCGGCGCGGGATCGCCACCGCAATCGTCGTCTCCCCGGCGCTACTGCCGACGAATGAGCCCGTGTCTTTTGGGGTGTCGGCGGAACTTCGGCCCGGCCGGTTCGTCGGTATGATGGGCTCGTCCGCGAAACGCCGAGGGAGGCCGTCGCCATGCGTCGCATTAACCGCCTTGTCGCGCTCACGTTGGCCGTCATCAGCGCCAGCGCTTTGTCTCAGGTCGCGCTCGCCGACCCGCCGCCGTCGCCCCCACCGAAAAACATTTTCGATTTCGGCAACGACGTGAGAACCGGCGGTCGCGTCCCGGCGACGATTCAAGACTCGTTCAAGCAGATCGACCGGGCGATCCTGAAGGACGATTACGACGCCGCGGTGAAGACCGCCGAATCCACCGACGCCGCCGCGCGCATCCTCAACGACGCCCGCCTCGCGGACCTCACGGCCAAACGCCTGGCGAGCGTGCGCCTCCTGCGCGACGAGGCCGCCAAGGCCGCGCCGGCGATCGAGAAGGTGGGGAAGTCGGCGGACGACCAGCAGGCCAATCTCGCCGCCGGGCGTTTCTACTGCTTCTGGCGCGGCGACTGGGAGAAGGGCCTGCCGCTGCTCGCCAAGAGCGCCGACGACGGACTGCGGGCGGTGGCGCAGGAAGAGCTCGCCGCCAGTGTGGACCCGGCGGTGCAGTTCGGCGTCGCCAACACTTGGTGGGACATGGCCGGCAAGCTGGACGAGCCCGCCAAGCTGTACGCGCAGGATCACGCGTGCGAGCTTTATCTGAAGGTGGTCGGCGCGTTGACGGGCTTCAATCGAACGACCGCGCAGCAGCGCATCGCCCAGGCGCCGACGCATTTGCCTTACCCGCGGCCGGCGGTCGCCGCACCCCTCAACCCCGGCGAGCCGTTCGCGTCGCAGGTGCGCATCGTGGCCGACGACTTCGTCTGCGACATTTACCATAACGGCAAACTCGTCGCGTCCGACCAGCGCAAGCTCACCGACGAGGTCTACGGCGCGCAGGTCGAGATCGTCACGCTCGACCTGAAGCCCGGCGACTGGGTCGTCTTCAACGTCGTCAACAATCGCCTGCGGTGGGGTGGGGCTTATTACTTCGCCGCCGCCGGTCTGACCGACACCGGCGGCCTCGCCTTCGCCTCCGACCTGCGCTCGGGCAACTGGAGCGCCTGCGACGACCTGAAAGAGGTCGCCAAGTTCATCGCCGACCGCGATGATCTCAAAGACCATTCCCCCAAGGCCGTCGACCGCCCCTGGGACCAGGGCGACAAACGCATCCGCAAAGGCAACCCCGACTGGGACGGCCAAGCCATCTGGGGCGACCCCCAATCCCGCAGCACGTGGCTGAAATACGTCGTGCCGGGTGGGGCCGACAAGCCCACCAAATGACCCGCGCGCGGCGGTTCTCGTAGGGCTCGCTTCAAGCGAGCGGAGCCGTGGCCCGCGCGACGACGTCAACTCCGGCATCTCGCCCCCATCCCTTTACACCACCCCCGCAATCCGCTATTAAATTCAGATGCTCCACGACGAAGTCATTCCGATCCTCGATTTCGGGTCCCAGTACGCACAGCTCATCGCCCGCCGCGTTCGCGAGAAGGGCGTCTACTCCGAGCTCGTCCGCCCCGACATCTCCGTCGCCGATCTCAAGAAACTTAATCCCAAGGGCATCATCCTTTCCGGCGGCCCCTCGTCGGTATACGAGGAGGGCGCGCCCAAGTGCGACCCGAAGATCTTCGACCTGGGGCTGCCGATCCTGGGCATCTGCTACGGCATGCAACTGGGCGCGCAAATCCTGGGCGGGCAGGTCAAACCCGCCAAGGCCCGCGAGTACGGCCGCGCTAAGCTCCATGTCTCCAAGGCCGATCCGCTCCTGAAGGGCATGCCTAACGACACCACCGTCTGGATGTCGCACGGCGACCAGATCTGCGAGCTGCCGCCGCAGTTCGAGGCGATCGCCACCACCAGCACCTGCCCCTACGCAGCTGCGCGGCACAAGTCCGGCCTGTTCTACGGCGTGCAGTTTCATCCCGAGGTCACCCATACGCCGCGCGGCGAACAGATCTTCCAGAACTTCCTCTACGAGATCTGCAAGTGCCGCGGCACCTGGACGATGGAAAGCTTCATCGAGCAGACCGTCACCCGCGTCCGCCAGCAGGTCGGCGGCGCCAAGGTCATCTGCGGTCTGTCGGGCGGCGTCGATTCGTCCGTCACCGCGGCGCTGTTACACAAGGCGATCGGCGACCAGCTCGTCTGCATCTTCGTCGACAACGGCCTATTGCGAAAAAACGAGCGCGACATCGTCGAGACCACGTTCCGCGAACACTTCAAGATCAACCTGATCGTCAGCGACGCCACCGAGCAGTTCCTCTCGCAGCTCAAGGGCGTCACCGACCCGCAGCAGAAGCGCAAGATTATCGGCAAGGAATTCATCGAAGCCTTCAGGCGCGAGGCCCACGCCATCGAGGGCGCCAAGTTCCTCGCCCAGGGGACGCTCTACCCCGACGTGATCGAGTCCGGCCACGGCTACGCCGGCACCGCCGCCAATATCAAGCTCCACCACAACGTCGGCGGCCTGCCCGAAGAGCTCGGCTTCGAGCTCGTCGAACCCCTGCGCGAACTGTTCAAAGACGAAGTGAGAAGAGTCGGCGAAGCGCTGGGCCTCCCCGAGAATCTCGTCTGGCGCCACCCCTTCCCCGGCCCGGGCCTGGCGGTGCGGGTAATCGGCGACGTCACCCCCGAAAAACTTCGCGTCTTGCGAGACGCCGACGAGATCGTCCTTGAGGAACTCGTCACCCACAATTTGTATCGCAAGACCGCCCAGGTGTTCGCCGTCTTGCTCCCCATTGGCACCGTCGGCGTCATGGGCGACAGCCGCTCCTACGAATCGGTGGTCGCCATCCGCGCGGTGGAGTCGCAGGACTTCATGACGGCGGATTGGGCGCGGATCCCGTTCGACGTCCTCGCGACGATGAGTAATCGGATCATCAACGAAGTGCGCGGGGTGAATCGCGTAGTTTACGATATATCGTCGAAGCCGCCGGCGACGATCGAGTGGGAGTGACGAGA
>Ga0207674_10001281_pt1 | contig 32805 bp, 31 predicted proteins | sample KBSCornC72_FD_184303 | JGI IMG/M metagenome (GOLD analysis project Ga0207674, IMG submission 184303) | Corn rhizosphere microbial communities from Kellogg Biological Station, Michigan, USA - KBS Corn C7-2 (SPAdes) (version 2) | ecosystem: Host-associated > Plants > Roots > Rhizosphere > Soil ...
CGGGACGAACACCGCCTGAAGCGACGTGATCGAGCCCTTCTTGGTCGACGTGATGCGCTCCTGAAGGCCGGCCATCTCGGTGGCCAGGTTGGGCTGATAGCCGACCGCCGAGGGCATCCGGCCGAGCAGGGCCGACACCTCCGAGCCCGCCTGGGTGAACCGGAAGATGTTGTCGATGAAGAGGAGGACGTCGCGGCCCTCCTCGTCGCGGAAGTATTCGGCCATCGTCAGGCCGGTGAGCGCGACCCGCTGCCGCGCGCCCGGGGGCTCATTCATCTGGCCGAACGCGAACGCGGTCTTGGCGAGGACACCCGACTCCGTCATCTCGTGGATGAGGTCGTTGCCCTCGCGGCTGCGCTCGCCGACCCCGGCGAACACCGAGTAGCCGGAGTGCTCCTGGGCGACGTTCCGGATCAGCTCCTGGATGATGACGGTCTTGCCGACGCCTGCACCGCCGAAGATGCCGACCTTGCCGCCCTTCTTGAACGGGCAGATCAGGTCGATGATCTTGAGGCCGGTCTCGAAGACCTCGACCTCGGTCGACTGCTCGTCGAACGGCGGCGCCTGGCGGTGGATCGGCAGGGTGGTCGTGACGTCGACCGGGCCCTTGTTGTCGATCGGGCGGCCGAGGACGTCGAAGACGCGTCCGAGCGTCGCCTCACCGACGGGCACCGTGATCGGCGCGCCGGTATCGCGCACCTCGACGCCGCGGGCGAGGCCATCGGTCGTCGTCATCGCCACGGACCGGACCCAGTTGTTGCCGAGGTGCTGCTGCACCTCGCACACGAGCGAGTCCTGTCCCTCGCGCTGGATCTCGACGGCGTTCAGGATCGACGGGAGCTTCCCGGCGGGGAACTCGATGTCCACGACGGGGCCCGTGATCTGGATGACCCGACCGTTGGCGGTCGGTGTGGCGGTGGCCATAGGGTCGAAGCCTCCTGCGTCGGTATGCGTCAGCGGGCGTTGGCGCCCGACGCGATCTCGATCATCTCGCGGGTGATATTGGACTGGCGGACCTTGTTGTAGGAGAGGGTCAGGTCCTCGATGAGCTCTTCTGCATTGTCGGTCGCGTTCTTCATCGCGACCATCCGGCTCGACTCCTCGCTCGCCTTCGCTTCGAGGACGGCCTGGAACAAGCGGGTCGCGACGTAGCGCGGCAGCAGCTGGGTCAGGACGGTCGCGGCATCGGGTTCGAAGATGAACTGGTTGCCGGGGATCCCCTCGGCATCTTCCGACGGCTTGATCGGCAAGAGCTGGAACAGCTCGGGACGCTGGCTCAGGGTGGTCACGAACCGGCTGTAGACGATGTCCACGCGATCGACCTTCCCCTCGAGGAAGTCGTCGGTGATGAGGCGCGCGAGCGGGATCACATCGGCGAATGAGGGGCGGTCGCCGAAACCGGCGAAATGGGCCTCCATCGGCACGCCGGCGCGGCGCATCGCATCTCGCCCCTTGCGACCGACCGTCACGACCGCGAGATCGCCCTTCGATTCCGTGATGTCGCGCGCGGCGAATCGGATCGTGTTCGTGTTCAGCGGACCGGCGAGACCGCGATCGGTGGTCACCAGCACGATCAGCCGCTTGCCACCGTCGCGCTCGGCGAGCAGCGGGTGGTCCTCCGCGCTGAGGACGGTGGCCAGGTCGGCGAGCACCTCATCGATCACGTCGCTGTAGGGACGCGCGGCCAGCGTCGCGTCCTGGGCACGCTTCAGCTTCGACGCAGCGACGAACTGCATCGCTCGGGTGATCTGCTTGATGTTCCGGACGGCGCCGATGCGCCGCCGGATATCACGCTGACTGGCCACGTGCCGCTACTACCTCGTGCGTCCGGCGTCGGTCAAGCGAGGAACGCCTTCCGGAACTCGTCGACGCCCTCGTCGAGGGCTTTCTTGAGCTCGTCGGTCAGGTTCTTGGTGTCGCCCAGCTCCTTGAGGACATCGGGGCGCTCCGCCTCGAGGAAGCGGTAGAACTGGCTCTCGAACTCGCGGACCCGCGGGGTCGGGACGTCATCGAGCTTGCCGGTGGTCGCCACGTACAGGATCGCCACCTGCTTCTCGACGGGAAGCGGCGCGTACTGCGGCTGCTTCACGATCTCCGACAGCTTCTCACCTCGGGTCAGCTGGTCGCGCGTCGCCTTGTCAAGGTCCGACGCGAACTGCGCGAAGGCAGCCAGCGCGCGGTACTGCGCCAGGTCGAGCTTGAGCGGCGCCGCGACCGACTTCATCGCCTTGGTCTGGGCGGCCGAACCGACGCGTGACACGGAGATACCGATGTTCAAGGCGGGTCGCTGACCGGCGTTGAAGAGGTCGGTCTCGAGGAAGATCTGGCCGTCGGTGATCGAGATGACGTTGGTCGGGATGTAGGCCGACACGTCACCGGCCTGCGTCTCGATGATCGGCAACGCCGTCAGCGACCCGCCGCCGTTGTCCTCGTTGAGTCGGGCGGCACGTTCGAGCAGCCGGCTGTGGAGGTAGAAGACGTCGCCCGGGTAGGCCTCGCGGCCGGGCGGGCGGCGAAGGAGCAGCGCCATCTCGCGGTACGCCCAGGCGTGCTTCGACAGATCGTCATAGACACACAGCGCGTCCTTCACGAGACCCTGGCCGGCGACTTCGACGCCGTTCTCCATGACCTCCTCGCCCATCGCTGCACCCGAGTACGGGGCGAGGTACTGGAGCGGAGCGGGGTCCTCGGCACCGGCCACGACGACGATCGTGTGGTCCATGGCGCCGTTCTCCTCGAGGACGGCAACGGTGTTCGCGACGGTCGAAAGCTTCTGACCGATCGCCACGTAGATGCAGACGAGGCCTTTGCCCTTCTGGTTGATGATCGCGTCGATCGCGAGTGCGGTCTTCCCGGTCTGGCGGTCACCGATGATCAGCTCGCGCTGGCCACGACCGATCGGGATGAGCGCGTCGATCGCCTTGATACCGGTCTGCACCGGCGTGTCGACCGACTGGCGCACGATGACGCCGGGAGCGATGCGCTCGACCGGCCGAGAGGCCTTGGTCTCGATGGGTCCCTTGTCGTCGAGCGGACGGCCGAGCGCGTCGACGACACGACCGAGCAGCGCCGACCCGACCGGGACCTCGACGACGCGGCCCGTGGTCTTGACCGTGTCACCTTCCTTGATCGCCGAGGCGTTGCCGAGGATGACCGCGCCGACCGTCTCCTCCTCGAGGTTGAGGGCCAGGCCCATGACCCCGTCGGGGAACTCGAGCATCTCGGAGGCGAGCGCGCCGTCGAGCCCGTAGATCTGGGCGATGCCATCGCCGACCTCGACGACCGTGCCGACGCTACGCGTCTCGACCCCGGAATCGAACGAATCGATGGCGGACTTGATGATGCTGGTGATCTCGTCGGATCGGATGGCCATGTGCGAAGACTCCTAGAGGGCGCCCGAGATGAGCTGGTTCCGCAGCCGCTCGAGGCGACCCCGGACGCTCCCGTCGATCAAGCGGTCACCGACTCGTACGACGAGACCTCCCAGCAGGCTGGGGTCGACCTCGACATCGAGCGCGATGCGGCCGCCGGTGGACTGCTCGAGCCGCGCGGTGAGTTCCCGGATCTCGTCCTGGGTGAGCTCGGACGCGGATGTGGCGGTGGCGTGGGTGATGCCCTGACGCCGGTCGTCGAGACGCCGGTACTCGGCGGCGACTCGCGGCAGGTCCTCGATCCGGCCACGCCGAAGCAGCAGGCGGACGAGATTCGCGGCTTGCTCGGAGACTTGGTCCACGAGCAGCTGGCCGAGCGCGATCGCGCGTCGCTCGATAGGGATAGCGGGGTTGGCGAGCACGTCAAGGGACCGCTGATCGCCCGCGATGCTTGCCGCGATATCGAGATCGGCGCGCCAGCGATCGAGGGTGCCATCACGCGTGGCCACCTCGAAGGCGGCCTCGGCGTAACGGCGTGGAGCGGTGTTTCGGCGAGCCATCAGTTCCTCGCGTCGCCGTCCTGTGTCGAGGCGGTCAGGAACTCATTGACGAGACGGCGCTGCCGCTCGTCGGTCATCGACTCACCGACGACACGACTCGCGGCCGCGAGTGCGAGATCGGCGACCTCGCCACGCAGCTCCCCGATGGCTCGCTGCTTCTCCGCCTCGATCTCGTTGGTAGCCCGTTCGCGCATGCGGTCGAGCTCCTCGCGGGTCGCGGCGATGTCGGCGTCCCGTGTCTCCTGCGCCAGCCGTTGGGCACGCGCCAGGATGTCGTTCGCTTCCTTGCGCGCTTCGGCAAGCGTTGCGACACGCTCAGCCTCCGCGTTCTCGCGGTCGCGGCGTGCCTGCTCGGCGTCCTTGAGGCCCTGCTCGATCCGCTCGCGTCGATCGTCCAGCATCCGCGAGACGGGCTTGAACGCGAACGTCCAGATCAGGGCGAAGAACACGATGAAGTTCAGCGCGCTCACGATCACCCAGAACAGGTTGACCTGGAACAGCGCTGCTCCACCTTCTGCCGTGGCCTGAGCGGCCACGCGCCCGACGTCGGACGCGATGGCGAGGACATCCACGATCGTCTCTCCGTCCCTGACGGGCTACGCGGGCTGGATGAAGATCGCCAGCAGGCCGACCACGATGGCGAGCACGCCGAGTCCTTCGGCGAACGCCGCGAGGATGATCGCGATGCCGCGGATCTGGCCCGCCGCATCGGGGTTGCGGCCGATCGCCTGGGCCGACAGCCCACCGATGATGCCGACGCCGATACCGGGGCCGATCACCCCGAGGGCGGCGAGTCCGGCGCCGAAGTACTCCATGTCGTGACTTCCTCCTACTGCCCGGCCGTCAGGGCCGGGGTTTGTTGGGACCCTTGGTGATGGACCCTCAGTGGGCGGGCTGGAGCTGGTGCCCCTCGCCCTCGACGTTGCCGAGTGCCTCCTCGGCGATATGACCCTCTTCTTCGTGATGACTCTCGATCGCGAGGGTGATGAAGATGAGTGTGAGGACCGAGAAGATCAACGCCTGGATGGCGTTGAGCATGAATTCCAAGCCGACCAGGAAGACCGGGACGAACGCGATGGTCAGCGCGGTGATCACGCCGAGCGCGACCTCCCCGCCGTAGATGTTGCCGAAGAGTCGCATCGACAGCGTGACGGGCTTGACGAACTCGAGCATGAGCTCGACCAATCCGACGAACAGCGCGATGCCGCCGGCCGCGATGCCGTTCTTGAACTCATACAGCGGGAAGAATTTGCCGAGGTAGCCGCGCACGCCGAGTCGGCGGAACCCCTGGTACTCGAAGTACAGGAAGCTCACGAGCGCGAGGCCGATGGTGATGTTCACGTCACTCGTCGGTGCGCGGAGCTGCTCGAGGCGGCCGACGGGCGGGATGAGCCCGCTCCAGTTCGAGAACAGGATCAGGATGAAGAACGCGATGAAGAGCGGGATGTAGGGACGCGCGGCGGCCCCGGCGATGCTCATCCCGAAGTCGCCCATGAACTCGTACAGGAACTCGAAGGCGTTCTGGGCCCGACCCGGGATCAGTTCCCGACCGCGGGTCATCAGGATGACCGCGACGAGCAGCACCACCATCACGATCCACATCGTGAGGATCGTCGAACTGATGCTCGGGGTGAACGTGACGAGCTGATCGGCAGGGGCCACAGGCCCGATCACCGTATGCGGCGCCGGGAACTCGAGCGTGCCGTTGATGTAGCAGACGGGGAACGAGCAGGCTTCTCCGGGGTTGCCCTCACGCGGGAATGGCGGGAAGAGGATGAACGCCGCGATGTTCCCGATGATCACCAGCCCGATCAGCAGGAACCAACGCGAAGACAGCCCGCGCCCTCGCGGCGCCGACTGGGCTTCGGCGTCCTGGGGGACCACCTGGTCGCTCGACAAACTTCCTCCGCTCCACACAAGAGCGCGGCCTTCCGCCGCGCTCGCTTCCTTTCCCGGTCGGCTGCCCGACCTCATCCCGACGAGTCGAGGAACCTCATGATCAGTCTGTAGATCGCCAGCGCCCCTATTCCTGCGCCGACGAAGAAGCCGATGAGTACGAAGATCGGGATGGTCCCGAGCCGGGTATCGGCCCAGTAGCCGACGCCCACACCCACAAGGGTCGTGACCAGAAGCGTGAAGCCGATCTCCGAGAAGAGGATGGCGTACGCCCCGCCTCGGCCGGGCTCGATCATGGACGACCTGTCAAGGCAGCGGCAGTGTAGCAGCTGCGAGTGGCGAACGACACCGGCTATCTCCTCGGGATGGCTCGCCGGCCGAGCGCCCACGCCGGCCTCCGCGTCGGCGTCAGTCGGTCGGTGGGACCTGTTCGCTGGGAAGGCTGGTCGACGTCGCCGAGATGGCCGGCGTGCCGGTGGCCGACAGCACGGCTCCATGCTGTCGTGGCCAGATCCCGACGACGACGCCGATCACCACGGCGAGCCCGAGGACGGCGGCGAGCAGCTCGACCGACACGGTGGAGCGGGGTGGTGCGAACGTCGGCAACTCGTGACTCGTCCCGGCGGCGCCGGCGACCACGAGTCGTTTGGGAGTCAGGTGAGCCACCGTGCCGCCTCGAGCCAAGCGGATCTCATCTGCCTGGGCGACCACCGCCGCCCGCTCGTCCGCCAGGCGCCGCTCCTCGCGCGTGAGGATCGAGAGGCCGAGCCACGAGCGCAGCGTGTACGCCGCTACGGATCGATCGAAGACGTCGACGACCGCTCCGATGGGACCTCGCCGATCGGCGTTCGCGGCACGAGGGCGACCGGCCTTCTCGTCGGCGTGGGCGCCCGTCCGCTGCGCGACGGTCGCGGCTGCGAACAGGGCGACGACCGCGATGGCGAGGATGACGGGCGGGTCGAGCGGCATCGTCGGCCGATGCTAGCACCGGGTCCCGGGTAGACCGCACTAGGGCGAACGCCGTGTTGCGGCCGCGCGACAGGCGCGGCCCGATCAGTGTTCCTGGCTGACCTCGCGGCGCAACGTCGTCTCGGCCATGGGCGGGGAGACATCCTCGTCGTCGTATGCGTCGGCCTCGAGCTCGTCGGGCCGGTCGAACGCGCCGCGGGTGGGTCCGAACAGGATGAGCCCCGCGAGGATGAACAGGCTGATGAACGCGTAGGCCTGGCCCACCTCCTGGACGAGAAGGGCCAGCAGCCCGAGGGTGATGCAGATCGCGTAGATGAACAGGACCGTGTTGCGATGCGACAGCCCGAGATCGAGCAACCGATGGTGGATGTGCGATCGGTCAGGCGTGAACGGCGATCGTCGCTGCGAGAGCCGCCCGACGATGATCCAGAACGTGTCGATGATCGGCACGCCAAGGACCAGGAGCGCCACGGCGACCTTTGCCGATCCGAGGATCGATAAGACCGCGAGCGTATAACCGACGAACTGCACCCCGGTGGTGCCGCTGAAGATCCTCGCCGGGTGGAAGTTCCAGCGCAGGAAGCCAAGGAGCGCGCCGGCAAGCGCGAAGCACAGCACGGCGATGAGCGGCTGGCTGACCTGCGTGGTGAGGCTCAGGATCCCGAGCGTCACCGACGCGATGAGCGCGACGCCCGTACTGAGCCCGTCGAGCCCGTCGATCCAGTTGATGCTGTTGATCATCCCGACGATCCAGAACACCGTGAACCCGACCGAGAACGCCGGCGAGAACCGCAGCGGCAGGTCTCCGAACGGGTTGTTGATGAGACTCACGCCGATGCCGAGGACCCATGCGCTCAGGGCGAGCAGCACTTGGCCGAGGAGCTGCCATCGCGCCCGCAGGTCGTAGAGGTCGTCGAGGACGCCGATCGCAGCGGCGGCCGCGCCACCCGCGAACAATGCGAAGAGGTCGCCGGGCGTGATGTTCAACGGCATCGGCACCCAATCCGCCGACTCGTTCAGCAGCGTGAACGGCATCGCGACCGCAAGGAAGCCGACCGCGATGGCGATGCCGCCACCGCGCGGGATGGGCCGGGTATTCACCCGTCGGGCATCGGGCCTGTCCACGATCCCGTAGCGCTTCATGGTCCGACGCACGAGCGGGGTCAACCCGAAGGCGATCAGTCCAGCGAGGGCGAACACGACGATGATCGGGAAATAGCTCCGATCGGCGTGCTCGATAAGGGTCAAATCCGCACCACGTCAGACCGTCCCCGATGACGGCGGCAGAGGAGCGGAGACGCGAGGATCACGCCGCGGGCAGCCCCGGAACGGGGAAACGGGCGACGATCTCCGCCACCTCCCCGGCAAGCCGGCGCTGGATGGACTCGTCGTCACGCGACCGGATCGCCTCGATGATGATGCGGCCAACACCGCGCATCTCGTCCTCACCGAAGCCGCGCGACGTCGTGGCAGGAGTGCCGAGGCGGATGCCGGACGCTGTGTTGGGCGGCAGCGGGTCGAACGGGATCCCGTTCTTGTTCACGGTGATACCGATCTCGTCGAGAAGATGCTCGGCTTCCTTGCCGGTCACGCCCAGAGGCGTCACGTCGACCAGCATCAGGTGGTTGTCGGTCCCACCGGATACGACCCGCGCACCCTCACCGGCGAGCGTCTCGGCGAGCACGGCCGCGTTCCGGACCGTCCGCCGCTGATCGTCCTGGAACGTCTCCTCGGCCGCGAGCTTGAACGCGATGGCCTTGCCGGCGATCACCTGCATCAGCGGGCCGCCCTGCACACCGGGGAAGACCGTCTTGTCGATCGCAGCCCCCAGTGATCCCTTCAACGCCGGGAAGTCGGCGGGGTCGAGGGCATCGGGGAGCTCGTGACGCCCGAAGATCATCCCGCCGCGTGGTCCACGCAGCGTCTTGTGCGTCGTCGTCGTGACGATGTCGGCGTGTGGGAACGGGCTCGGGTGCACCCGGGCTGCGACCAGACCGGCGATATGCGCCATATCGATGAACAGGACCGCGCCGACGCTGTGGGCGATGTCCGCCATCCGCTCGAAATCCCACAGCCTGGGATACGCACTGGCACCACCGACGATCATCTTGGGCCGGACTTCGCGTGCCTGCGCCTCCATGGCGTCGTAGTCGATGCGTTCGGTGTCCTTGCGGACGCCGTATGCATGGACCTCATACAGCTTTCCGCTGAAGTTGAGGGCCATGCCGTGGGTGAGGTGGCCACCGTGGGCCAGGTTCATCCCGAGGATCCGATCTCCCGGCTTGAGCACACTGAAATAGGCGGCCATGTTGGCCTGGGCACCCGAATGCGGCTGCACGTTGACGTGCTCGGCACCGGGGTACAGGGCGAGGGCTCGCTCCTGCGCCAGGGTCTCGGCGATGTCGACGTACTCGCAGCCGCCGTAATAGCGCTTGCCCGGCAGGCCCTCGGCGTATTTGTTGGTGAGCCAGCTGCCCTGGGCTTCCATGACCGCCGCGGAGACGTAGTTCTCGCTGGCGATCAGTTCGATGTTGTCGTGCTGGCGGCGCCGCTCCCCCTGCATCGCCTGCCACAGGTCCGGGTCGACCTCGGCGATGGTTTCGAGCGCCAAGCCGCGCGGCTGGGAGATGGTCATCGCGTGGCGGCTCCTTCCTCCGCGGTATCTTCCCACGGATGACAGTGCATCGAACCGCGGTTCCCGGCAGTGCGATATCGGAACCGGTGCTGCCACCGGCACTTTCGAAGGCCACCCGAGCGACGATCGACACACCGGCGCTCGTCTTGGACCTCGACCGCATGGACGCCGCCATCGCCCGGATGGCCGACGCGATGTCGGAGCGCGGCGTCGCTCTCCGCCCTCACGCGAAGACGCACAAGAGCATCGAGGTCGGGCGTCGGCAGGTGGGTGCGGGCGCCGTCGGGCTGACGGTCGGCACGGTCGGCGAAGCCGAGGTGTTCGCCGATGGCGGTCTCGATGACCTGTTCATCGCCTATCCGATGGTTCCCGCGGGTCCGAAAGCCGAGCGGCTGCGCGAGGTCGCGCGGCGCGCGCGGCTACGCGTCGGGATCGATTCGGTCGTCGGGGCACACGCTGTCGCCGATGCGCTCGGCGACGACCGCGAGCGGGTCTCGGTGCTCGTGGAGATCGATTGTGGCGGCCGCCGGACGGGAGTCGCGCCGAGCGACGCCGGACCCGTCGCGGCCGCGGCGACCCACCTCGGTCTCGATGTCATCGGTGTGTTCACACACGGTGGCCACGGCTATCACGGCCCTGACGCTCGTGCCGCCGCCGCCGAGGATGAGGTCCGCGGTCTGACCGAAGCGGCCGGATCCCTGCGTGCCGCCGGTGTCGAACCGAGCGTCGTCAGTGCCGGGTCCACGCCGACCGCGTTCGACTCGGCACGTGGCGCCGTCACGGAGGAGCGCCCAGGAACCTATGTGTTCGGCGACCGCCAACAGGTCGCGCTCGGGTCCATCGCGCCTGACGCGCCGGCCGCCGTCATCGCCGCACGGGTCGTCAGCCTGAACACGGCCGCTCGGCGCTTCGTCATCGACGCGGGTGCGAAGACCCTGACGAAGGACGTGCCGGCCTATCTCGCAGGACACGCCTCGATCCCCGAGCTCGGTGCCGTCGTCGACCGGGTATCCGACTATCACGGCGTCGTCGAGGTGAAGGACGGAGGCTCGCTGCCCGAGATCGGTCAAGTCGTTCTGGCGGTCCCGAATCACATCTGTCCGGTCGTCGACCTGTTCGCTACGTTCCTGGTCGCGCGCGACGGCGCGATCATCGACACCTGGCGCGTCGACGCGCGTGGACGGAGCGGCTAGCCTCAGGACTCACCCGCGCCGGCGTCCGCGTCGCGGAGATGGTGTTCGACACCGGCCGCGTCCAACACCGTGGCGACCTCGGTGACGGGGATAGCACCAGCCCGAAGGATCGTGGGTGTCGGCCCGGTGCAGTCGACGATCGTGGAAGCCGGGCCGCCGTGCGCCGGTCCGCCATCGAGGATGAGGTCGACCGAGTCGCCGAGCTGGTCCAGGATCGCTGCTGCGTCCGAAGCCTCGGCGATACCAGACACATTGGCCGACGTCGTCGGCAATGGGCCGACACCCGCGGCGAGGGCACGCGGCGCCGGATGGTCGGGAACGCGAAGACCGATCGTCCGGGCGCCACCCGTGAGGACCGCGGGCCACGGGACGTCGGGGCGCTGCGGGACGATGACCGTCAGGCCGCCCGGCCAGAACGCTGCGGCGAGTGCCGACGCGGCCGGGGTCATCGCCCCGGCGGTCGCCGCCTGTGCGGCATCGTCGAGCAGCAGCATGATCCCCTTGTCCGGCGGGCGTCGCTTCGCCGCGAACAACCGCTCGATCCCCCCCGTCGTCGAGAGAGCGACAGCGATGCCATAGACGGTGTCCGTGGGGAGCGCCACGATGCCGCCGGCGGCGAGCACGTCGATCGCCTCGCCACGGCCGGCTTCGTCATCGGGAACCGCGCGTGCCGTCATGACGCTACGTCTCGGACATCACGGTTTGCCGTCGCGAGGCGCCGGGCGTTCGCCCGAACGCCAGCCGGAGACGCCAGCACGAGGTCCTCGATCATGCGGGCCGCCCCATCGTCCTGGAGCGGCGCGGCGACGTAGCGCGCTGCGGCGCGCACTTCGGCCGGGGCACTCGGCATCGCGGTCCCATGCCCGACCTCGGCGAGCATCTCGAGGTCGTTCCACTGGTCGCCGATCGCCAACGTCGCGCCGAGCGGGATCCGCAGTCGTCGGGCGAGCCAGCGGATCGCCCGGCCCTTGGACACACCCGGCGCCACGAACTCCAGGAACCGCGGATGCGAGATCGTCACGTCGGCCCGACCCGCGAATTCGGCACGGGCGAGCGGCGCGACCTCGGTCGGGATCGGCGGCTCGCCCACGGCGAGGACTTTCGTGACCGGATGATCGATCGCCGCGAGCAGGTCCGGCACGAGCTCGGCGTGCGCCCCCATGAATGCCGAGTAGTCGTCGGCCTTGGGGTCGTCGGCGCGAAGGATGAACCGTTCGAGGTGGTTGACGTGGGGGTCGAGCCCGTGGGCACGCGTCCATCCGAGGATCGCCCGTGCCGACTCCGCTGGCAGGGGCGTGTGCAGCAGCAGCTTCCCGAGCCTGCGCGAACCGGGGAGCGGCATCGCCCGGATGAGCCCGCCCTGATAACCGACGATCGGCCCCGTCAGACCGAGGTCTTGAGCGAAGCGCATCGCCGACGAGACCATCCGGCCGGTCACGAGTGACACCGCGACGTCTCGCTCCATCGCCCCGCGGACCGCGGTCATCGTGCGCTTAGCGATCTCGTGATCGTCGCCGATGATCGTCCCGTCGATATCGAGCGCGATGAGTCGGATCGGGAGCTCGGGGGCCGGAGTGACGGGCAGGATAGCCGGCATCAGCGGGGTCGGCGCCATCGTCATCCCGCCCCGCGACGCACACGCAGGACACGCGGGAGGCCCGCGAGATCCGGGATCACGTCGCGGTCCCAGCCCGGCAGGCGCTCCGTCACCAGCGCAGGCGCCGTTTCGCCCTGATCCCCGCCGATCTCGAGCAATGCGGTCCCATCCGCAGCGAGCGCCCACTCCAACTGGTCGAGAAGGCGACCGACGACGGCGAGCCCATCGGGGCCACCGTCGAGCGCGAGCCGTGGCTCGAACGTCGTGCTGACGGGCTCCCCGGCGGACGCGTCGAGCTCTTCCGCTCGGACGTAGGGCAGGTTCGCCAGCACGATGTCGAATGACGACGAGCGTGCGTCAGGCGGCAGGAGGTCGCTGGCGACGAAGCGCAGACGATCGCCCACCCCGTGTGCGACGGCGTTCTCCCGAGCCAGGTCCAGGGCGCCGTCAGAAACGTCCGTCGCCACGATGTCGAGGTCGTCGGGTGGGACGCGCCGTTGTCGAAGGGCGACCGCGAGGGCGACAGCGATCGCGCCGCTACCCGTCCCCACATCAGCGACGCGAAGGACCCCCGACCGGTCGACGCCGGACGTCAACGCGGTCATCACCGTCGCGATCGCCGTATCCACGAGCAGCTCGGTCTCCGGGCGCGGGATCAGCGCGCGAGCGTCGACGGTCAGCGCGATCCCGTGGAATTCCTTGATGCCCCGCAGGTACGCGACCGGCTCACCTGTCTCGCGCCTCGCGATCAGCGACTCGTACGTCGCAGTCGCGTCGGCGCCGACCGGTGCCTCACCGTGGGCGATGACCGCGGTCCGGTCGACACCGATCGCGTGCGCGAGCAGCAGCTCGGCATCGAGTCTCGGGGTGTCGGATCCGGCAGCTCGAAGGCGCTCGGTGCCGGCCTCGACGAGCGCGCGGGTCGCGGTCATGCGCGTGCGATCAGAGTCGGATGGTGACGGCGACGTCGCCGACCTTGCGCAGGACCTCGGCGCTGGTCGTGCCCCGCCAGCGGTGGAACAGCAGGTCCACCGACGCATCACCGATGCGCAGGTCCGTCAGCGTGACCTTGCCGAGCCAGTCGGGCAGGTGCGGGTGCAGCAGCTCGAGCTCGTGCCGGTCGGCATGGGCGCGGAGCCCGAGCATGGTCTCGAGGAACAGGAACGAGGACCCGGCGGCCCAGGCTTGCGGCGAGCAGGCGACCGGATACGGGACCGGCGTCGTGGCGTCAGTCCGGTCGAAGCCACAGAAGAGCTCCGGCAGTCGGTAGTCGGCGAAGCCCTGGGCCGCCTCCATCATCTGACCGACGAGCCGGTTCGTCGCGTCGTGGAAGCCGTACCGCTTGAATCCCGCGGCGATCAGCGACGTGTCATGTGGCCAGACGGTCCCGGTGTGGTAACCGATCGGGTTGTAGCCGGGCTGATCGGACGCGAAGGTCCGCACTCCCCAGCCGGAGAACATCTCGGGCCTAAGCATCCGCTCGACCACGTCCCCGGCACGGTCGGGTGTCACGATCCCGGACCAGAGGCATTGGCCCGCGTTGCTGGCGATCGCATCGGCCTGGCGCTTGTCGCGATCGAGCGCCATGGCGTAGAAGCGCCGATCCTCCATCCAGAACGCCTGCTCGAAGCGGGTCGCCAGCTGGTCCGCCTCGGCGTCGAGCCGGATCGACAGCTCGGTCTCGCCACGCATCGCGGCGAGTCGGGACATGCGGCGCTTCGCGTCGAAGACGTAGCCCTGGACTTCTGCCAGTGCGATCGGTGGCTCGCTCTGCCGGCCTTCGCGATCGCGGATCGCGTCGTGCGAATCCTTCCAGCCCTGATTCAGCAAACCGCGATCCGTACGCCGCTCGTATTCGACGAAACCGTCGCCGTCGCGGTCTCCGTAGCGATCGATCCATCCCAGCGCGGCGAGCGCGTTCGGCCAGAGGCGGTCGACCAACCCGCGGTCCCCGGTCCAATCGAACGTCGCACCGAGGAGGATCAGCCACAACGGCGTCGAATCGACCGAGCCGTAGTAGGGCGTGTGCGGCAGCTCGCCGGAGCGCGCCATCTCTCCGGTCCGCAGCTCGTGGAGGATCTTGCCGGGCTCCGCGTCGCGTGCCGGGTCGTCCTCCGTCGCTTGGTGGTCGGCGAGAACGTGAAGGATCTCGACCGCGATCTGGGGTCGGAACGCGAGGGCCTGGAAGGCCGAGATGATCGAATCCCTGCCGAACAGGGTCGCGAACCACGGCACGCCCGCGGAAACGTATCGCTCATCCGCCCCTGGTCCCTCGTTGATGAGGAGGCGCAGATCCGATACCGACCGCTTGATGACGAGGTTGAACAGCTCGTGATCGCTCGCGACCGACGTCGTGCCACGCTCCCAGGCGTGATAGGCGGCGGCTCCCTCGTCTGCCGACACACGCGGCACCGGCGGGAACATCGCCTCGTGATCCGATGACCCGGTGGGCTCGTCCGCGGGCTCCGCAGGCGCGGGCCGGTCCGTGGACCAGATCGTCCAGGTGAGCATCTTCGTCGCGCCCGGGTCGAGGCGGAGCGTCCAGCGCAGCCGTATCGCCGCGCCGGAATCGGAGCCGTCCGGGAGCGGTTGGTCGACCGGCTCGATCGACTCGGCCCGCTCGGAGAACGCGACGTGGGTGGACTGTTCGATCCCGTCGAGCCCGACGTAGCGGAAGGTGATGCGATCGTCCGTCACGGCGATGGGCAGGAGCTTGCCTCGTCCCGGCCGGCGGTAGCCGCGAACCTCGAAGATGTCGGCGCCGTCGCAACCGAGCTCGAGGTCGATCGGCACCTCGGCATCGCGGGCGGCGTGGTTCACGATCCGCACCCGTTCCGCGACGCCCTCCGCGCCGAGCAGCCGGTCGCGGCTGATCCCCAGCGTCCGGCCGACGAGCTCATCGAGCGGATGTACCTTCGCTTCGGGGTTCCGATCCGCGGACGGGTTCGTCATCTGGATCCCGCCCCGGTAGTTCGCGCCGACCGAGGTCTGGAGCAACACGGGGCGGATCCCACCGATACGTAGCACCGAGCAGGCCAGCACGCGGGTGTCGCCGTCGTAGAGCCCGAGACCGCGCGAGTCCGGATGGATATCGCCGAACGAGTCGGTGAGCAGGAAACGGTTGCCGTGCTTCAGGACCTGGACCGACCCAAGGTCGGTCGCCTTCACGATCGGGACGGAGCGGGCCGGCAGGTAGCGCACGCGCGCGGTCTCAAGCTGCGTCATCAGCACCCATGAGGTTGGCGAGGCGGTCGGCCTGGTCGGCCATGATCAAAGCGTCGATCAGCTCGTCCAGGTCGCCGTCCATGACGCTCGGGAGGTTGTGGACCGTCTTGCTGATGCGGTGATCGGTGACGCGGTCCTGCGGGAAGTTGTACGTGCGGACCTTGTCGCTGCGGTCGCCGGACCCGACCATCGAGCGGCGTGTCGCGGACTCGGCGGCACGCTGCTTCTGGATCTCGAGGTCGAGGAGTCGCGAGCGCAGCACGGACAGTGCCTTCGCCTTGTTCTTGTGCTGGCTCTTCTCGTCCTGGATCTCGACGACCAATCCACTCGGAAGGTGCGTGATCCGCACCGCGGAGTCCGTCGTGTTCACCGACTGGCCACCTGGGCCCGACGAGCGCTTCACCTCGATCCGGAGGTCCTTGTCCTCGTCGATGTCCACCTCGACCTCGTCGGCCTCGGGCATCACGACGACCGTGGCGGTCGACGTATGGATGCGCCCGCTCGACTCGGTCGCCGGGATGCGCTGGACGCGATGGACGCCGCCTTCGAACTTGAGCCGGCTGTAGGCGCCGTCGCCGCGGACCTGGACGATCGCCTCCTTGATCCCGTCGATGCCGGTCTCGTTCAGAGACAGGACCTCCGTGTTGAAGCGGTGCCGCGCGGCGTACCTCAGGTACATCCGCAGCAGCTCAGCGGCGAACAACGCCGCTTCCTCGCCGCCGGCGCCACCGCGGACCTCGAGGATCACGTCGCGTTCGTCGTTCGGGTCGCGCGGCAGCAGCAGGACGCGCAGGTCCTCGAGGAGACGCGACTCATCACCCTCGAGGCGGGCGATCTCGTCGCGCGCCATCTGGCGCAGGTCGTCGTCGCCATCACTCGAATCGCGCAGCTCGCGCGCTCCGGAGAGCTCGTCGCGGGTGGCGGTCAGCGTCCTGAACGCGGCGACCGTGGGCTCGAGGCGGGCCAGCTCACGCCCGAGCCGGCGGATCTCGTTGGGGTCGGCGGTGATCTCGGGCCGAGCCAGGTCCGCCTGGAGGTCGTCGTATTGCGCGGCGATCTCGGCGAGCTTCGCGTCGAGATCGGTCATGGCACCGCGGGCGGCTCGTCGGTCGTCGCGGCAGCGACGGGTTCGGTCGCTGGCGCGGGCGTGTCGCCGGATGGGAGCCTGAGGGGGTCCCGCTCGAAGACGGTCGAGCCCGCCGGGATCGGGTTCCCATCAGCCTCGAGGGCCTCCTCCATCGAGGAGATCGCGACCTCGATCATGTCGTCGGTCGGTCGCTTCGTGGTGATCTTCTGGACGAGGATGCCGGGGAACATGATCGCCCGCATGAGGCGGTACCGCCGGAACTTCGCCCCGATCTTGAGCACCTCGTAGCCGACGGCCGCGAGGATGGGGATGCCGATCAACCGGCTCATGATCATGATCAGAGGCGGCTGCCGGCCGATGAACGAGAAAGCGAAGATCGATAGCAGCACGAGGATCACGAGGAACTCCGTGCCACAGCGGTGGTGCGCCGTCGGGTACTTGCGGACGGCCGCGACCGTCAGCGGGTCCCCGGCCTCCAAGGCGTGGATCGTCATGTGCTCGGCGCCGTGGTACTGGAAGACGCGGTGGATGTCCGGCGTGCGCGATACGAAGGTGAGGTACGCGAGGAACAGCGTGACCTGGATGACGCCCTCGACCGCAGGCTGCAGCCAGCCCTGGTTGGCCTGCGAGGTCGCGACACTGGAGATGAACAGCGGCAGCAGGCTGAAGACGGCGATCGCGACACCGAAGGTGATCAGCAGCGTGATGGCGATCGTGCCCTTGCCGAGCTCGACGTCGTCCTCCTCAGCCTGGACGTTCGCACTACGCACGAGCCAGCGTGTCCCGATGACGAGGGTCTCGTAGAGGACCACGAGTCCGCGGACGAACGGCCACTTCCCCATCGGCGCCGTGTGCACGCGCGAGTTCAGCTGTTCGGTCGTGGTGACGATCCGCCCGTCCGGATGGCGCAGCGCGACCGCGATCGCATCGCGACCGCGCATGAGGACGCCCTCCATGAGGGCCTGTCCTCCGTAGGCGAAGGAGGGAGTGCCGCTGCGGGGAGTGCCGTCCGCCGCCAGCGGCGTCGGATTCGCTGACATCGGGGAAAGTCTACCGGCGATGGATGACCGTGGCGTCAGGACGACGGTACCGTCCCTGTGAATCCGAACGGCCGGCCCATCGGCCGGCCGCGGATCGGTCGTCGGCGTGGCGCTGGCGCGCTAGCTGCGGACCTGGCGCTCCAGGCGCTTCTGGAACCGCTCGACCTGGCCGGCGGTGTCGATGATGTTCTGCGTGCCCGTGAAGAACGGGTGACAGTTGCTGCACACGTCCACGCGCAACTCGGGTCGCGTCGACCCGACCGTCCATTCGCGACCGCACGAGCCGCAATGGACCTTCGCTTCGTAGTACTTGGGGTGGATCTCCGGCTTCACGGCTGTTTCTCTCCTCCGACGTCTTCCGTGCAGGGCCATCGCCCCGCCGGTGATCGCCGGCTATCCCGGTTCGCCTGCCCGGATGGCTAGGCGGTCGTCGACGCGGACTCGGCCGCCTCGACCCGGATGCGCTTCTTGCTCTTGGTGCTGTGTTCGAACTTGACGGTGCCGTCGACGGTCGCGAACACGGTGTAGTCCCTGCCGAGTCCGGTGCCCGGACCCGCCGAGAACGTCATCCCGCGCTGGCGCACGATGATCGAACCCGCCGTCACCGTCTGACCGTCGCTGGCCTTGACGCCGAGTCGCTGGCCGACGCTGTCGCGGCCGTTCTTGACGCTGCCGCCGGCCTTCTTGTGAGCCATGGCCTATTCGTCCTTCTTGGTCGCCCGCGGCTTGGCCGCGGTCTTCTTCGGGGCCGGCTTATCCGCTGACGCATCGGCGTCGGATGCCTTTGCCCGTGTGGTGGTCTTCTTCGCGGCGGGCTTCGGGGTCGTAGTCTCGGCCTTCGTCCCGGCCTTCGCGGCCGCCTGCGTGTCAGCCTTGCCCTTCGGCTCGGCCTTGGCGGTCGCCTTCGCGCCCGACTTCGCATCGGCCTTTGCCGTGGCGTCGGCCGGCTTCCGGCCGGCGGTCTTCGATCCGGATGTCGAGGCCTCCGCCTTCTTCGCGGGAGTCTTCGACTGAGCCGCGAGCTTCGCCGCGAGCTCGGCGTCCTTCGCCGCTTGTGCCGCCGCCGCCTCCTCGAGTCGCGCTCGCTCGCCCTTGGCCGCGGTATCCGCCTTCTCGGCGGACTTGGCCGCGCTCTTGCCGTTGAGCGTGATGTCGGAGATCCGCAGCACGGTCAGCTCCTGCCGGTGACCCTTCTTGACGCGCCGTCGCGCCTTCGGCCGGTACTTGAAGGCGATGACCTTCTCGCCACGCCCCTGGCGGACCACCTCGGCGCTGACCGAGGCACCGTCGACGACCGGCTGACCGATCGATGCGTCGTCGCCATCGGCGACGAGCAGGACGCGCCCGACCGAGATGGTCTTACCGGGCTCAGCGTCGAGCAGCTCGACTTCGAGTTCGGTGCCGACCTCCACGCGGTACTGCTTCCCGCCGGTCTCGATGACTGCGTACATGGATCCTCAGGATGTTGTGACGACGGCGACAGATGCGCGGGGCGATCGGGCTGTCGGACATGGGGTAACGCCGGGCATGGGCCGCGACGCGGACGGTGGAGTGTACGGCTGAACGGCCATCATGGTCAATCGAACCTGCCGCCGCCGGGCGGGGTCCAGCCCTCGCGATCCCCGACCCTAGGCGTCCACGTCCTCGGCGACCAGGAGCCGCTCACGGACGATCGACGCGATCGCGAGCGTCGATCCGGATCGATCGCTCAGCGCACCGACGATCTCCTCGGGTCGACCGCTCCCGAGCTCCGGATCGAACCGAGTCCGCGTGCGGACGGTCACCGGCTGTCCGGGACGGATCATGATCGCGGCAATGAGAGGGCGCAGGTCGTACGTCACGGTGGATCCGCCCCTGACCCGCTCTCGCGGGATGGACCTCGCGTTCATCAGATCCGCGGCGACGACCGCGAGCGCAGCCGCGTCCGGGGCGCCCGCGAGCTCGATCCGATAGTCGGCCGCGACGACCCGACCGGCGAGTGGCGGGCCGCCGAGCCAGACATCGAAGGCGTCGACCAGGCGCCAGCCATCGGGGAGGTGGCCGGCGAGCGCATCTCGCACCCGCCAAACCGGCCACGTTTCGGTCAGCACGATGTCGATCAGATCCCGTTCCGCGGACATCCCGACGGGGAGTGGCGCTCCGAAGCTCAGCCGCGATCGGCCGCGCCCGGCACCAGCCTCGACGAGCGGCAGCCCGGCGGATCCCAGCGCCGTGGTCCAAGCCGCGGCCACCTCGCGCTGTGTCACGTCGGGCGCGGTCAGGTCGCGGGCGACGACCAGACGCCAGCGCTGGCGGGGCTCGGCGGCCGCATCCGGAAGCTCCGACACGTCTGCTAGTCTGCCCGAACGATGGACGAGCCCGAGCGGGCGGCCACCGCCCCGCCGCCTGAGTGGGTCGCCGCGCTCCCCCCTCCCCCGTTCGTGGACGCTGCGTCCTATCCCGATCACCCTCGACTCGTCTCGGTGTCGCCGCGCGTCGCCGTGCTCATCGGCGCAGCGGTCGTCATCGGAGTCCTGCTATGGATGGCGCGGGACGCGGTTCGACCCTTCGTGCTTGGCTTGCTCCTCGTCTACCTTCTGGACCCGCCGGTCCGCTGGCTGGCCCGACGTGGGATACGTCGAAGCGTCGCGATCATCGTCGTGTACGTCGTCGCGGTGCTGGTCTTCCTCGAGTTCCTGAACCTGACGTTGACGCCGCTCATCGACGAGGTGGTCCGGCTGCTGCGTGACCTGCCCGCGCTCGCGCAGCAGCTCCAGGAGCAGGCCGACCGGTTGTCGGAGATCTACGACCGCCTCGCGATCCCGGACTCGATCCGGCAATGGATCGAGTCGATGATCACCTCGATCACCCAGGGTGGACCCAGCGGCGGCGCGGCGTTCGACCCCACCGACCTCATCCCGGTGCTGACGGGATTGACCAGCGTGGTCGGCGGCCTGTTCGCATACGTGATCCTGCCCGTGTGGGTCTTCTACGTGCTCAAGGATCGCGTCGCGCTGACCCGCCAGTTCGACCGGAGCCTGCCGGCCGCCTGGCGATTCGACGTCTGGGCGATCCTGCGCATCGTCCGGCAGGTCTTCGGTCAGTGGGTCCGCGCCCAGCTCATCCTCGGTGTGACGGTCGGCGTCTTCACGTTCATCGGTCTGCTGATCCTCAGCGCGACCATCGATCCGGTGTTCGGTCGGTACGCGATCCTGCTTTCGGTGACTGCAGGGATCCTGGAGCTCGTCCCGATCATCGGCCCGATCATCTCGGCCATCCCGGCGGTACTCCTCGCGGCTACGGCCGGGATCGAGGCCGTCATCGCGGCGTTCGCGCTCTACCTGATCGTCCAGCAGGTCGAGAACAACGTCCTTGTGCCTAAGATCCAGGGCGACGCCATCGAGCTCCACCCGGCGCTCGTCATCGCGGCGATCGTGATCGGCGGCTCGCTCGCCGGGCTGCTCGGAGCGATCCTCGCCTTGCCCGTGACCGCGGCGATGCGCGACGTCGGTCGCTATCTGTTCCGGCGTCTCAGCCCCGACGAACCCGAAGCGCTCGCGGCGTCGATCGACGGGCTTGGCCTCGAGGTCGACCCGGGCGTGCCGAGCCTGACCACCTCGTGACCGATCCGCTGGCCGACCCCTACAAGACGCTCCAGGTCGACTCGGAGGCCGAGGACGAGGTGATCGGGGCGGCGTATCGACGGCTCGCCCGCAAATACCACCCGGACGCGAGCGGGGGAAGCGATCCAGGTGCGGCCACCAGGATGGCGGCACTCAACGCGGCCTTCGAATTGATCGGCGACCCGGTACGACGCGCGGCATTCGACCGTGATCGTGCCCTTCGAGAGGCACTCAGCCGGCGGGCATCCGATGCGCCACCCGCGGCGACTGCTCCCCCCAGTGCCGGCTCACCGGGTCCGCGACCGCCCGAGACCGTGTCGCGCGACTGGACGAGCGGGCGCTCGTCGGTGGGTGGTGGCTATGACGCCTCGATGTATCGGCCCGACGGCGAGGGCGCGGCAGGGCCGCCGCCCGGCGACCCATCAGGCAGCGTGCTGACGTTCGGGCGCTACGTCGGCTGGTCGCTTGGCGAGATCGCGCGGCGCGACCTGGAATATGTCGAGTGGCTGGACCGGATGCCGATCGGCCGCCCGTATCGCGACGAGATCGACGCGATCCTGCGGAACACCGGCAGACGACGGAGCGCGGACTCGGAATCGGCGGATCGGCGGGGGCTGTTCCGACGACGCTGAGGCGGACTCGCCGCGGCCGTGCCGGCGATGTCCTTGTCCACCGTGCCGCGCGTATCGCGCGAACCCTAGAGGACGGCGGCTACCACTCCGCCCGCGTCTGCCGGATGTTGATGCTCTGCAGGATCCCGAGACCGATCGCGATGCTGACGAGCGATGCGCCACCGTGGGTCACGAAGGGCAGCGGGATGCCGGTGATCGGCATGATCCCCATCACCATCCCGACATTCACGAAGAGCTGGAACAGCACCATCGAGGCGATGCCGGCCGAGAAGAGCGTCCCGAACGGGTCGCGAGAGCGCCATCCGGCGATCAGCACGCGCCACAGCAACAACACGAACAGCAGGAACAGCACGATGGCGCCGATGAACCCGAGTTCCTCGGCCAGTACGGAGAACACGAAGTCGGTCGACTGGACGGGAAGGAAGTCGCCCTGCGCCTGGGTGCCATTCGTGAGGCCGCGGCCGAACCACCCACCCGAGCCGACCGCGATCTGCGACTGGTACAGCTGGTAGCCCGAGTCGGTGATATCCGGCTTCGTGTTGAGGAACGAGGTGAGCCGCTCCTTCTGGTAGTCGCGCAGGAGGTATGTCCACGCGACGGGCACCATCGCGATCACCGCGGCCGCCATCGCGCCCAGCCATTTGAGACTCGTGCCGGACATCCACAGCATCCCCACGAGGATCGCGCCGAATACGAGAGACGTACCCAGGTCGGGCTGGAGCATCACGAGCGCGAGCGGCGGCGCGACAAGGATCCCAGCGCCAAGGATCGTCGTGATCGAATCGAGGCGGCGACCACGGCCGGCCAGCCAGTTCGCGAGCACGATGATCATGAGGATCTTGGCGAGCTCGCTGAACTGGAAGGTCAGCGGGCCGACCGTGATCCATCGCGCGGAGTTCCCGATCCCGTCCCCGATGGCGAGCGTCAGGAGGAGCAGGCCGAGCTGGAGCGCATAGACCGGCCACGACAGCGTCTTGAGCCACCGATAGTCGAAAGCGGTGGCAAGGATGAACGTGACGGCGGCGATCCCCGCCCACATAAGCCCTCGGGTGAAGGTCGTCCCGGCCTCGAGCGGCGTCGAGCCGTTCTCGACGCTGTTCGTGTACGCCATCACGAGCCCGGTCGCGACCAGCAGCCCCGCGTAGACCACGAGCTGGAGGTCGAATGCGCGCCAAGCCGCCCCGACCGACTTGGCGGCCCAGTCGGTGACGCGCGCTGGTTCGGCTCGGATCACACCCATCAGTCGTTCGAGTAGAAGTTCGTCCGCTGGAGGTTCTCCGGCAGACGGTAATCCTTCTTGATGCCGTAGTGGAGCTGGAAGAAGTACTTGACGATCTCGGTCGCTGCGTTGCCCTTGGTCCGCGAGTCATGAGCGAAGGCCATGACGATGAGTCGCGAGTCGTGATTCTCGAAGGAGCCGTTCCGCGGGTCCTTGGGGGTGAAGCCCACGAAGAACGAGGAGTAGGGCAGGCGACCCTGCGCGTCGGGCGTGCCGAATTCGGCGGTACCGGACTTGCCGGCGATCTTGATCGGCATGTCGACCAGGTTGTACGTGTGCCGCAGCGTGACCGTCGAGCGCGCCGCCTCGCGCATCACGCGAAGCACGGCCGGCTTCACCTTGAGCTTGTGCAGCACTTTCCGCGAGAAGGGACGCACGACCTTCCCGTCCGGACCGACGATCTCGCGCACGAGCTGCGGCTGATAGAGGGTGCCGCCGTTCGCGAGCGCCGCATAGGCATTGATGAGTTGAAGGGGCGTCACAGCGTCGTAGCCCTGTCCGATGCCCGCCTGGTACGTCTCCCCGGGGAACATCGGAGCACCGAGGGTCTGCTGCTTCCAAGCATTGTTGGGAACGATGCCGCCGACCTCGCCCGGCAGGTCGATGCCCGTCGGCTGCCCGAAGCCGTACTGCCGTGCCCAGTACGCGAGCCGATCGCTCCCGAGCATCCCGGCGACCTGATAGAAGAAGGTATCGCTCGAGTGGCCGAAGCCACAGTAGATGTCACAAGGACCCCAGCCACGGTGGTTCCACTCGTAGAACTTCGTCTGGCCGAGCGTCAGGAACGGCCTGGTCAGGACCTTCGTGGACTCATTGATGTCGCGGTCGGCCAGGCCACCGGTGCCCGTGACGAGCTTGTACGTCGAGCCTGGCGCGTAGTGCGCCTGGATCGCGTGGTTGAGCAGCGGCTTGTCCTTGTTCTGGAGCAGCTTCTTGTACGCGGTCTGGCTGATCCCGCGCGCGAACTGGTTGTTGTCGTAGGTCGGAAGACTGACCATCGCGAGGATCTCGCCGGTCTGCGGATTCATCGCGATCACAACGCCACGGGTCATCCCGACCTTGTCCATCGCCCATTTCAGCGCTTTCTGGGCTTCGCGCTGCGTCGTGGTATCGATGGTCAGTCGGAGCGAAGCGCCCGGGACCGCATCCTTGACCGTCTGGAGCACCTGCGTCCTGCGGCCCGTCTTGTCACGCGCGACCGTCTGGATCCCGTACGTCCCACGCAGCTCCGTTTCGTACTCGGCCTCGAGACCAGCCTTGCCGAGTAGATCGTCCGGCTGATAGCCCTTCTCGCGCAGGTCGGGTAGCTGTTCCGCCGATACAGGGCCCGTGTAGCCGAGGAGTTGCGACATCAATGGGCCGTCGGTGTACTGGCGCCGTGCCTCGACCGCAACGTCGACTCCCGGCAGGTCGAATCCGGCTTCGGAGATCAGCTGCGCCGTGCGCTTGTCGACGTCCTGCGCTACCCGAACGAGGTCGAACGCCGATCCAGGGTTCCCGTCGATCGTGCCATTGATCTCGGCGGGGTCCATGCGCAGCAAGGCGGCAAGGCGAGCGACGACCTCGTCGCGCCGGTCGTCAGGCAGATCGGCGGGCCGGATCTTGACCGCGAAGGTCGGCACGTTCTTCACGAGGAGGCGGCCGTTTCGGTCGTACATGTATCCGCGGGGGGCGGGGATAGGCTCGTCGACCGTGCGCTGGCGGGTCGAGATCGCCGCGTATTCGGTGCCGTTCGTGATCTGCAGGTAGAACAGTCGTGCCGTCAGGGTCCCGACCGCCAGCACCACGACCAGGCCGAAAACGAGGTACCGCGAGAAACGACGGGTCGAAAGCGGCTTCCCGTCGAGGAACGTGTTCACCAGTCGACCCGTTCCTGCTCGAGGCGGCGGTCATGTACGGCGATCGTCAGCGGCCCGATGATCACGCCGAGGATGCCGTCGTAGACCGCGCTCGGGAACACAGCTCCCAGCGGATCGGTGGTTGCGGGCGGCACTCCGAGGGCGCCGAAGAGCACGTACAGGATCATCGAATAGGCGAGGCTGGCGAGGAAGACTGCCACGATCGGGACGATCGGCCGCAGATGGGCGAGCCCGCGCGACAGGATCGCGGTCGCCCCGACGCAGATGAGAAGCGCGAAGGCCGTCGAACCGAGGGGTCGTTGTGCGAGAACGTCAAGCGCGAGGCCTCCGACGAATGCCCAGACCAGTCCGGCCTCGACGCCGATGGCGATCGTGACGATGACCGCCAGAACGAGCACCGGGTGGGGGTGGGCCGAGCCGATCCTGAGATATGGGATGACGGTGAGTTCGATGAGGGCCGTCACCACAGCGCCGACCGCAGCGAGTAGCAGGGTCATCGGACGGGTCGTCTCCTCGGCGGAGCGGCCAGAAGAGGTCCCGCGCCCACCTGCCCGGCTCGTTGATCGCGACCAGTTCGGCGGCGACGTCTCGGCGGAGTATCCCACGGACCTCCAGAACGGGCAACGGAGCGCGAGATCGCGCACGAACGGGAACCTTGGGCCCAGAGGTGTTTCACGTGAAACAGCACGTCGAATGCGGAGGCGTTTCACGTGAAACAAGAGCCTCTCTGCTGCCTGAATGCGGGTACCCGGACTGATGAGGGCAAGGCTTCCCGTGAAACAGACGCCTGCCGGACCACCCGACGCTATGTGGGCAGCGTGATTCACGTGAAACAGTGGGCGTCGGCGCTAACACCGCGGTAAGTCGCGGATGAGGGCCGGCGACCATCCTTCCGCCATGCGTGCCGAGGCAGCCGCGCCCGAGGTGAACGGCCCGTCGATGGTAGAATCGGTATCCGTGAATCCAGTCCGAGCGCATCGCTGAGTGGGGCGGACGATCGCCTGCGCGAACCAGAAGGGCGGCGTCGGCAAGACCACGACGGTCGTGAATCTGGCGAGCCTTCTCGCCATCTCCGGCGACCGTGTCCTCCTGATCGATCTCGACCCGCAGGGGAACGCGACGAGCGGGTTGGGGATCGACCGTGCCGCGATCGAGCGCTCGATGTACGACGGCCTTCTCGACGGTGTCGATCTCGCGGAGCTCGTCGTCCAGGGCACGTCGCCTGGCGTCGACGTGATCCCGTCGGCGATCGCGCTCGCCGGGGCGGAGGTGGAGCTGGCCGGGTCGACCGGACGTGAGCGCCGGCTCCGCGACGCACTCGCGGGGTTCGCAGATCAGTACGACGTCATCTTCATCGACTGCCCGCCATCGCTCGGGCTCCTTACCGTCAATGCGTTGACCGCGGCCGATGCGGTCCTCATCCCGCTCCAATCCGAGTACTACGCCCTGGAGGGTCTTACCCAGTTGCTGGCAACCATCGACCTCGTTCGCGACCATCTGAACCCGCGCCTCGCCATCGACGGCGTGATCCTCACGATGGCCGACAAGCGGACCAACCTCTCCTCGCAGGTCGAAGCGGAAGCCCGTCGGCATCTGGACGGCGCGGTCTATCGGACGATCATCCCGCGGAGTGTCCGCCTCTCCGAGGCGCCGAGCCACGGCCTGTCGATCGCGTCCTACGCACCCGATTCGAAGGGTGGCCGAGCGTACGCCGCCCTCGCGGAGGAATTCCGAGACCGGCTGACACGGAGTCAGCAACCAGGGTTCGCCACGTTCACCGCTCAGCCTGAACGGGAGGTCGTGCTGTCGTGACCGTTCGACCGGAACGCGCCCAAGGCCTTGGCCGCGGGCTTGCCGCATTGATCCCACAGCGAAGCGAGACACGGGCGACGACGACCGATATCCCGATCGCAAGCATCCGTCCGAACCCGGACCAGCCGCGCCGCCGGTTCAGCGATGCCGAGATGGCGACGCTGACCGCGAGCGTCCGCGAACACGGTGTGCTCCAGCCGGTGCTCGTGACCGAGACACTAGACGGTTACCAGCTGATCGCGGGGGAGCGTCGCGTCCGCGCCGCCGTGGCGGCGGGTCTCGACCGGATCCCGGCCGTCATCCGCCACCTCGACGACCGTGAGCGACTCGAACTGGCCCTGATCGAGAACCTGCAGCGTGAGGATCTCGACCCGATCGAGTCCGCGCACGGCTTCCGTCGGTTGATCGACGACTTCGGTCTGACGCACGAGTCCATCGCGGAACGTGTCGGACGTGCGCGCTCGACGGTCGCCAACACCCTGCGCCTGCTCGATCTGGCCCCGGTCGTGCAAGCCGCGATCGCCGATGGGAGCATCACGGAGGGTCACGGCAGGGCGCTCGGCGGCCTGTCCACGGAGCACCAGGAACACGTCCTGGGCGCCGTGATCGAACAAGAGTTGTCGGTCCGTCAGACGGAGGAGCTCGTCCGGCGTCTCCGCGAGCCGAAGGCTTCACCGAACGGCGAGCAACCGGCCGAGGCTCGCGCCGGGGACCCCGATCTCGAGAGGATCGAGGAGGACCTGCGGCGCTCGCTCGGCACGAAGGTGAGTCTGGCGCGGTCGCGGAGGGGCGGACGGATCGTGATCGAGTACTACAGCGATGAAGAGCTCGGTCGGCTGTACGACCGGTTGACCGGAGGTATGGCGTGACCGAAGAAGCGGCGCAGGATCCGCGCGCGAGCACGAACGGGCGCAGCCGGAAGGCGCGCGGCGCGGGTGCCGATTACACCGCCGCCAGCATCCAGGTCCTCGAGGGCCTCGAAGCCGTCCGCCGACGTCCTGGCATGTACATCGGCTCGACCGATGAGCGCGGCCTCCATCACCTCGTGTGGGAGGTCGTCGACAACTCGATCGACGAGGCAATGGCGGGACATGCCACGACGATCCGCGTGACGATCAAGACGGATGGCACGATGGTCGTCCAGGACGACGGTCGCGGCGTCCCCGTCGGAAAGCATTCGACCGGGAAGGACGCGCTCGAGGTCGTCCATACGGTCCTCCACGCCGGCGGCAAGTTCGGCGGTGGCGGCTACAAGGTCTCGGGCGGCCTGCACGGCGTCGGCGTCAGCGTGGTCAACGCGCTGTCCGAGTGGCTGCGTGTGGAGTCCGCACGCGACGGCTCGGTCTGGATGCAGGAATACGAGCGCGGTAAGCCGAAAGCAGCCGTCAAGAAGGTCGGGCCGCAGGGTGACCGGCGTGGTACGACCACGATCTTCCGCGCCGACGCGACGATGTTCACGACGACCGATTACTCGTTCGACCTCATCAGCGAGCGACTGCGCGAATCGGCGTACCTCACGAAGGGCGTGTGGATCACCCTCGTCGATGAGCGGGTGGATCGCGAGCGTTCGTTCTACTTCGAAGGGGGTCTCGAGTCTTTCGTCCGGCATCTCAACCGGAACAAGGAGGCCCTGCACGACCGCCCGATCTACGTCGAGCGGAAGGAGGGCTCGACCGCCGTCGAGGTCGCACTCCAGTACAACGACTCCTACACCGAGAACGTGCTCGCGTTCGCGAACAACATCAACACGGTCGACGGTGGCACCCACGTGACAGGGTTCCGCGCCGCTCTGACGAGCTCGCTCAACGACTGGGCGCGACGCTCGGGGACCTTGAAGGACAGCGACGGCAATCTGTCGGGCGACGATGTCCGCGAAGGCCTGACGGCGGTCATCAGCGTGAAGCTGACCGATCCGCAGTTCGAAGGGCAGACCAAGGCCAAGCTCGGCAACGCCGAGGTCAAGGGGCAGGTCCAGACGGCCGTCGGTGAGGCGATCGGCCAGTATCTCGACGAGAACCCGGCCGACGGGCGCCGGGTCATCGAGAAGTGCCTCACGGCGGCACGCGCCCGCGAGGCTGCCCGCAAGGCGCGTGACCTCGTTCTGCGCAAGGGTGCGCTCGAGGGCCTTTCGCTGCCGGGCAAGCTCGCCGATTGCCAGGAGCGCGATCCCGCCCGCAGCGAGCTGTTCATCGTCGAGGGCGACTCGGCCGGCGGCTCGGCGAAGGCTGGTCGCGATCGTCGCTTCCAGGCGATCCTGCCGATGTTCGGGAAGATGCTGAACGTCGAGAAGGCACGTCTCGACAAGGTGCTCTCGAGCGAAAAGATCCGACCGCTGATCATCGCCCTGGGCGCCGGCATCGGCGAGGGATTCGACGTCACGAAGATCCGCTACCACCGGATCATCCTGATGAGCGATGCCGACGTGGATGGCGCCCACATCCGGACGCTCCTGCTCACGTTCTTCTACCGACACATGCCCGAGGTCATCGAGGCTGGCTACCTCTACATCGCCCAGCCGCCGCTCTATCGGGTGTCGACCGGCAAGGTCACGAAATACGCCCAGTCCGAGCAAGAACGAGACCGGTTCGTGAAGGAGCTCAACGTCAAGAACATCACCGTCCAGCGCTTCAAGGGTCTAGGCGAGATGAACGCCGACCAGCTGTGGGAGACCACGATGAACCCGGAGACGCGGACGCTGCTGCGCGTCGACTCCGAGAACGCCGCGCTGGCTGACGAGATCTTCACCATGTTGATGGGCGAGAAGGTCGGACCCCGCAAGGACTTCATCAAGACCGAAGCGCGCAAGGTGCAGAACCTTGACGTCTGAGGCCCGGGTGATCGATGTCCCCGGTATCCCGCGATTCCAGATCTCGCCGCACCACTGCTTCGCGTGCGGGACGCTCAACACCAGCGGCCTTCGACTCGACCTCCACGTCGAGCGTGGGCGGTCGTGGGTGGAGCTGACCTACGAGGAGCGCTTCCAGGGCTGGGACGGCATCGCTCACGGTGGGATCCTCGCGACGATCCTCGATGAAGTCATGGCCTGGGCACTCGTCGGCGAGGACAACTGGGGCGTGACGGCGCGCCTGTCCATCGACTTCAAGCAGCCCGTCAACGTCGGGCAGAGGATCAAGGCCGAGGGCTGGATCACGCGGTCCCGTCGTCGCATCGTCGACACCGAGGCTCGGCTGGTAGACGCCATCAGTGGAGATACGCTTGCCACGGCGACCGGGCTGTACATGGCGGCGGACGAGGCGCGCAAGCAGGAACTGCGTGCGCGATATGGCTGGCGGCCGCTCGACGAGTCCGCTACGCCCGAGACGGCGGACGCACGGTAGATGACGCCGACCCTCGAGGTACCCCCGACCGGCAGCCCGGTCACCGCCCGTGCCGTCGCATTCGTCGCCGATCACAAACCGGCCGCCGAAGCACTGGGCACGTCGCTCGCGGACTCGATCAACGACCCTGACGGGTTCGCTGCGGCCCTGCGGAACGGCCTCGACGGTCTCGCGGATCCGGAGTACCACGAGGGCCAGCAGACCGTCGCACCCGGGCTCGGCCCGACGCTCGGCATCCGCTGGCCCCTGCTGGCGGCTGTGACGCGCTCCTTCCGGCAGGAGACCCGGCGCGATCGACCGACCTCGCTGCTGTTCCTTGCCGATCGCCTGTTCCGCGAGGACTACCTCGAAGCCCGCTGGTTCGCCTTCGCGCTCCTGGAACGAACGCTCGACGACGATCCGGAACGGACGTGGCAGTTGCTCCGTCGCGGTGCCCGCGAAGCGGCCGACTGGATCACGGTCGATGATCTGGCGCACCCGTATGGAGCGGGCATCGCCGCCGAACCGTACCGCTGGGCCGAGCTGGAGCAGCTCGTCTTCTCGCCGTCGCGCTGGGAACGCCGGCTCGTGCCGTCGACGATCGCGACGATGACCCACGGGAGTCGCCGAACGGGACGGGGTCCCGAGGTCGTCGAACGGGCCTTGCCGCTTCTCGGTCAACTGATCGGCGATGCCGAGCCCGATGTCCAGAAAGCCCTGGCGTGGGCGTACCGCTCGATCGCCCAGATCGATCGCGAGCGGACCACTGCGGCGCTACGCGAGGAGACCGAGCGCGCCGTCGCGACCGATGACGGCCATCGGGCGTGGGTCGTCCGGGACGCGCTCGCGAAGCTCGACCCGAACGACGCGGACGACATCAAGACCCGACTTGCGGGGATCCGCCGACGACCCGGCGCCCCGTCCACTTCGGCGGCATCGGAGGTGGCGGCTCGCTTCGGCGGGCTACCCGATCCGGTCGCCCACCCTGAACCACCGCTGTTCTGATGACGAGCGAGCCAGGGGAACGCACCCGATCCGAATCCATCAGGAGTAGACGACCGTGACCGAAGACCTGGGCGATATCCGCGCGATCCGTATCGAGGACGAGATGCGTGACTCGTACCTCGACTACGCGATGAGCGTGATCGTCGCGCGCGCGCTCCCGGATGTGCGCGACGGCCTGAAGCCGGTCCACCGCCGAATCCTCTTCACGATGGGCGAGATGGGGCTCTCGTCCACGAGCTCGTACCGCAAGTGCGCGGCGATCGTCGGCGAGGTGATGGGCAAGTACCACCCGCATGGCGACGTGGCGCTGTACGACGCGCTCGTACGTCTCGCCCAGGACTTCTCGATGCGCTATCCGCTCGTCGACGGCCAGGGCAACTTCGGCAGCGTCGACGGCGACGGTGCCGCAGCGATGCGCTACACCGAGGCGCGGCTCACGGCGATCGCCTCCGAGATGCTCGCCGACATCGACAAGGAGACGGTCGATTTCGTCGACAACTACGACGCGACGCAGAAGCAGCCCTCAGTGCTGCCGGCCAAGCTGCCCAACCTGCTCGTCAACGGCTCATCGGGCATCGCCGTCGGCATGGCGACGAACATCCCACCGCATCACCTGGGCGAGGTCGCCGACGCGACGATCGCGCTCATCGACGATCCGGAGCTCACCTCGGACGACTTGTGCAAGTACGTCCTCGGCCCGGATTTCCCGACGGGCGGCACGATCTTCCGGTACGAGAAGCAGCGCAACATCCTCACCGGCGAGTGGGAGACCGTCGACGCGATCCGCCAGATGTACGCACACGGTCGAGGCCGTGTCGTCATGCGCGCCCAGGTCGCGTTCGAAGAAGTCCGCGGTGACCGCACCGCGATCATCGTCAACGAGCTGCCGTACCAGGTGAACAAGGCGGCCCTGCTCGAGAAGATGGCCGACCTCGTCAAAGACAAGAAGATCGACGGCATCGCCGACCTGCGCGACGAGTCCGATCGCGACGGGATGCGGATCTACATCGAGATCAAGCGCGACGCGAACCCGCACAAGGTCCTGAACAACCTGTTCAAGCACACTCCGATGCAGCTCGCGTTCAACATGAACATGCTCGCCCTGGTCGACGGCCAGCCCCAGACGCTGCCGCTCCGAAGCGTCCTCGAGCACTACATCGATCATCGCAAGGAGATCGTCCGACGCCGGACCGAGTTCGACCTCGGCAAGGCACGAGCTCGGGCCCACATCCTCGAGGGTCTGAAGATCGCCCTCGACAACCTCGATGCGGTGATCCAGACGATCCGCGAGTCGAACGACGTCGATACCGCGCGCGAGAACCTCATGACGCGGTTCGACCTCTCGGAGCTCCAGGCGCAGGCCATCCTCGACATGCGTCTCGCTCGCCTCGCTGCGCTCGAGCGCAAGAAGATCGAGGACGAGTACCTCGAGGTCATCCAACTCATCGCCGAGCTCGAGGACATCCTCGGCAACCCGGCACGCGTGCTACGGATCATCAAGGACGAGCTCAGCGAGCTGAAGCGCAAGTACGCAGGCGAGCGACGGACGCGGGTCGCCGACGACGCGAGCCGCGAGATGACCGACGAGGACCTGATCGCCGACGAGGACGTGGTCGTCACGATCTCTGGTCGCGGCTACATCAAGCGCCAGCCGGTGGCCACCTATCGGCGCCAGCACCGTGGCGGCAAGGGGATCATCGGCCACGTCACGCGGGAGGAGGACGCG
>Ga0207674_10001282_pt1 | contig 32785 bp, 28 predicted proteins | sample KBSCornC72_FD_184303 | JGI IMG/M metagenome (GOLD analysis project Ga0207674, IMG submission 184303) | Corn rhizosphere microbial communities from Kellogg Biological Station, Michigan, USA - KBS Corn C7-2 (SPAdes) (version 2) | ecosystem: Host-associated > Plants > Roots > Rhizosphere > Soil ...
TTATTGCCCCAGTTGCAGCCGCCGCCCCAATAATTTCCCCATCGGCCGATGGCCCAGGCGGTTCCGAACACAAGACCCGCCGTGATCAGTCCGGCGCCAATATAAGGCGGATAGCCAAAATAATAGGGCGGATAGGACGCATATGGCCACGTGCCATAGACAACGCCCGGATCGTAATAGGGCACATACATCGTGCTCGGATCGGTCTGCTCGATCACGATGACCTGCTTGTTCGCCTGCGTTTGCACCGAGACCCGCTGCTCCTTGGTATCCACCAGTTTGTTGTTCGCCTGCGCCTTGGCCCGCAAACGCTGGATGGCGTCCATCACATCTGGCTGCTGGGCCAGCACGGCATCTCCGAGATCCTTGGTCCAGTCGATCTTGTCGCTCATCATTGAAAGCACCGCAGCCGTGCTTGCCAGTGCCTTCACGCTCTCGTCCCATTCCTGCTTGTCGACCGCGTTTTTCAGCGCATCGCCTTTCAGGTTCTTGTTGGCTTTTAGCCAGCGGTCCGCCTGGACGACTTCCAACGGATAAGTCGACGCCGCCAGCACGTTCACCAGCAACGCATCGGGATAAAGGGCAATCGGGGCGACCAGGGCTTCGATCTGCTCGGGTTTCAGCAAGTCATCGCTGGCCTGCTGCCCACCGCCTGACGCGGCAGGCGCTGTGCTCGGTGCGGGTGCGGCCGCCGGCGCAGGCGCGGCAGTTGTGGGCGGCGCGGTCGGCGCGGTGTTCGGCGGTGGGGATGCCTGCGTCGAGGTGTTCTGATCCGTTGAACCACCGCCGCTTTGGGCGATCGCAAGCGACGGCATTGAGCTCAAAAGCACCACCACAAGCCACGCGAACCTGCCTTTGGTCATCGCCAACTCCCTCGAATCCAAAAGCGTGCGAAGATTGACGCGATCGCACGCATCGATGCGCAAAGGGGGCACATTCCCAGGGCGTGGGCTTGATCGAGATCAAGGGTCGGAGATTGTCGAATGCTAGGGCATTCCTGACGGAGGCCCCCGCATGAAACACGCAGCGATCCTGATGCTCATCTTTTGCCTTCCGACTGCCGCAGCGGCGCAATCGCCGGAATGTCGGACCGTCGCCAATCCAAGGGATCGGCTGGCTTGCTATGATCGTGTGGCGCCCCCGGCCGTGGCCGGCAAGCCGACCGGCTCGGAAGCCGCTCCCCGCAACGTCTCGGCGCCGTCGGCGGCTGCGGACAGTTCGAGCACGCCTCTGGCCGATCTCCTGGAGATGGAGAATAAACGGGTCGGCTCCAAGATCAAAAGCATCTGCCGTGGATGCTGATGTGATCGAAATTAGCAGCTCTCCGCGGCTGCGAGCCCCGTAGATATAGACTAAGCTTACGGAAATACCCGCCAAAGACCGGGTTCAGACCTTTGGCCAAATGCCCAAGCCCGAATATGCTGCTAAAAACTTGAGGCACGCGGATCCAGAAATGCTGAACGCGGATACTCGCCACTTTGCGCTCCCGGCAGATCACGACCCACCGATGGTGGTCGCTTTGATGCCGTACACCCCGCGACACCGCGCAATGGCTCTTGGTATTGTCGTCGGCATGCTGGCGGTCTGGGTTCCTCTCCTTCCTTTCGAGAGCCTGCAAATTGGCCGGTTGGACAGCTTTATCCCCGTCGTTCAGACGGTCCTGAGCGCAGCTGATCTGCTCACCGCGACGCTCCTGTTCGCTCAATATTCGGTGCAGCCCCACCCTGCATTGCTGCTTGTCGGGAGCGGGTATATTTGCGCCGGCACGTTTGCCTTTCTGCAAGCCCTGAGTTTTCCGGGCAGCTACTCGCCCAACGGGCTGATAGGCGATGTCTACAACACACCCGCGTGGTTCTTCGTCCTTTGGTACACCACATTTCCCCTGAGCATTCTGGCCTACGCGCTGTTCAAGGACAGAGGGACGCTATCCCGGCGAGCGCCGAAATTGAACATAACAATTACGCTGTCATGGCTGGCTGCGACGATAGGTCTGTTGTCCTGGCTAGCCATTAGCCAAACCGAGCATCTGCCGAAATTCTTCACAAGCGGGCTCTTCCTGCAGACGCGACTCAGCAATCAATTCAACGTAGGCCTCACGTTGTTGAACTGCGCCACGCTCATCGTGCTCTTTCTGCGCAGACGCACCGTGCTCGATCTGTGGCTGATGGTCACGTTATTTGCAGCAGTCCCCAACTTTCTGGTGGCCGTCTATGCGGGCGCTTCTCGATTTTCCGTAGGCTGGTATACCGCTCGGGGTTTCGCCCTGGTCGCAAGCTTCACGCTGCTGTCCGTTTTGGTCACGGAAATGACCGTGCTTTATTCCCGGCTCGCCAGCGCTCTGGTGATGCAGCGGCGCGAGCGCGCCAACCGCTTTGTGAGCATAGACGCGGCAACCGCCGCGATTGCTCATGAAATAAATTCGCCGTTGGCGTCGATCACATTGAACGTAGCCACCGCGCAACATGAACTTGTTGGAGAACCTCCCCAACTCGACGAGTTGCGTGCCATTCTCGGTGATATCGGAGAAGCAAGCCTTCGGGTGAACGAGACAATCGCAAGCGTTCGAAGGCTGTTCAAGGATGTAGCCGATCAGCCGGTCACGATCAGCGTCGAGGGCGTCGCGCGGCAGGTGTTGCGGCTGTTGCAGCACGACTTGCAGTTTAACGGAATCGTGGTCGCGACGGAGTTTCGGGTCGAGGCGCCGTTCGTGCATGCCGATCCGGCGCAGGTGCAGCAGGTCATTCTGAACCTGTTCAAGAATGCGATCGAGGCGATGGCCTCCACTCCCCGCGAGGGCTGCCGATTGAACATCGGCACGCGAATGGAACGAGGCTCGTTCGTTGTCCTCTCCATCGAGGACACGGGCACGGGTATCCCGGCGGAGGACCAAGAACGCGTCTTTGAGGCTTTCTTTACTTCCAAACCCGCGGGCATGGGATTGGGACTGGCCATATGCCGCACCATCATCGAGAGATATGGAGGCCGTCTGAATCTGGCCAAATCAGGCCCCCAGGGCTCGACGTTCGAAATCACACTGCCCGTTGCAAGATAGCCCGGCCCCGCGAAAGCCCAAAGCCGCGCTGGCAATTCGAGGCCATGATTGAAACGCGCCGCCGCACGAGCATGGCCCCGTTAGAGGCCAAGCGAACCTGGTTCATTGCACCGCGCTTTGCGACCTGGCTTTCCAGGATTTTGAAATGGGCAACCTGATCCGAAAAGTGGCGCCGCATTCGGGATGGTTGTCGACTTCAATGGTACCGTGATGCGCTGTGACGATTGTTCGGGCAATCGACAGACCCATTCCCATCCCCTCGGGTTTGGTCGTGAAGAACGGTTCGAACACCGATGACAATTGGGGCGTGGGAATGCCCGGCCCCCGGTCGGAGACGCAGAGTTCTGCCGTCCCATTGCTCGCCGCCGTTCGGATGGTGATCTTGCGGCGCTCAACCATCATATCGGACGTCGCATCCAGCGCGTTCAGCATCAGATTGATAATCACTTGTTGGACCTGGATTCGATCGCCGACGATCCCAAGCTCAGGCGTTTCCGTTCTGAAGTCCAGTACGGCCTCGCGCGCAACGGCCATCCTGCCAACGAATTCCACTGCCTCCTCAGCGATGTCGTTGAGATTCACTTCGGTCGGTTCAAATGGCGCCTTCCTCAACAGGCTTCGCAGGCGGCGAATGACCTCGCTTGCACGCTCATCGTCCCGCCTTATGTCGGTCAGAATGTTGCGGATCTCCTCCATGTCCGGCGTTGGCGACGCCAGCATGAGTTCCGCCGTCTCGGCATTGACGAGAATTGAACCCAGGGGCTGGCTGAGTTCGTGCGCGATGGAGGTCGCGAGTTCACCCGCCATGGTATATCGATTGACATGCGCGAGTTCCGACATGCGCTCGCGGGCATCGACCTCCGCTTTCTGGCGTCGATGCCGCTCGGAGATCAGGCCAATGATCAGAAGCATTTGGAAGACCACAACGGCTCCGACCAGTGCGATTTCCCAGCGGTAGCGGTTGATGATCGATAAGTCCTGAACGTCTGATTCGCTTTTCGACGGCTGGGAAAGTTGGCTGATACGAAAACCTGTCGACCCCCCCGCATCCGCACCTGGCGCTGTGACCCCGGAGGATGTCGGGTTGGCCAAACTTTCAGGCTCTTCAAGCGCGGTAACGGCGGCAGCCGTTTGTCCGGCGACGCCTTGTGCAAAGTAAGCGGCAGCAGCCCCGATCATGGCGCGGCCGACACTTTCCTTATCGAAGATGAGCGTCGTCTCCTTCGCAAAATCAGCGCGAGCTTCGGGGAGGATCGGAATCAGGACAACGAGGAGTCCAAAAATGCCGATGCAGCGGCAGAGCGGCTGCATGATCGTGAAATGGAGCGTCCTATCCCCCGGCATTGCGGCTGACCTGCGGCCTGCGGTTATACCGCAGCATACCAAATCGAGGCTTTCGTGAAAGCGGCATTGTATTTTAGAAGTACTTAAAAATATTGGCCGGATACCGAAGCCTTTTAGGGGCCGCGAGCATCCGGAGCTTATCAATGGCCGGTCAGAACCAGCGTCTTGAACGGCATCAAGAGAGCCTGGATCCGCAACAGCAGAGCGTGCACCAGGCCAACCGCATCGACGGCATGCAGGACGAAGCGCTGGCCGGCGGTGGTGTTGTTCTCATCCTTGATCAGCTCATGATTGCTGGTGTACGCGTTGACGATGCAGCTGCTGCCCGCCGTCACGCCCTCCAGCCCTCCCTTGTAGATCGGTTCGAGGAAAACCGTAATCGTCCCGGGGGTCCGATTATTCTGCAATTCGATGAGTTGCTCGCCACCGCGAAACTGGCCGGCGGCGATGTAGTCCTGAACCACCGTAATCACCATCGGGATGATGACCCAGGGCTTCGACGTACATGCCGCCTCGGCAACCATCCCTTCCTTCATGACCTGGCCTTCAATCTGACCGAAGCCCGCCTGCAAGGCCTGCGATCCGGCGCCATCGGGAATCAGGATTCCGGCCGGGCGCATCAGCGGATTGACCACGTCACCGACGCGGAGAAGGAACTGCTCCACCCTGCCGTCCACTCCGGCGCGGACGTAGGTCTTGTCCAGGTCTACCTGGGCTTGAGCAAGCGCGGCTTCGGCACTGGCTTTCTCTGCGGGCAACAAAGTCGATAGTTTTGAACTGGCCGCCTGCTTGAAAGCGACGGCGGCGTCGACCCCAGCTTGCCGCTGGTCAACCGCAACCTGCAGCTTCTCGATATCGCGCTGCGCCACGATTCCGGGATTGCGACGCTGCAGTTCGGACTTGACGTCGAGTTCGTCCTTGGCCTGCTGCTTCTGGGCTTCGGCTTCGCGTGTCTGGGCATCTGCCCGCTCAACGTCGATCTCGGCCGCTTTCATCTGCGCATCCACTTCCGTGATCTTGCGCCGCGCGGATTCCATGGCGGCCTGCTGCCGGGCGCTGTCCAGCCTGAAGATGACGTCGTTCTTTTTCACCGGCGCGCTGAAGCCGACATTCACTTCAGCCACGCGGCCCGAGCCTTCCGGCAGGATCGGAACGGTTCGGTACATCAATGTCGCACTGCTGGTCGACGGATGGAAATAGAATACCAGTGCGATAAGGGACACGGTTAGCATCAGGCAACCGGTAATGCCCCAGCGCAATTCGAACCAAACCGAATAGATCGTAATTTCCTTCCCGAACCGCTTACCCTGGACATACCGGCGAAACAGATAGTCGGGCAGCAGCGTGACCATCGAACAGATCATGAGCTCAAGCATGGCTGCGAACCTTCCCGCTCGTGGCCACGGCCTCAGATGACGATGGCGCTTGTCCCTCCCCCGAACTCTCTTCCGCTGAAGCGACTGTTGCGGCAGGTTCGGATTCGGGAGTATCGCCCGCGATCTTTTCGACGGATCCGGCAATGCGCCGCAACGGCGAGCCGAAATCCGGAATGTCAATGACGGCAAGCAGGAGGGCTACGATCCAGAACAGATGGATATGGGTGAAGAGCGAGATCAGGCACAGCATGGCGACGATCTCGAATTGAAACTTCTCGGATTTGTGCGCCATCCGCTCTGGGAGACTGTGCAGCCGGAGATACAGATTTCCGACGCCGAGCACGGCGGCAATCAGGAAAATGCCCATCACGACCATCAGCGGGTCCGAACCATCCGGACCCGGGACGTAGAATGGCAGGTGGTGGGGAGCCATCGGATGCATCGCTTCGTTCAATTTGCCCTCCATGTCCGGCGGGCGAGCCCTGCTCACGCCGGTGCACAGAGGTGTGCCGACGAGAAGGATCACAGCTTGATCTGGATCAAGGGAGGCGGAGGCCGCCGGTCGACAATTTGGGTCAGGTTTTTTTATCGAGGATCTCGAAAAATGGCCAACAACATCGACGCGCTGCTGCCAACCGCGAAAGACAACCAGCGGCAAGCGGCCCTGAATGACAAGGACAAGGTGGCCCAACACGCAAAAGCCAAACAGGCCGCCGAGGCCGCGAAACTTGCATTGGTCGAGAAACTGAGCGCCCCCTCCGGCCTCAGTGAAGAGGAGAGGATTCAGCTTGCCTCAAACGTGATCCAGCGAGCCGTTCGCAACGGCTTGTCCGAGGTTGAGGTCTACCGATTCCCGAACCTGCTCTGCACCGACCGGGGACGGGCCATTAACCAGATGGAGCCCGGCTGGGAAACCACCCTGACCGGTATCCCAAAGGAAATCTATCAGCTCTGGGCCGACCACCTGCGACCGCGGGGCTATCGCATCAAATACCAGGTCATCGATTTCTCCGGCGACGTGCCGGGGGACATCGGCATCACGATCGCATGGGCCTGATCCACGCCGCCTTGTCGCGTTTCACTTAACCCGGAGCCAGTCAGTCAATGGGCAAAAACGGAAGTCCCGAGAAAATGAAACGCAAGGCCTATGAAAAGGAGCTGCGCAAGCTGCAGGTGCAGCTTTGCCACCTGCAGGATTGGGTCAAGGAAAAGAAGTTACGCGTCATCATCCTGTTCGAAGGGCGCGATGCTGCGGGCAAGGGCGGAACGATCAAGGCCTTGACCGAAAAGGTCAGCCCGCGCGTATTCCGGGTGGTCGCATTGCCCGCTCCGACCGAACGTCAGAAATCCCAATTGTTCATGCAGCGATATATGGAGCAATTTCCGGCGGGCGGCGAAGTCGTTATTTTCGACCGGAGCTGGTACAACCGCGCCGGCGTCGAATACGTGATGGGCTTCTGCTCGCCGGCCGAGCACGCGCGTTTTCTCAAGCTGTGTCCAGAGGTCGAAAAATATGCGACCGAAGGCGGCATCATCCTCATCAAGGTGTGGCTTGAGGTAGGAATGGAAGAGCAGGAACTCCGTTTCATGGCGCGGATCGAGGATCCGCTTCGGCAGTGGAAACTGAGCCCCATGGACACCGAATCCTTCGGGCGCTGGTACAGTTATTCCCGCGCTCGCGATAAGATGCTGAAAGCCACCGACTCGAAACATGCGCCATGGCGAATTGTCCGCTCCGATGACAAGCGTCGGGCGCGGCTGAATTGCATCGCCCATATTCTGGAGCGGATCCCCTACAAGAAGATCAAGCGCGACAAGGTCAAACTTCCCGAACGCAATATGAAAGACAGCTATAACGATCAGATCGGTCTGCGCCGGGTGAAGGCGGTGGCGGAGCGCTATTAGGCGAGATGCAAGCGGCTCCGCCGGAGCAGCCGCTTGTTTTGCCATTGCCTCTAACCTGGCATTGCCTCTAATTCATGGTGATGGTGACCCCCCCAAGGGCGGCCGACAATTCTACCCCCACCTTGGCCCCCGAAAGCTGCAAGATCACGCCGCGCGCGTTCTGCAATTGCACTCCGCCGGCACCCGCCGCAAGCGCTCCGCCCGCGCCAACCGTGCTGTAGCTGCCAGCAATATCGCCGGGTGAGTTGATGTTGAGCGCCTTGCCAACCAGATTAGTCGTTGACGCGCCGATGGTTGCACCGAAACTGGCACCGGAAACCGTGAAGGGATAGTGCTTGCCATGGAAAGTCAGAACGCCCTGGCCGCCGCCGATACCTACGATGAACCCGCCTTTGGTGAACACCACCCGTACGGTCCCGGTATCAGCGCGGGATGGAGCGGGTAGACCTGCCCACACGAGCAAGGCAAGAAACATGGCTGAGACGGCTTTATTCATCGGCATGACGCCCTCCAATGCGTTGGGTTTGCGTGCCAAGTCTAGCGACTTGCCTCAGCCCGGATTGATTCAGGTCAAAGGGCCGGGTGTCTTGGGCTCGGAGTGTCAATCACGCCTTCCAACGAGCGCAGCCAGAATTCGCTGTCCATCTCGTCTGCCAACCCATCGGCCCGCAGCAGGTCGCGGACCTGTCCGTGCGCCCCGACAATGCGAAACTCAATGCCGTCTTCCATGAGTTCATGGTTCAGATCGCGCAGCATTTTGGTGCCGGCCAGATCGATGAAAGGCGCCGCGGAGAGATCACAGATCAATCGTTCGCAGCGAGGTGCCGTCGACAATGTCCGCTGCACCGCCCGCAACACGGTTTCGGAATTGATATAGAGGAGAGAGGCCTCCGGCCGGAACACCACCAGTCCAGGCAGTGGCCTTGCATCGCTATGCCTTGCCATGTCCGACAGCCGACCTGTTGCCGGCACGCGACCCACAAATGCGACGTTCGGCTGGGATGCCCGCAGCAAGAGCAACATGATCGAGGCGATGGCCGCCAGCAATATGCCCTGAAGAATCCCGAGAAACAGCACAGCTCCGAGCGAAATCGCCGCCGCGTAGAAATCGATGCGACTGATCCGCCACATCCGGGCCAAGGCCTGCACATCCACCATCTTGTAAACCGCCGCAAAGACGATGGCCGCCAGCACGGTCTTTGGCAGGTCCGTCAGCAGACCGGTGAAGAACATGAGGCAGAGCGCCAAGGTGGCCGAACAGATAATGAGAGCCAGGGGAGTGCGGGCCCCTGACATGTCGTTCACCGCCGATTGCGAGAGGCCGCCCGCTACCGGGTAACCCTGTCCAAGCGAGACAAGCAGATTTGCCGCGCCCAGCCCGAGAAATTCCTGCCTAGGGTCGAGGGTATACCCGTGTTTTGTGGCGAAGCTTCGCGCCGCGGATACACCCTCCACATAGGCCAGCAGGAGACAACCAGCCGCAAGCGGAAAGACCTCCTCGAACTCGAGCATGCCGAATTTCGGAAACGCGGGCACCGGCAGGCCTGCCGGAACATCGCCCGTGATCGCAACGCCCCTGGTCGCGAGAGCAAAGAAGGACGACACCACGATCGACGCGGCTACGACCCCCAATCCGATCGGCCGCCCTGGAAATATCCGCTCTCCAGCGATCAGAATCACAACCGCAATCAGGCCAATGCCGAGTACGATTGGCTGAAAATTCGGGAGCTGGCCTGCAAACTGAAAGGCGCGATCGAAGAAATTATGCCCTCCGCCTGCGACCCCAAACAGGCTCGGCAACTGCGTCATGATAATGGTCAGGCCCGCGCCTGCCTTGAAGCCAACCAGGATGCTGTCGCTCACCAGCGTCATCAGAACGCTGAGCCGCAGCCACCAGGCCAGCAGACAAAGCACCCCAACGATAAAAGCTACCGCGCTCGCAATCTGGGCATAGTGGACGGGATCGCCCGGCGCGAGCGTCCCGACGGTTGCCGCGATCATCAGCGAGATCGCCGATGTCGGGCCCACCGCCAGTTGCCTGGAGGAGCCAAGCAGGGCGTACCCCACGCCGCCGAGCAGATAGCCATAGATGCCGACCTGTGGCGGCAAATTCGCGAGCCCCGCATAGGCAAGCGAAACCGGCAGGGCGTAGGCGGCGAGCGTGAGACCGGCGACACTGTCCCCGGCCAGCAATGAGGGCCGATAGCCCCTGATCCACCCTGGCGGCGAGACGCGCGCGCGCACCGGTGTCTGCTGTTGCCCACTCTGACTCATGTCAGTCATCCGCATTGCCACAGCCAGAAGCATCTCCAGACGCTCCCGGCCGGCTTGATCTAGGTCAAGAGGATGAGGGGCACTCCCGACGAGGGGCAGGACCGCGCAAACGCACACCAGCTTTGGATCTGCAGAGATCGGAGGGTCCTCATTTTCCGTCCAGCTGCCAGGCGCCATCCCAATCGGCAGGCGGTGGTGTTACTGCAAAGGAATCCAGCCGCTTCATCATCACCATGGACGGACCGTCATCGGGGGCGGTCACTAATGCAGCCGCAAAGGACCGACGCGCTTCGTCCCAGTTGCGCGCCCGATAGGCAGCCAGACCTTCGGCATATTGTGATTTCAATTTCAGCTGGGCTGGCGAGAGCTGCTCCTTGCGACCCATGATCTCAAAGACGTCCTCGGCATGGGTTTGGCCAACCACAATGAGGCGATCGAGCTCGCGCATCTCGATATCCCCATCGAGACTGCTCACCGAAGTTCCAGAAGCAAGGATCCGCGTACCAAAATACTTGTTCGCGCTTTCCAGACGAGACGCGAGATTTACCGCATCCCCCATGACCGTGTAATTCATCATGAACTGCGAGCCGATGCTGCCAACGAGAACCTCGCCCGTCGCCACACCGATCCGCACATCACACTCCGCGGAAATCGAACGAACACCCAACAGTTCCGGAAGCGAAGTCCGCAGTTCAGCCACGCGATCGCACATTGCGAGTGCGGCCTGCATGGCGAGCTGGAATTGCTCGTCCTCATTGACGAACGGTGGCCCCCAATAGGCCATGATCGCATCGCCAATATATTTGTCGATGATACCTCGATTGTCCCGGATCGGTTCGGACATCGTGTTAAAGTACCGGTTCATCAGTTTGACGAGGCCCTGTGGCGTTACGTTCTCGCTGAGCTTGGTGAACCCCTTCATGTCGCAGAACAGTACGGTCATGACCCGCCGTTCGCCGTCCGCGCCAAGGTCTGGCTGATCGATCAGGCCCCGCACGATACGCGGGTCGACATATCTTCCGAAGGTCTCTCGGATACGCTCATTCTGGCGCAACTGCTGAACCATCCGATTGAATGCATTTGAAAGATCGCCGATCTCGTCGCTCGTTTTCACGGCGATCGCCTTCTCATAATGCCCCGCCTCGACTTCCCGGGTACCCTGCAGCAGCAGGCGGATTGCGCGGGTGATGCCGCTGCTGACGAGGAAGGCAACGAAAAGACCGATCAGAGCGGCGATGCCGGTAACGGCAGCCGAAATCCACAGGACGTTGGTCTGCTTGTTGATGACCGCCATCGAACTCGCAAATACCTGACCAAGCATGTCGTAGCGGATGCGATCGATCCGATCCATGAACTGCGCGCGCAGCGCGTCAACTTCCATGAGCGTCTTGCGGGCACCTTCGAAATCTCCGGATTCAAGGCGCCCGATCACTATGTCGTCCGCCGCCGCCAGCCTTTTCCGGGTGTCTTCCATAGCGCTTTCGATGCGACTGTCGATCCGCGCGAGCGACGCATTGTCCGAGGGCGTGTTCTTGTCTTCAATGATGGCGTTGATTAACGCCCTCGCACTGTTGGCCGCCTGCTCTACTTCGCGGTTCTTGGTTCTGAAAGCCTGCAACCGCGCCGTATAGAGAGCTTCGTCAGGCGGCATCTGCATCTTGGCAATGACCATTTGCCGAAATACCAGCGCGCGTTCGTAGGAGGTGAGATTGACGGTGACCAGGTTGTTGTAGGCCGGCAAGTACCTGTCATTCAATTCGCGCAGCAGATAACCGACAGTGCCCGACATGATCATCGAGAGCGCCGCGGTTATAATCATCAGAGCGACGAGCCCGATGGCGGTGCTAAGGATCTTCTTTCTGATCGACAGGCGAAATTGCAGTCGCGAAGGGGCCCTTTCAAGAAGGTTGAGAGATACACTCATCGACAGACCTCGATTAGCACGGCCGCTGGCCTCCGTTATCGCGGTCACAAGGCCGCAACCTACCCAATCGACGGGTCCACCTTGTCGGCGGCGGCCAGGCCAAGTTGGTCGGCGATCGACACAAGCGCCGCCAGCGATGGGGCCTTCATTTTTTCCATAACCTGGTGGCGATGCGCCTTCACCGTTCGCTCGGTCGTCCCGAGTTCGAAGGCGATCTGCTTATTGATCTTGCCGAAGATAACGAGGTCAAAAACCTGCCGTTCACGGGGCGTCAGCGATGACAGCCGCGCACGTAACTCATCCAGCCTGCTGGTGCGGGCCATGGAAACGACATGCCTGGAAAGAGCCTGTTTGATTGTCTCAATGAGAAGATTGGTGGAAACCGGCTTGGTGAGAAATTCCTCCGCACCCGCCTTGATAGCCTTGACTGAAATCTGGATATCGCCGTGGCCGGTCAGAAAAATGATCGGGATTCTCAGGCCCATCTCAACCAGCCGGGCCTGTAACTCCGGACCGGTAAGGCCGGGGATCTGCACGTCGAGCAGAATGCAGGATGGGCCGGTTTCCGCGGGGAGATTGTCAAGCAACTGCTGCGCATTCGCGTAGGTCGCTACCTCGTAGCCCGCGATCTTGAGCCTGCGCTTGATCGAGGTTCTGAACGATGCGTCGTCGTCAACGACATGAACGACACCGACCAAGCCCGCCTCCTTGTGAAGGGTTCGGATGTTGACAGCGTGGCAGTACGCATTGCGGCAAACCGGTAGATCGCCTTACCGCCCGGACGAAATTCATATCACCATGCACGGGCCGCATCCTTCCCGCGCAAGCCTACAGTAAATTATTCGCCAATTCTCCCGCGCAAAAAGACGCAAACCGAGGAAAAATCAACCGCTGATTGTCTCGCATAAATGGGAACGCAAAACAATCCTACCTGACTAAGGCCTAATCTCCTGCAAGATATTCCTTGATTCAGATCAAATAGTCGCGCTTTTGACTTCGCATCTTGGTGCCTGTGTCTCCCGGCATTTATCAAGGGGTACAGGCATGAAGGCAGTATCTATCGCAGAAGCCGTCGCCTTGATCCCCCCACGGGCTAGCGTGATGGTCGGCGGGTTCATGGGTGTGGGGACACCACACCGCCTTGTCGACGAAATCGTTCGGCAGCAGAAGGGGCGACTGACCATCATCTGCAACGATGCGGCGGCGCCGGGCAGAGGCGTTGGCAAGTTGTTCGACAACTCCCTCGTCTCGAAGCTGGTGGCAAGCCATATTGGGCTCAATCCCACTGTACAGGGGAAGATGAAAGATCGCGAGATCGACGTCGATCTGGTGCCACAGGGGACCTTGATCGAGCGGATTCGCGCAGGAGGTCATGGGCTCGGTGGCGTTCTAACGCCCACGGGTATCGGGACGGTTGTCGCCGACGGAAAACAGCAGATTGCCGTCGATGGGAAACAATTTTTGCTCGAAGTCGCGTTGCGCGCCGAATTCGCGCTGATTCACGCCTTTCTCGCCGACTATCTCGGCAACCTCTCCTACGGGCTGACGGGGCGCAATTTCAATCCGATTATGGCGATGGCCGCCGACACGGTCATTGTCACCGCCGAACACATCGTGCCGGTGGGCGTCATCCCACCCGATCACGTGATGACGCCTGGCCCGCTTGTCGATTACCTCGTTACCAATGGCTGACCCATGGACCCGCAAATCGTCATCGCAAAACGCGTCGCTCAAGAGCTTCAGCCCGGCAATCTGGTCAACCTCGGGATCGGGATTCCGACGCTCGTCGCCCATTACGTGCCGAAGGGGCGGAACGTTTTCTTTCAGTCCGAAAACGGCCTGATCGGCACCGGTCCAATGCCCGAAGAGGGCATGACCGATCCAATGCTGACCGATGCCGGCGGCCGGATGATCAGCGCTCTTCCTGGCGCATGCACGTTCGACAGCGCAACCTCGTTCGGATTGATCCGAGGCGGTCACGTGGATGTCACGGTGCTGGGTGGACTTCAGATCGATGCCGCAGGCCATCTGGCGAATTGGACAATCCCGGGAAAACTCATCCCCGGCATGGGAGGCGCCATGGATCTGGTGACCGGCGCCAAGCGCGTTATTGTCGCCATGCAGCACGCGGCAAAGGGCAAGTCGAAGGTGGTCGCAAAGTGCAACCTGCCACTGACATCCATCCGACCGGTGGATCTGCTTGTCACCGATCTGGCGGTGATCGGCTTTCCGAACGGCCGCGCCACCCTGCTTGAGACCGCACCGGGCATCCGTGTCGGCGAAGTCATCGCGCTGACCGAAGCCGAACTCGACACCCTGGATGACGTCCCCGAGATGAAGCTTTGACGGCCGGAAGCGCCTTTACGGGCGCAGCTTTCAGCCGACAAACCGATGTCGGCTTAGCGCTGTCGATCAATCGATGATGTGATAACCGCCATCGATGTAGGTCACTCCGCCCGTCATCAGCTTGGCGCCGTCGAGCGCGAGGAACGCTGTGGCATTGCCGACATCCTCGATGCTCACCAGGCTGCGGGCCGGAGCCTTGGATTTCGCCTTGTCCATCAATTCATCGAATTCGGGAATGCCCGAAGCTGCGCGCGTCGCCAGCGGGCCGGGCGAGATCGCGTGCACGCGGATGCCTTTCGGGCCGAGTTCGGCCGCGAGATATCGCACGGATGCTTCAAGAGCGGCCTTGGCGACGCCCATGATGTTATAGTTTTCGACGACCATCTGGCTGCCGTAATAGGTCATGGTGAACAAGGTGCCACCTTTTTTCATCAGCGGCTCCGCCAAATGGGCCATCCTGATGAATGACCAACATGACACATCCATCGTCTTGAGGAACCCGGTTCGGTCGACGTCCACCACCCGGCCCTGCAGGGCGTCTCTCGGCGAGAACGCGATCGAATGAAGAAGGAAATCGAGCTGCCCCCACTCCTTTCCAATCCGCTCAAAGACCTGTTCAAGCTGGCCTTCGACGCTGACGTCGAGGGGCATGAACATTGACGCGTTCAGCGCCTTCGCAAGCGGCTCGACATAGCCCTTCGCCTTGTCATTCAGGTAAGTGACGGCCAGCTCGGCACCGAGGGCACGAAATGCCCGGGCACAGCCCCAGGCGATTGAATGATCGTTTGCAATGCCGACAACCAGGCCCTTTTTACCTTTCAGCGCCACACTGGATTCGGGATATACGGGGATGCTGGGGTTAGTGTCGGGCATGGCTTGGTACCTTCTCGCTCATCAGCAGTGAGACCGTATGTTGGGCAATCATCCGCTCCTCATCGGTCGGGATGACATAGACCGGAACGCGGCTTGTCTTGCTCGTTATGCACGAGGCATTTTTATTGTTTCGATCTTCGTCGAGTTCGACATCCAGCCAGGCGAGCCGGTCCGCGATCCGCTTGCGGATAAACGGGGAGTTCTCGCCAATTCCTGCTGTGAATACGAAGGCGTCAAGTCCCTGCAGCGCCCCCGCAAGCATTCCGGCACTGAGGCCTGCGCGATAGACAAAATACTCGATGGCCAGGATCGCATAGGGGTCATCGCTATCCAGCAGTTCACGAACGTCGTTGCTGATGCCTGAAAGCCCTTTCAGGCCGCATTTCCGATAAAGGAAATCACTCAGGTCGGAGGCTGACATCCCTTTCTCGGACAACAGGTACAAAAGGACCCCGGGATCGAGCTGTCCGGGCCGGGTCCCCATCGGCAAGCCGTCGAGAGCCGTAAACCCCATCGTGCTGTCGACGCTCTTGCCATCGTTGATGGCACACATGGATGCGCCGCTTCCCAAATGAGCAACAATCACTCGTTTGCGGGCGGCCTCGGGCGCGACCTTCGGCAGCATCCTTGTAATGTATTCATAGGATAGCCCATGAAAACCGTATCGCCTGATGCCCTCGGCATGAAGCTCCTTGGGGATGCAGTAGTAATCGGCGAGCGCGCCATGCGAGCGGTGGAACGCCGTATCGAAGCAGGCCACCTGGGGTAGCGACGGAAAGTTTTTCATGATCGAGCGGATCGGCGCCAGGTTATAAGGCTGGTGCAAGGGAGCCAGCGCACTGAACTTCTCCAGACGCTGGACAACCGCCTGATCGATCAGAGCCGGCTGATCATAGTGCGGACCGCCATGCACGACGCGGTGCCCGACAGCGATCGGCCTGATGTTCAATTCATCCCGCAGCCATTCGCCGGCGACATCGAGGGCGGCTTGAACGTCACCGACGCTTTCAATGGGATAGGCACGATCGGCCAACGTATCCTCATTCGGACCCTTTGCGCGCAACCTTGGGCGACTGCCGATTCCGTCGATCTGACCCTTTATCTGGCGTGCGAGAGCACCGTTCCCATCCACCGCGAAGATCTGAAATTTGACGCTGGATGAACCTGCGTTGACGACAAGAATCGTGTCCATGGCGCTATCCGGCAACGGGGTTCAGGCTACGGCGGGCATGGGCGTAAAGCGCCGCAACGGCGCATGAGGCCATCCGTGCCCGCGGCGGGTCCGCGCGCGAGGTCAGAACGATTGGCACGCGCGCCCCGAGCACAATCCCAGCGCCGTCGGCCTTGGCGAAATAAGCGAGGTTCTTCGCCAGCATGTTGCCGGCCTCGAGATCTGGGACAACCAGGATCTGCGCGCGTCCAGCGACCTCGGATCGGATACCCTTGATGCTGGCAGCATCCACGCTGACAGCGTTGTCGAACGCCAGCGGGCCGTCCAGCAGGCCGCCGGTGATTTGACCCCGGTCAGCCATCTTGCAGAGCGCGGCGGCCTCGATTGTCGATGGAATGGCCGAGGTCACGGTCTCAACCGCCGACAGAATGGCCACCCGGGGCTGCTCTCCGAAACCCGTTTGCGTGAACAGATCGATCGCGTTCTGGATGATGTCGCGCTTGGCTTCGAGGTCGGGGAAAATGTTGATGGCGGCATCCGTGACAAACACGGTTTCCGTATAGGAGGGAACATCCATCACGAAGACATGGCTGATTCGCCGCTGCGTTCGCAGGCCGTTAGTCTTGGCCGCGACGCTGCGCATGAGTTCATCCGTGTGAAGGCTTCCCTTCATCAGGATCTCACCCTTGCCGGCGCGGATCAGTTCGACACCCTTTGCCGCCGCAGCCTCGCTATGCGGGGCCTCGACCAATTCCAGACCCGATATATCCAACGCGTACTTTGCTGCCGTGGCCCGGATTTTCTCAATCGGCCCGACCAGGACCGGCCGGATGATGCCCTGCTTGGCGCTCTCGATAGCCCCCCGCAACGAGGTCTCATCGCAGGGATGGACAACGATCGCGTCGACCGAGGGCACAGCTTTCGCCGCCCGTATCAGACGATCGTATTTGCTGGCAGGACGGTCTTCTGCGGTGTCGGTGCTCATTGTTCGGGTCCATCCGGTTACGATTGGTGGTCAGGAAGCCTTGCTCTGCCGATCGAATGACAGGGTGTTCGTCCCCGGATGGCGGTCGAAATCGCCTAGAAAGAGCTGGATGATCTGTTCAAGCCGCTCAGCGGTCGCGCCCGTGATCTCGCCGCTTGCCGAAAGCACGCTGCGGATGACGACGACGGCCTTTTGCCGGTCCTCTTTGCTCTCCGGCAGCATGGCTGGGATAGCGGCCAGGGTGGCAGCCTGATCGAGGAGCAACATGAAAAACTGCTCGCGAACCATCGACTTGAACGCGGCGAGCGACATCTGCTCGTTCGACATCTGCTCGTTGTCGTTCTTGCGGATGCGGCGCAAGGCCTCTAGGCTACGCTCATCCACCATGCCTCTCGTACTGCCGATATAGAGCAGGCTGCGCACAACGCACTCTCGAATTCCGCCTTTGCCGATGTTGGCTTTCAGCTCGGCGATCCGGGCATCCAATAACTCGCGGTATTGGGCGGACATCCCCGGCGCCCTGTCGGTTGCCGACTCCGGATCAATCCCAACCGCCGCCTGCAGCGCCGGCGATCCGTAGAGCCACAGGAACATCGCCTCGCTGGCGGCCTCGACCTGATCGCGCCACCGGTCGAGCGAAGTGACGATCTGCTCGGATATTGCGTTTTGGGCTTTCAGGAACGGGTTGTCGTCGCGCGCAGGCTTCCGTTGCTCACGCGCAACCTCGGCGCCCCGCTCCACGGCGCGCATCAAGGGATTATTACCCCCGAACATTTCGTATTGCAGGCGCAGCGGATGCATTCGCTGCATCAGATCCGACGTCGGCGCCGCTGCCCGCTGCACCCATGGCTGGACGAACTTGCGATAGAGAGCGAGGTTTATTTCGGACACGCGAGCTGCGGTCGCAAACCTCCGCTCATCACCCTCGGAATTTCTTCCCATCGCGCGCAGATCGTCGAGCGTTCGTTGCTCGCAACGCATGATCCATTTACCGCCGACCGTGTCGGAATCTCCTTCGCGCGCCTCGAATGTCGCTTCATAGAGGCCTGGCGGAAGCACATCGATCAGGTCGATGTTGCTGGTGAATTCTGCGTGTTCCTTGGTTGCGACGCTGCCAGACACGAAAATCCCGAGATGGCCGATCGTTTCATGAACGGTATAGACGATGGTCTGCCCATAAGACCTGATCTCGTCGACATCCTTGTAAAGATCGAGAACCCAGCCCAGCGCCTGCTGCGGCGGCGTGATATTGTCGCCCTTGGAGCAAACCACAACGATCGGGGACCGGATGTTGCGAAGGTCCACAGGGGTCCCGTCGGAGAATTTGATTTCGCCGCTAACGAGCTTATTGCCCACGAAAAGCTCATCGACGATGAACTGGATTTCCTCGGCATTCAGATTGACGTGTCCGCCCCACCAGCGTTCGAATTCGAGATAGCGTTCGGCCTCGGTATCGACTTTCGAATAAACATTGTATTGCTTCGACCAATAGGTATTCGACGGGTTCAGGTTTTCGAAATTCTGTACCAGCCACGCGCCGTCGAATTTCCCGCCGCCGAGATCGCTCGTCAAAGCCGCAAGCCAGCTGCCGCCGAGCAGGCCGCCGGTATAGCGCATCGGGTTTTTCCCTCGCACGCCTGCCCAGTACGACAAGGGCGAGCCAGCGATGATGAGCGGCCCGAACAGCTCGGGGCGGATGGATGCCAGCATCATTACGGCCCATCCGGCCTGACAGTTGCCGATGATGCACGGCTTGCCATCCGCATCAGGATGACGCGCGATCACCGTTTCAATGAAAAGCGCCTCCGCTCGCGCGATCTTTTCGATGGTCTGCCCGGGCATCGGGTCGGGCAGAAATCCGATGAAATAACAGGGATGCCCTGCCTGCATGGTCACCCCGATTTCGCTGTCCGCCTTGAAGCCGCCGATGCCGGGGCCGTGTCCAGCCCGCGGATCGACCACGATGAAGGGACGACGCTGGTTGTCGATAGCCGTGCCGGCCGGTGGAACGATCGCTACCAGCGCATAGTTCACCGGCTCGTTCAGCGTCCGGCCATCCACCAACAGCTCGACGGAAAAATTCAGGACATGCGGCGCCGATTCCGCAACATGCTCGCGATACTGCTCGCCGCGCTGACGCATCACGTCCAGGAACAACACGCTACGCTGGCCGGCGTCGATCATGTATTCCAGGGCGGCACCGACCATCCCAGGGAACGCGTTGGCGGAAATCTGCTCGGGATTTGTCAGCATGGCGAGGGCTCCTTCGGAAGTACCCATTTCATTGCTGCTGACATTTATTGGTGTTGACCTAGGTCAAGCCTTCCGCTTTCGAGCGCCCTCGCACGATCTCCGTATTTGGAACCTCAGCCTTTGGATCGGGCGCCAGGACGACGTCCGCCCTCCTCTCTCCGATCCACGCGACCAGGATCTCCCAGGCCACCGCGAGCACGATCGGTCCGATGAACAGGCCGACCAATCCATGGGCAAGGGTACCGCCGAGCACGCCGATAAAGATCACCAGCATTGGCGTTCGCAGCTCTCGACCCATCACGATCGGCTTTAATATGTTATCTGCAAGACCGACAATTCCGAGGAATACCGTCATCGCGATCGCGACGCCGGTTTCCTTTGAGGTCCAGACCCAGATGATCACCGGCAACAGGATGATGGCCGGACCGATTTGGAGGATGCAGAGCATCAGAACTGCAAATGCCAATATGCTTGCGGACGGCACGCCAGCAACTTTCAATGCAATCCCGGTAAGAAGCGCTTGCAGCATCGCGATGCCGATCACGCCCTCCGATACCGAGCGGATCGTCTTTGTCGCAAGCACAAGAAAATATTCGCTCCGCTCGGCGACCAGTTGCGTCAACAGTTCCCTTACGGCCGCGGTCACGCGGGGAGCCGAAGGAAACAGGAAGGCGCTCAAGACGATAGACAGCAGGAATTTGAGCATGCCGATCCCCGCTCCTCCGGCGAAAGCGAGGACGTAGCTTGCCAGCGGTCGAATATGCGGCGCCGCTTTCCTGAATGCCAGTTCGAGGTTTTCGGAAGCGCTGCTCCAGAGGTCGTACAAGGACTGGCCGACGAGGGGCCATTGCCGGATTCCTGGCGGTGGCGATGGCAGCACAATCCGGCCTTCATCCAGTCCGCGCGACAGATCGCGCAAACCGTCGGCGAGTCCTGCTCCGATCCAGGCCACCGGCCCAACGACGACGAGAAGAATCAACAGCGTCAGCACCACCGCCGCCAGTTTCGGCCGGCCTCCGAGCGTGACCGATAGCCACCGGTAAGCCGGATAAAGTGCGACCGTGAGGACGACGCTCCACGCGAGAATAGGTATGAAGGGCTGGACCAGAATGAAGGACCAGTAAATCAGGACCCCGAGCACGCCGATACGGATCGCCAGCAGGAGAGTCTGCCCGCTGTTCGCTTTTGATCTAGGACGGATCGGCATGGCGGAAAAAGCTTGATGTGCACGAGGAAATGGCGGTCGAGACCGGCCGGTCCAAGCTCCGGGAAGTTCCGCGCGCCGGGTTGATCCAGATCAAGCCGCGCTAGCGGCCCGGCTCATTGAACCCGCAACCGAATTTTATCCTGTCATCCTGGGGGATGTTGGGAGAGGCGCTGGAGGGCTCGTCAGCGCGGGCGATTGGGTTCTTCCTTGAGTGGGACACAAGGTCATCGACGCCCGGTCAGGGAGCGGCGATAACCGCTGCCACGTGCTTCTTCCTGGCACGCATAGGTGCCATCCAAGCCCCGCGCATAAAGTTTCTGGCCTTTGGCATAATAGCGGCCTTTGCGAAGATCCAGCCAGATGACCTTGTCATTCGGACAATGCAGCTGAGCCAAATCTTCGTAGCGAAACAGGCTAAGCGGCAATGCGTAAGCCGGATTGGCCAGGCCGCTGCAAAGCAGCAACGCACTCGCCGCAATAGTTGGCCGAAAGATCGTCCTTTCCAGCGTTGGCATCTGGGCCTTTTCCTCAAAAACGAAGTGTGACGATTGAGTTGCAGCGCACAGCAAAGGGTCCCGGCGGACGGTCGGGGTTGATACAGATCAACGTGAGTCTCGTTCGGATTGACGAACGTGTGATGGGCTTTTCGTTGCGAAAAACGCTTATGATCGCTGAAGCTGTTGGGGCGACCAGTCACCGGTCTATCGAAGAGCAAAGCCATGGCCCAGAAATCTGGTTTGGAAGCGCAGGTTGCGGACGTTTTGCGGCGGGCGAGAAGGCTTCCTGTCGGTGCGAGCCGCAATGATCTCCGGCAACTTGCCGTTAACTTGCGGTGGCTGCATCGCCATTACCGGGAAGCAGCGGCAGACATTGAACTGCAGCAGCCACTGGATCGCACCGCTCTCAGGCCGAATAATACGCAGCTGTCCTTTAGGACAATTGCGCGCGATTGAAGATTACGTTCCCTATGAGCACGCGAGCCGTGACACCCCTCACGTATCGCTCCCCAACCCCCCCAGCGGCCCCGGTTGCTTTTTCCCCAAGGAAGCTCCGGGGCCGCCACCATTTTCGACCCTCGTGATGAGCACCTCTTCCTGGTGAGATTGCACCGTATCACCATTCTCATCTCGTTCGATGCGGCAGCTGACATTTGTCCGTCATGCGCTTTGACCTGAAACAGATCCTTGAAATGCTGGCGGAGACTTCAGCCGCCGCTGCAGCCTTTCTGTGGTTCGTATCGGCACGAATTCGTCTGAAGCGGCAAAATGTCAGGAGGGTCTCGGCAGCGGCCTGAAGAATCCTCGCGCACTCCTGCACATGGTCTATCACCAGAGCCAGTGGAGCGCCTGGGCGGCGGTCGCCGCCGGCATGGCTGCGCTGTTTGCCCTGGCCGACGGCTTCGTTCGCTAGCCGTCATCAGAGGCGTGGGCATTTTCTTAAGCCCCGGGAACCCGGGTCATTCTGCCCGTGGACCCGTCAATGACGTGATAAGGCCGCGTCTGCCTTCCTCTCCCTGCGATCGCTCCTCCCACGTCCGTTACCCTTTGATCCAAGTCAAGCGTCGGCAAAGGCCTGTCCCTACCAAGGAAAGAAAGGGCCACTGGTGGCGTTTCGCCGGTGCCCCGCCGAAGTGCCAGGAAACACCCAAGGGAGGCAGTCATGACAATGGCAGCCGTGAAAGTAGGAACGGAATCAGCTGATTGCCATCGCGGCTTCACGCCCGGCGACTGGACCGCCGGAATCGATGTGCGCGACTTCATTTTCCGCAACGTGACGCCTTATCTCGGCGGCGCAGATTTTCTCGCGCCAGCCAGCGATCGCACCAAGAAGGTCTGGGCCAAGCTGCAGCCCTATTTCAGGGAGGAGCGGCAGAAGGGAGTGATTGCGGTCGACGCACAGAATCCCTCGACCATGCTCGCGCACCGTGCCGGCTATATTGATCGCGACAATGAGATCATCGTTGGCCTGCAGACCGACCAGCCCTTTAAGCGCGCGATCTTTCCCTTTGGCGGATTGCGCATGGTCGAGTCCGGCCTGACGGCCGCCGGTTTCGAGCCTGACTCAAAAGTCCACGAGGCCTTCACCAAATACCGAAAGACCCACAATGACGGCGTGTTCGACGCCTACACGCCCGAAATCATGAATTGTCGAAGGTCGGGCATCATCACCGGCCTGCCCGATGCCTATGGGCGCGGCCGCATCATCGGCGATTATCGCCGGGTCGCGCTCTATGGCGTGAACCGGCTGATCGAGGCAAAGCAGGCCGAGCGCGATCAGGTCAACGACATGTGGCCGACCGATGAGGTCATTCGTACCCGCGAAGAACTCGCCGAACAATTGCGGGCCCTCGCCGACCTCGTCAAAATGGGAAAGCTCTACGGCTTCGACCTGAGCCGGCCCGCGGCTAACGCCCGGGAAGCCGTGCAATGGACCTATTTCGCCTATCTCGGCGCGATCAAGGAAGCCAATGGCGCGGCGATGTCCATTGGACGCATCTCAACCTTCCTCGACATCTACATCGAACGTGACCTCCGTGAGGGAAGCCTAACAGAGGCCGGCGCGCAGGAGCTCTGGGACCAGCTGGTGCAGAAGCTGCGCATCGTGCGCTTCCTGCGAACGCCCGACTATGATGCACTGTTCAGCGGCGACCCCTATTGGGCCACCGAGGTTATCGGCGGCATGGACATCAGCGGACGGACGCTGGTGACCAAGAGCAGCTATCGGATGCTGCATACCCTGAACAATCTCGGCCCGGCGCCGGAGCCGAACATCACCGTGCTCTGGGCAAAGAACCTGCCTGATAATTTCAAGCGCTACTGCGTCAAGGTCAGCAAGGACACCTCGTCGTTGCAATACGAGAACGACGACCTGATGCGCCTACATTGGGGCGACGACTACGCCATTGCCTGCTGCGTGTCGGCGATGAAGGTCGGCAAGCAGATGCAGTTCTTCGGCGCCCGCGTCAATCTGGCAAAGGCGCTGCTCTACGCCATCAATGGCGGCCGCGATGAAGTATCAGGCGAGCAGATCGCTCCGACGAGCGCGGCAGTGATCGGAGACTACCTCGATTACCAGGAGGTGTTCACGAAGTTCGACCGCACTATGGAATGGCTGGCCCGAACCTATGTGCACGCGATGAACTGTATTCACTACATGCATGACAAATATTTTTACGAGCGTCTCGAAATGGCCCTGCATGACCGCGACATTCTACGCACCATGGCATTCGGTATCGCCGGCCTCTCGGTAGCGGCCGATAGCCTGGCCGCGATCAAATTCGGCAAAATCCGTGTGATCCGCGACGACAGCGGCCTGGTTGTCGATTACAAGAACGAGAGCAAGGAGCCGCTCCCGCAATATGGCAACAATGACGATCGGGTCGACGGCATTGCCGTCGATCTCGTCTCGCGCTTCATGTCCAAGATCCGTAAGCACCAGACCTATCGTGGCGCGACCCACACCCAGAGCGTGCTCACGATCACTTCCAACGTGGTTTACGGCAAGGCCACCGGCAACACACCGGACGGGCGGCGCAAGGGCGAACCGTTTGGACCCGGCGCCAATCCGATGCATGGCCGCGACAGCCATGGATGGCTCGCATCATGCCTGTCGGTTGCCAAGCTTCCCTACCGGGATTCGCTCGACGGTATCAGCTACACGGTTTCTGTCGCGCCGCAGAAAGCTCATTTGAGCGAGAAGGAGTTGATCGAGGCTGCCGTCAAAGCCTTCGACATGTATTTCGGGCAAGGAGGCTTCCACATGAACCTCAACGTCATCGACAAGGAAACGCTGGAAGACGCCATGGCCAATCCGGACAAATATCCGCAATTGACGATCCGCGTCTCCGGATACGCGGTGAACTTCGTCCGGCTGACCAAGGAGCAGCAACTCGATGTGATCAACCGCACCTTCCACGGCCAGATCTGAGGCTGGAGACAACATGAACGAAACCGGCGATCTGGAAGCGGGCAGCCGATATGACCTTCGAACCGGAGGCTCTCCCGATGCGCCGGAAGATGATGAACTCGGGGATAATGAAGGAACATTCGGCTACGTCCATTCCTACGAGTCTTCGTCCCGCTATGACGGGCCGGGCCTGAGACTGGTGCTGTTCGTATCCGGGTGTCTGCTTCGCTGTCGCTATTGCCACAACCCGGACACCTGGCATTTGAAGGACGGCACGAAGGTCTCGGCGCAGCAGGTGCTCGATCGGCTGCGTGGCTTTGTGCCGGCTTTGCAAGGTCTCGACGGCGGCCTCACGATCTCCGGCGGCGAGGTCATGGTCCAGCGGGCTTTCACCGAACGCATCCTGGCGGGCGCCAAGGCGATGGGCCTACACACCGCGATCGAGACCTCCGGCTATCTCGGCGATAAAATCAGCGATCGCTATCTCTCGACGATCGATCTCGTGCTGCTCGATATCAAGAGCTCTGACCCGGAGACCTATCGCCGCGTGACAGGCCGCGAGCTTGCGCCAACGCTCCGCTTTGCCGAACGACTCGCGGCCATGGGCAAGCCTGCCTGGGTGCGTTTCACATTGGTCCCAGGCCTCACCGATGATCCCGCCAATATCGATGGCATCGCCAAATTCGTTGCGCCCATGAAGAATGTACAACGGGTCGAAGTTCAGCCGTTCCACAAGCTCGGCGAGTTCAAGTGGAAGGCAATGAAGTTGGACTACGCACTGAAGGCCGCGGAACCACCCCCTACCGCTCAGATCCAGGACACCATCGATAGGTTTCGCGCAGCTGGCTGTACGGCACGTTAGCTATTACGCAGGATCGCCACCGGAGTATTGGAAATGCTCGACGCGGCACGGAACATTCTGGGGACCCAGCCTATCCTTTCCGCCTTTCTCGCGATCGGCGTTGGTTACCTCGTCGGCCAGATCCGGATCGGTAGTTTCTCTCTTGGTGTGGGCGCCGTGCTGTTCGTCGGCCTGGCGATCGGCGCATTCGCGCCCAAAGCCCAGATCCTGGGACCGATCGGCCTGATCGGACTTGTTATGTTCCTCTACGGAATCGGCATTCTCTACGGACGCCAGTTTTTTGAGGGGATTTTCGGAAGCGCCGGCCGCAGATACAATCTGCTTGCGTTTATTTCCGTTATTGCCGGCCTGCTGGTAGCACTCGGGCTCGGGCATATCTTGGGGATCAAGCCCGGACACACGCTGGGCGTTTTCGCCGGCTCGATGACCAGCACGCCCACGCTGCAGGCCGCGCTCGACATCACCAAGACCAGCGAGCCTTCCATCGGCTACTCCGTCACCTATCCATTCGGGGTGATTGGCCCGATCCTCTGCCTCTATTTCATAACGCAACTTCTCCGGCCCAAATTTCCGGCAAAGGTCGGGAGGTTCAGCATGGGCGAAATTACGCTTGGCAGCGTCGCCGAGGGCCGCAGCCTGAGCGATATCCTCCCGCTCCTGCCGGCCGGGGTACAGGTCACCATGGTTCGCAAGGGCCAGGAAAATCTGCTGCCGACCGGCGACCTTGCGCTCGCAAGCGGAGATGCACTGCTGGTGATATCCGAGCGTCAGCAAGCGCTGGTGGAAGCGTCCGCGAAGCTTGGCAAGCTCGAGCCCGGCCGCCTCGTCAGCGACCGTTCGACGCTGGATTACATTCGCGTCTTCGTCGGCAGGGCCAATATGGTCGGAATACCATTGGCCAAACTCGCAATGCCCCAGGGGTTTTCGAGCCACATTCTGCATGTCAGGCGCTATGACGCCGACATCGTGCCAGCGCCGGATTTAACGCTGGAATTCGGCGACCGGGTTGGCGTGCTCGTTCCACCGGAGCACAAGGAGGAAGTTCGCCGGCATTTCGGCGACACGGTGAAAGCGACAGCGGAGTTCAGCTATGTCTCGCTCGGCCTTGGGATGGTGCTGGGGGTTCTGCTGGGCCTCATCCCGATCCCCATTCCGGGCGTCGGCACGGTCACGCTCGGCATCGGCGGCGGGCCGCTGATCGTTGCACTGATCCTCGGCAAACTGCGTCGCACCGGGCCGCTGCTGTGGGTGATGCCCTTACCGGCCAATATCGTGCTGCGAAATTACGGGCTGGCGATTTTCCTGGCCACCGTCGGCATCAATGCCGGGCAGCCGTTTCTCAAGACCGTCATGGACAGCGGCGCCACCATGCTCCTCATCGGTGCAGCCTGTGTTCTCACCACGGTCATCATGATGCTGTTGGTCGGCCACTATCTCTTGAAAATTCCATTCGACGATCTGGTTGGCGCGACCGCGGGCTCGACGGGAAATCCGGCGATCCTGGTCTATGCCAGCCAGATGGCCCCGACTGAACGACCCGACATCGGCTACGCCATGATTTTCCCCTCGATGACCATCGTCAAAGTGATCGCCGTGCAGATCGTCGGACTGCTTCTTACGAGTCCCTCGGGCTGAATACTCCGTCTCGTCTGAAAAAGCGGACAGCCATATGCCAGACCGGAAAGCGGCCGCGTACTTCGCCACGGAAACATTGCGCGATGGCAGCCTCGTGCACATTCGTGCGCAGCGAGCCAAGGACCGAGACGGCCTTCTGGCGGCTGTCAAACGGACAAGCCGCGATTCCCTGTTTCGGCGCTTCTTCTCGGCCAAGAGCGGCCTGACCGAGCAGGAGATCAGCTATTTCACGGATATCGATTTCAACAAGCATGTGGCGCTTGTCGTCATTCCGACCGATGACGGCGCAGGGGAGATTTTGGGCGCCGGCCGTTATGTCACGACGTCGGCCGGGCAAGCCGAGTTGGCCTTTATGGTGAGCGATGCCTATCAGGGCAAAGGCATCGGGAGCCTGCTGCTCCAGCACCTGATCACGCTGGCGCGCCAGGCCGGGCTACAGGAGCTTCATGCCGAGGTGTTGCCGCAGAATGCACCCATGCTGGCCATCTTCAAGAAGGCCGGTTTCCAGCCGGGTACACGGCTCGACCCGCAGCTCCTTCATCTCGTTCTACAGCTAAATTAGCGAATTTCCCGGGACGATGCTTGGGCGTCTTTCAGCTCGCCTGGCAGGGCGCTCCCGGAGCAGAAGCCGTCGGGTGGACTTGAATCAAACACCCGGTTTTGCAGACCAGTCTTCACGGCGCTACTCATGGCAACACTGGCAAAAAGGCAACGCTTGTGAAACACTTTTTACGTGGCGCCAGATAAGCTTGACTAGATCAGCGATTCGGCTTTGCTTCCGAGAGAGAAATATCGGCACGATGACGACAAACAAGCTTGATGGCCAGGGGGACACGGCATCATGCCCAAGATCGAGTGTCGGGATCATCTCTTGAAAACCGGCCGCAGAACGTTGCCCATCGGTCGAGCTGCGTTGGGTTTTGGGATCGCCGGCGCCTTGCTCGGCGCCGCACCGGCGGATGCGCAGACTGTCTATTCGAATCCGGAGCAGAACAGCTTCTACTCGTCGCTGCTGCCGCCGTCGCATAACGAGCTTGCCGATCAGGAAAGACTTTGGTGGAGCCTGAAGAAATTTCCGCCGCAATCCAATATGCATGAGGTCTACTGGCAAATGCCGCCGGATACCCCGGCATTCTTTCGCGACTCGATGCTCCAATACGTCGCGCGCAGCTACCTTTTGACCCGCGACAATCTCAATGGAACGAAGTCAAGCGCCTGGGCCGCTGGTGGATGGCTCGCTTACCGCTCGGGCCTGATCGCAGACATGTTCGGCGTGCACGCCGCCTTTTACACTTCGCAGCCGTTATGGGCTCCGATCGATCAGGATGGCACAAGGCTGCTGGCTCCGGGCCAGAATTCGATTGGTGTGCTGGGTCAGATTTATGGCCGCATCCAGATCGCCGACCAGGAAATCCGTATCGGCCGGCAGCTCGTCGACACGCCGTTGATCAACCCGCAAGACAATCGCATGGTCCCCAACACCTTTGAGGGCGGGACCCTCGTTTCATTGCCCGATCCCGACCGGAAGTACGACTATACGGTCGGCTATCTCACGACCATGAAGGCGCGGGATTCGAACGATTTCATCTCCATGACCGACCGGCTAACCGACATGGACGTGGTCAATCGGGGCGCAGCCTTCGGCATGATCCGAGTTCGTCCCCTTCCCGGCCTCTCCTTCGTTGCAATGGACTATGCCGTCCCCGGCTTCATCAATAGCTCGTTCGGACAAGTCGAGTATGATTTCCAACAGCCAAAGGGAATGCCCAACTGGATCGTGGGCGCGAATGTGATCGGTCAACGCAGTATCGGATCGGATTTCGTCTCAACCCCTTCGTTCCAGACCTACCAGGCTTCCGGCAAGGTCGCGATGAATTACATGGGCTGGACGCTGTTTGTGGCCGGCTCGATCACCGGCGATGGCTCATTCATCTACTCGCCCTATGGTGGGAAGCCGACCTATACGGACATGCAGCAACGGTCCTTCGACAATGCCGGTGAGAAGGCGCTCGGCGCCAGCGCCGCTTACGACGTCGGATCGCTGTTCGGCATTTCCGGTCTCTCCACCGGCATCTTTTACACACAGGGCTGGGGATTGCGAAATGCCTTGACGGCCGTTTCAATCCCCGACGAGCGTGAGCTTGACCTGTGGCTGCAATATCGTCCGAGCGACGGCCCATTGAAGGGTTTGCGCTTCAAAACCCAGTACGGACAGATCTGGCAGGACGGAAATGTGCGGTCGTCCTCGCCTGAGTTTCGGGTGATCGTGGATTATACCATACTGTTCCGGCCGCCGCCGCCGGCAGCCGCACCGCTCGTCACCAAATACTGACGCTCTCCTGCTGAACGAGTTTGGCTTCCTATTTCGGAAGGCACTCGACATTGTAGGCGATGATGATCTGCGCAGGATCGGCCTTGCCCAGCGCCTTCAGGTCTTCAAGGCCGCTTTTGAGCTTGTCGCCAGCTTGCTTGAGGCTGCCATCGAGCGCGGCCTTGGCGGACCTGCATCGCTCCTCGTTCGAGAACTCCTGAAAAACCACCGTCGGCAACAGCCGCCATTCTGCCTTGTCGTTCGTCGCAGCGGGGCTGACGGAATATGAGAAAACATACATCAGTATCCACATCCTCAGGGCTCCGCTTCAGGTATTTGCGTTGACCAAATCGATCCTCTCACCTGCCGGGAATATGAGAAGAAGCTATTGGGGCCGCCGAACCAATCTCGCGCGATCTAGACGTGGCCCGCCGAATAGCCGAGCCATGCCAGCACCATCGCGACCACACCGGCCAGCCAACTCGCCCAAATGGGTATCGGCCTCTGTTCTATGGTGACAGCCCACCCCATGGCGGCACGAACGATTTGAAGAATCGCCACGATGCCGAAGATGAAAGCGGCAAGCAGCGAGAACTGACTGGCTGTCATTGTGCCACCCGACCCATGCCTTTCATCGTGATCTCAACATTGGCGTAATTGGCCGACACTTCCGCGCCAAATTTGGGCCCGTGCAAAATCAAGACGACTCCCTTCGCATTCTGGAGTCGGACCCGTCCCACGCCGACAGCCGCGGCGACGCCCACACCCGTCGCGGCATAGGCGCCCGGAAAATCTTCCACCCTGCTTAAATTGAGAACGGTGCCGACCAGTTGGCTCGTCGTAAGCCCGGCGGTTGCTCCCCAGCTCAGGCCCGACACGTTGAACAGGTACTTTTTGCCGTGAAACGTCAGCACGCCGCTACCGCCGCCAAATCCAACGCCAAAACTGATTTTTCCGAAAACGACCTTGACCGACCCCTTATCCGCATGAGCCGGCATGGAAGCTGCGACGAGGACGATTGTACCAAGGGCGATCGCCTTCAGCGATGCACCGATCATGCGATGGTTCGGCGACAAGCTTCCAATGATCATGGAGTCCGGCTCCTCGTAGCCGCCACTCTCGATGACGGCGGCATTCGCCCCTTGATCTAGGTCAAGCCGCTTTTCCCTTGCGCTCAAATGCTTCTGCTAATGCGCCACCATCCGATAATTGACGACAACAATCGGACCGGGAGATCGCCGATAACTGAAGCTGGTCCCTATTTCGAGATTGCAAAGACCTCTGGAGGAGCAGCGCACCATGACTGACGCGAACAAAACCTACGATCTGCCGACGATCCTTGCCAACCTTCCGTTGAACGTCGATCGTCGCGCCTTCCTGATGCGCAATGCCGTGATCGGCGCAGCAGCGGTGATGACCGGCACGAGCTGGACAATGGAAGCAAGGGCGCAGCAGGCCGCAAAAGAGGCCTCGGCAGAAAAGCTCGGCGCAACGATGTCATCTAACCTGAATGTCGTGAAGGCCTCGAAGGGGCCGGTGATGACGATCCTTGAGGAGTTTTACAAGGTGGGCCCCGGCCCATCGAGCTCGCACACAATCGGGCCGATGCGCATCACCTACGATTTCTATCAACGTTGTACCAAGTTGCCGGCCGACCAGCTCGCCAAGGCCACGGGGCTGAAGGTCCGCCTCTTCGGCAGCCTGAGCGCGACAGGCAAGGGACACGGCACCGAGCGCGCCTCACTCGCCGGCCTGGTCGGCAAGGAGCCTGCGACGGTCGATCCCAAATTCCTCGAAGGAATGATCGCCAACCCGGATCAAACCTACACCGTGAAGCTCGCCGATAAATCCCTGAATGTATCGCTGAAGGACATTGTGTACGACTCGCCGAAGGGAGACTTTCCGCACCCGAACACCATGACGTGCCAATTGATGGGCGGCGACAAGCCAATCTATGAACTGGAATATTACTCACCCGGGGGCGGCTTCTATGAATGGAAAGGCTATGAGCCGCCGAAGAAAGGCGCGCCCAAATATCCCTATGCGACCATGAAAGAGCTGCGCGCCCATGCCGAGAAAAACAATCTTTCGATCGCCCAGGTAATGATGGCCAACGAGATCGCCGTCTCTGGCAAGAGCGAGGCCGAGATCAATGCATTCCTCGACAAGATCAGCGGCGCCATGCTTGCGACCGTAAAGACCGGACTATCGATCAAGGATGACGTGCTGCCGGGGCCGATCAAGCTTCATACCAAGGCCGCAGCCGTGTGGGAGCGCGCGCAGGACGAAAAGAACGCAAGCGACAAGGCCATCGCACTTGTTTCTGCCTGCGCACTGGCGGCCTCCGAGGAGAACGCCCGCGGTCACCTCGTGATCACGGCGCCGACGGGTGGATCCGCAGGTGTGATGCCGGCCATCGTCTACGCACTGGTCGAGGGTCCACGCAAAATGTCCACCGAGAAGGTACGGGACGGTCTGCTTGCAGGAGCGGCGATCGGCTATCTCTGCAAGCACAACGCCACGCTGTCGGGCGCCGAAGGCGGCTGCCAGTCCGAGATTGGCGTGGCTTCAGGGATGTCTGCTGCATTCATCGCGCAGGTGATGGACAGCCCGCCGGTCGTGATCGAGAACGCCGCTGAATCGGCCCTGGAGCATCATCTCGGAATGACCTGCGATCCGGTCGCAGGCTATGTCCAGGTGCCCTGCATCGAGCGTTGCGCCTTCGGCGCAGTGAAGGCGTGGGTGGCCTACATGATCGCGACGAACGAAATCGCCTCGCGACATCGGGTCGACCTGGATACCACGATCAAGACCCTGGCCGACACCGGCCGCGACATGTCGACCAAGTATAAGGAAACCAGCGAGGCCGGGCTTGCGGCAAATCTTGTTCTCTGCTGAATAGCCTCTCGCGCAGAAAGCCCTTCGGCTAGATCAGCCGAAGGGCTTTCTGTCGGCCGCGTTTGCACGGAGAAGGCTCTTGTCGCTCAGACAGGCGACTTCACGCCTGTCAACTTCTCGCTGAGCGCCCAGAGGCGGTCCGCCAGTTCGTGGTCGATGGCGTGTTCGCGTACTCCACCGGGCGTCGTGCGCTCAGGCGGCGAAATCTCGGCTACGTCGGTATTTTCGCAATAAAGACCACCCTTGCCTGCCAGCGCCGGCGAAGTCGCGCACCACACACTTGTCGAGGCCCCTTGAGCAATGGTCTTGGGCGCAGACAGGGTGGCGCGCCTTGGGGAGCCCGCGGATTGGCTAGCCAGGGGAGTCTCGGGGACCACCCCGGGATTCGCTGCGAAGGCGCGAATTCCGTGCGGCGCGCCGCGCGCGTCGAGGCCCACCGTGAAAAGCACGTTTGCAGCCTTCG
>Ga0207674_10001283_pt1 | contig 32760 bp, 39 predicted proteins | sample KBSCornC72_FD_184303 | JGI IMG/M metagenome (GOLD analysis project Ga0207674, IMG submission 184303) | Corn rhizosphere microbial communities from Kellogg Biological Station, Michigan, USA - KBS Corn C7-2 (SPAdes) (version 2) | ecosystem: Host-associated > Plants > Roots > Rhizosphere > Soil ...
TCTTAGACGATACAACTGAATTATCCCGTATAAAACAAGAAGGTCTGCTAATTGGTCAATTCGCTAAACATATCCTGGCCACTTGCAGTCTTCTCCGGCACCGCCTCCAGCACGTCCCAATGTTCGACGATTTTGCCGTTTTTAATTTTCCAAATATCCATCGCGGCGTTATCGATGACCTGCTTTGTTATTGGATGCGTATAGACAAAATGTGCGTGCGTGACAACAAACTCACCCTCAGCAATAACTCGATATATAGTCGTCTCTATAGGCCCAACAGCTGCCAACAAGTCTTGTGTATTCTTGAGGCCATTCGATGCTGCCGGGTTGTGGTTAATAAAATCCTCGGCAATGATATCCGCAAGAGCTGGCGCATCACCGGCCCGCATAGCGTCTAAAAGTTGAGTAGTAATCTTTTTATTCATTTCTATAGCTTGGTTGTTCATATGATTCCTTTATTTACTTTACCTATACGATAGTATGAAATTAGGTTACCTTGTGCAACTAGGTACCTTTAGGTTACTATAGACATATGAAGATTACCTATCCATCACAACCCGATTTAGCATGTGCTAATCGTGATCTGCTACGTCGCATCTCAGATAGATGGACACTATTCGTTGGCGCTCAACTAGCATCAGGACCGAGCCGCTTCGGCGAACTCGCGCGAGCGATACCCGGTATCTCTAAAAAAATGCTAGCCCAAACTCTACGCCATTTGGAGCGCGATGGTCTTGTCGCACGTTCAGTATTACCGACGATGCCTGTGACTGTAGAATATTCACTCACGCCACTCGGCAACACCCTCATTGCGCCTATACAAGCACTTACCGCATGGACTGAAGCACACATGGATGAAGTTACAGAAGCACGCGAACACTACGACCATAGGACGCTTGGCGACCACAGTGCGACTTGAGTTGGCTAGTTCTTGTAAGTTGTACCTAAGGTTAGATATTATGTTCAACAGGGTCACAATAAAAAGACCTCGCTGTGGATATTTAGCATGTTTCTCGTCATGAGGTGGGTTTTTGGGTATACTCTGAATATGTTTACCGATCATGACCCATCATTGTCCCCCGAAAATAATCGTGAGAATTTACGTGAAACTGAGATGATTAAGCTCAAGGAAGTACAGCTCGACAATAATCGGTTTCGGCCGATTCTGACAACACACAACCCAGACCCTTATGCTTCTGGTGCAGTTGAAGCAGTTGCTGCAGCGCTACAAGACTGTGATGTCATTGGAATTGAAAGCGTTGGAGGCGATCAAGAAACCCGCCATGAGTATGAGCAGGCCTTCACGCAATTACTTGCCAAGCAAACCGTCGAGGTCGAGTCTCACCGTGAAATGATAGCAATGGGACTCCGATTGGAACATTACAATGAGAGGAACTTCAGCGCCGGCCTTTGGAGAGAACTCCTCGGCACCGACAAAGTTGTTACTCTCCTTGATATGAACAGTGACGACCCCCATTTTTCCCTTTTTAAGGAAAGTCTTAGCCTTGATGATGAATATGAGGAATCTGTAGCGGACTTAAAGCTTGCCGCAGCACGGGATATTTTGCGTAAGAATATTACGGAAGTCAATAGAGATGCCATACGTGCCAGAGATGCGGTTATAGCCGGTCAAATCACGCAATTATCCCACACGCTTGATAATAAGACGGTCGGAATAGTACTTGGGGCACTGCATTACGGTGCACTCGCTCCATTATATGGCGATCAGGCAGACGCCAAACTGTCGGATATCGCACGTGCCGTCGAACCGCTCACAGGCCTACGCCTTAAGAATGAACTAGAGTTTCGTTACATGACCACTGGCCACTATGACGAGCCACTTGCCGATCGTGTTTTGCTGAGTATGATAGCAGCTCGCCAGTGGACGACCGCTCCCCTCTATGCCGATCCGGTTATTCGAGAAATATCTGACGAGGAGGTCACTTCCTTATTGTCGCAGATTGAAGCTGTCGCGAACAAGCCAATGCGCACTATTTACATTGGCAATATACTTAAACGATTGGAGGCCAAATTAGTGAGGCCCACAATAAAAACCGACTTTTAGTAATTAAATAGAATAGCAACGCAATTCAGTTCTGAAATAGGTAGACTATCAGTAAATAGTGAAACTATCTTTTTCGGGTAAAACAAAAGTGCTCCAATTTGGAACACCTTCGTATCTGTAACTCTAAAATGGTGCGGATAAGAGGACTTGAACCTCCACGCCCTTGCGGGCACTAGCACCTGAAGCTAGCGCGTCTACCAATTCCGCCATATCCGCGTCTATCCTTACTATATCAGGGGTCGCGAGGTGATACAATACACCTATGGAAGATACACGCAACGTTGTTGATGAATTTAAAGGGGCACCCCAAGAAGATATCATTGCCGAGCTTGACGCGAGGTATCCTGATTATCTTGAAATTGCCGTCGACAACGTCACGCGTGACTTCAATATGGGCACCATTATTCGCACCGCTAATGCCTTTGGGGTGCGACATGTGCATGTAATCGGGCGTAAACAGTGGAACAAGCGCGGCGCCATGATGACTGACACTTATCTGCATGTTCATTATTACCAAACGACCAAAGAGTTTATACAGGCAATCGCCGGGAAGACACTTGTTGCTGTCGATAATGTAGAGGGCTCACGAATGCTGGGCGACAAAGACCTACCTCGTAATGCAGTGCTGCTTTTTGGCGCTGAAGGGCCGGGGATTCGAGAAGAACTGCTCACTCGTGCAGATGAAGTCGTCGCTATCGAGCAATATGGCAGTACACGGAGTATTAATGTTGGAGTTGCCGCAGGTATTGTCATGTATGAATGGGTACGCATTCACAAGAGGTAAGTAATAGTGATAACGCTTGCAAAATGAGCATAATATTGCTATAATATGGACTAACATGCCAAATCTGTCTTCAGAACCATACAAGGGTGCACGCGACTGGTATCCAGAGTCCATGCGGCTCCGAAGCTATATTTTTCATACCTGGCGCAAGGTAGCCCAACGCTATGGATATGAGGCGTATGACGCGCCCCTTCTTGAGCCAGTTGATGTATACGAGGCAAAAAGTGGCCAAGAATTGGTTAGTGAGCAAACCTACCAGTTCACTGATCGCGGTGAACGTCGTGTCGCAATTCGCCCTGAAATGACACCGAGCGTAAGTCGCATGATCGCTGCACGTCAGCAAGAACTCGCTATGCCTGCAAGGTGGTTTAGTATCGCACAGTTCATGCGCTACGAGCGCCCTCAGCGCGGCCGCGAACGTGAGTTCTGGCAGCTTAACTGCGACCTATTCGGCCAAGATGGCGCTATTGCCGACGCCGAGGTTATCTCACTTGGCGCCGATATCCTCGCAGAGCTTGGCGCTACGCCAGAAATGTTCACAATCAAAATCAACAATCGCCGTATCGTGAACTTTATGATGGCACAGTACCTTGAGCTTGATGGCGTGCAGTCGCAGCTCATGATTCGCCTATTTGACCGCAAAAACAAAATCGCTCCAGAAGCATTCCGCGACCAAGCAATTGAAATCTTCGGCACCGCGATGGCACCAAAAGGCCTCCAAAAGCTCGCCCAGCTCCTCGCTGCAAAAACTATGGCAGACTTGCCTGAAACAATTCGTGAAAGCAACGCCGTAAAAGAAATCCAAGAACTATTCACACAGCTCGAACGCGCCGGTGTAAAGAATGCTATATTTGATATCACTTTAATGCGTGGCCTCGATTATTACACAGGCACCGTATTTGAGTTCTTTGACACGCATCCAGAAAACGCCCGCGCTCTCTTTGGTGGTGGTCGCTACGATGGACTTATTGGATTATTTGGCGGCGAACCGATGAGCGGGGTTGGCATAGCGCCAGGCCTCAGTATGACCGAGCTGTTCATGCATACCCATAAGCTCGTGCCGAGGCTCCGCAGCAATACCGATGTGTATATGATTGTCATTGGCGATGCACTCCGCAGCGCCCAGAAACTTGCCATCGATCTACGTAAAGAAGGTGTGAATGTCGAGCTTGATACGACGGGACGCAAAATGGACAAGCAACTCAAAACCGCTGTCAAGAAATCCATTCCTTACCTATTGTTTGTCGGCGAAGAAGAAGTTACCAAAGAGGTATATCCACTCAAAGATACGCTCACGGGCGAAGAAAAGAAACTCAGTTTTGAACGCATTGTCAGCACCGTCACCGATCGCCGCACCGGCCATAGTGAAGACGACGAATTTGACGTTTCTGATATAATCTCGTAGTTTTGCTTATGCTATACTAATGGCATGAAACATCAGGTGAAGCGTGGGTTTACCATTGTTGAATTAATCATTGTGATTGTGGTTATCGCAATCCTTGCGACGCTTACGGCAATATTATATAGCAACGCGCAAAAGCAAGCACGCGATACAGCGATCCGTGATGCAGCAGATAAGTTTGCTCAATCTATTGAACTCATGTCGTCAAAAAATAATGGCGGCGCAATAATTAAAGGTGGGTATGGCTCTACGACATCTGCGACCTCTTCAGGTTGTGCAGACGGTGGCGGGGGATACCAGGCCGCCGGGTACGTAATAAGAGACGCGAATTTCAAATGTACCCTAGGCGACGCCGTGGTTGCAGGCGGATATCTGAGCTCAAATTTTTTCACAAGCCTACCGCCAAACGTCGCTGATGGAAATACCCCACTCACAGACTTTATCGTCCAGCTTTGCAGTGGTGATAGTAAATATTATCTTTTCTATAGCCAAGAGGCACCATCCTCAGACAGCTTGGCTGCCGTGAATAATGTTCTTAATACGGTCTGCACGAGCCAAATCTCAAACGTGAGCGGCCGCAATATGGGCGGCGTGATTCAGCTCGATGTGCGTTAGGTAATCCTATCTGTTATAATCTGTAGTTATGAAAACGACTGTCAAACACCTATCTGAGACGCGTGTGCTAGTAACAATTACGCTGGGGGCTACAGAACTTGAAGCTGCCGAGCAAGTTGCGCTGAAAAAACTAGCAAAAAACGTTAAGGTCGATGGTTTCCGTAAGGGCCATGTACCAATCGCAATTGTCAAGAAAAACGTTGACCCTAACGAGCTTGGCCAAGAAACTATCGAGAACGCGCTTTCCCGCGCAGTTGCCGAAAGCTATCTGGAAGAGGACCTACAGGCTCTTGAACGACCAGAGGTCGAAATTAAGAAATTCATCCCAGGAGAATCACTTGAGTTCACCGCTGAAGGCGATGTTATGCCGAAAATAACGCTCGGCGATTACAAAAAGCTCAAGACCGAGAAAAAGGTGAAAGCTGTCGTAAAGGCCGATATCGAAGATACGATTGAACGGATCCGCAAAGGTTTCGCGGCTAAAGAAGAGACTAAAGCCGCAGCAAAAGATGGTGATGAAGTGATCATTGATTTTGTTGGCAAAAAAGATGGTACGGCATTTGATGGCGGCACTGGTGAAGATTACCCCCTCACACTTGGTAGCAAATCGTTTATTCCTGGCTTTGAAGAAGCACTCATTGGCCTTAAAGCTGGCGACAAAAAGGATGTTGAGCTTACATTCCCTAAAGATTACCATGCAAAAGACCTCGCTGGCCAAAAGGTAGTATTTGAAACAACCGTTAAAAAAGTAAACTCTGTAAAACTCCCTAAGGTTGACGATGAGTTCGCTGCGAAAGTTGGCCCATTCACAAGCCCCGAAGAGCTTCGTGAGGATATCAAGAAAGAAATCACCGCACAGCGTGAACGCGAAGCGAATGACACGCTTAAGGATGACCTCGTTAAGCAACTCGTTGAAAAAAGTAAGGTAAGTGTACCTGCGGTACTTCGTGAGGACCAGATCCGCTCTATCGAGATGGATTTGCAGCAGAACCTAATGTACCAAGGCTTATCATTTGAGCAATACCTCGAAAACCGTGGCTTTGCAGATCGCGATGCATGGGTCAAGGAAGAGGCCACGGAAGCCGCAGATAACCGCATCAAGGCTGGGCTTGTACTTGCCGAGCTTTCTAAAGAGCTCAAAATTGAGGCAAGCGCAGATGAGCTCGCCGAGCACATTCACGTCTACAAGCAGCAATATGCGAACAATCAAGAAATGGCAAAGCGTTTTGACGAGCCAGAAGCTCAGCGCGAAATCGCAAACCGTTTGATCACCGAAAAAACGGTAGACGAGCTCGTAAAGCTTAATACTAAGTAACATATAGCTAGTAATAAAATACCCCTCGCACTTGAGGGGTATTTATTGCCTTTCGTTCTTTTGAACTCATCAGCATACATACACATGTATGGAGGCAATCCTATCCAAGCGATCACCTCTTTTAACCGGCAGGCCACGAACTTCGTAGTCCTTCGGGTCATTCCGGCACATCACCCGCCGAAGCCGTGAATGCGCCGCTCTCCATGGCGGCCTTGACGAAAGCGTCGAACATCGCGGTAGCCGCATCAGCACCGTCGCCGGAGTGGTCCACCACGTTGACGGCACCCAACGCACGGATGTGCTGAGGAGCGTCGACGATGCCGAGGCCAGCCAATTCGACCACACCGGCAGCGATGTCGACGAGCAAGCCGAATGCCCGGACGACGGTGTCACCCATCATGGCGAGCAGATCCTCGGGCACATCACGCAGTGACGCCATACGCAGCCGGACGACAACGTTCGGCGTCATCTCTGCGCAGACAACCGATCGCAGCGCTTCGAGCTTGTCCTGGGACGGGATGATCATGTCGTGCTCCTTGATCACCTGATTGGCGATCGTGATGAGCACTTCACGGCAGGCCGCCAACTGCTCGTACGTAGGCTCGTCCGACAGCAGCGTGATCTCGAATTCGTACATCACGCCGCTGGTGCGGATAACCCTGCGCGCAACCGTGTTCTTCTGCATGGTACAGCTCCTTTGCCCTAGCTCCAGATGTCTATGCGAACGGTTCGCATAGATGAGAAATCCGAACGTACAATACAGTACTCTCGAGACATCTCATCTATGCAAGGTATTGCTTGGATAGGTACATACCACTCAGCCTTTTACGGATGAGCAGCAATAATATAATATACTGAAACAAAGGTTTAGTCAATTACATTGCCTCATTTCGTCAGGAAATCATAATTAGCACTCACCATTGACGAGTGCTAATTATGGGCGTACTATAGGGGTATGACAAAGCCTAGCAACTATCTTGTACCAAATGTAATCGTTAAAACACGCGATGGCGAGCGTGGCTACGACATCTACTCGCGCCTCCTCGAAGATCGCATTATCTTCCTCGGCGAAGAGGTGAACGAGCTAACTGCTAACGTAGTGGTCGCACAACTTCTGCATCTCGCCAACGAGGATCCAAATAAAGATATCCAACTTTACATCAATAGCCCAGGCGGCACCGTATACGACGGCCTTGCTATTTATGACACGATCCAGTTTATTAAACCCGATGTTCAAACCATCGGTATTGGTTTGCAAGCAAGCATGGGTGCATTCCTACTAAGTAGCGGCACCAAAGGTAAGCGCATGATGCTGCCAAACGCGCGTGTCATGATTCACCAGCCATCAAGTGGCACACAGGGCAAAGTAACCGACCAAGAAATCAGTCTCCGTGAGTCACTGTACCTTAAAGACAAACTCACTGAGATTATGGCTAAGAACGTCGGCCAAAAAGTTGATAAGGTAAAGGCTGATATGGAGCGCGACTTCTGGATGAGCGCTGAAGAAGCAGTTAAATATGGCCTCGTTGACGAGATTATCGAGCCTGGTAAAGCTTAATCTTATATTATCTAAAAGTCCGTCAGCATAGAAATCATACTGGCGGACTATTTATATGCTAAATATGCTTGACTTTTACCCGCGAAGCTGGCTATACTAGGGGTAATGAAGATTGTGTAACGTGGGTTGATTATATACCGCGCCTGTAGGCGGGGCGTTTTGGTATGAAATCCCATGGTTAAGTAAAGCTTCGTATGCCCGAAACTTCTACAGTGGTCATTGCAAGCATCAACCCCTTGTAGCGAACGCGAAACTATCAACCTAATACTCTTATAGAGAGGGAGTATCTATATGCCAAAGGCAGATAAGGTAATAGCTCCAGTGAAGCGTAAATTCTTCACAGAGAACGACACCGCACTAGAGGTTCCAAATCTCTTGACTCACCAGAGGGAATCATGGAAAGATTTCATCGAAACTGGTTTGAGCGAGATTTTTGCCGAGCTTAACCCAATTGAAGACTATACTGGTCAGAAGCTTGAGCTTCGCTTTAAAGACTACAATTTCGGTGAGCCAAAAAACACTGAACACTTTGCAAAAGAAAACAACGTTACATTTGACGCACCATTGCTCGTAAATGTTGAGCTTACTAACAAAACGACAGGTGAAGTAAAAGAACAAGAAATCTATCTTGGCGACTACCCATGGATGACTGATCGCGCTACGTTCATCATCAACGGCACCGAGCGTGTAGTAGTAAGCCAGCTTATCCGCTCTGCAGGTGTATTTTTTACAGCAGAAAAGGGTGTTGGCAAAAATCTCTACAGCGCAAAGCTTATTCCAGGCCGTGGTGCATGGCTTGAGTTCGAAACTTCAGCGAGTGGCGCACTCTACGTTAAAATCGACCGCCGCCGCAAGATTCCTGTCACGACATTACTTCGCGCACTTGGCTACAGCAAGGTGTCTGAAATCAAAGAACTCTTTGCCGACATCGACACTGGTGACACAAAGTACATCGACGCTACTCTTGAAAAAGATCCGAGCCACGGTGTTAATGAGGCACTTATCGAAGTATACCGCCGCCTTCGCCCAGGTGACCTTGCAACCGTAGACAACGCCCGTCAGATGATTGAGCGCATGTTCTACGACTTCAAGCGCTTCGACTACAGCCGCGTTGGCCGCTTCAAGATGAACCAGCGCCTTGGTCTTGATATGCCAAACACTGCCGAAAACCGCGTGTTCCAGCTTTCTGACCTTGTTGCTATCATCCGCGAGCTGATCCGCATTAACAACGCCCAGGAGCCAGGTGACGACATCGACGCCCTCTCTAACCGACGCATCAAGCTTGTCGGTGAGCTCGTTGCTCGCCAGTTCCGCGTGGGTATGCTCCGCATGCAGCGTAACGCGATGGATCGCATGAGCATGAGCGACCTTACCTCAGTAACACCAAGCCAGCTCATCAACGCTCGCCCAGTTGTTGCTGCAGTACGCGAGTTCTTCGCAAGCAGCCAGCTTAGCCAGCTTCTCGACGAAGTTAATCCACTTTCAGAGCTTTCACACAAACGCCGCCTAAGCTCAATGGGGCCTGGTGGTTTGAGTCGCGAACGCGCAGGCTTTGACGTCCGCGACGCGCACCCAACTCACTACGGCCGTATCTGTTCCGTGGAAACACCTGAAGGTGCGAACATTGGACTGGTGCTTAACCTTGCAACCTATGCTCGTATTAACGAGTACGGATTCATCGAAACTCCATACCGCAAAGTAGTAAACGGCAAAGTAACTGACGAAATCGTCTATCTCGACGGTAGCCAGGAACTTGTAGAAGTTATTGCTGAAGCAAGTGCTGTGCTCAATAAAGATGGCAGTTTCGCTGACGAACGCGTGAGTGCGCGTAAGTTCTTGAAGCCTGAATCTGTTGACTCATCAGAAGTCACTTACATGGACGCTTCACACAAGCAGATCCTTGGTGGCCCTGCAAGCTTGATTCCATTCATTGAAAAGAACCGTATCGACCGTTCATTGACCGGCTCGAACATGCAGAAGCAGGCTGTTCCATTACTCGTTCCAGAAGCAGCAACCGTTGGGACCGGTATCGAGCAAAACATCGCTCGCAACTCAAGCCAGCTCGTTGTCGCTGAAGGTGAGGGTGAAGTAACCCGTGCTGACGGTGACGTTGTTGAAATCCAATACAAGGATGGCAAAAAGTCATACGAGCTTACTCACTTTGCAAAGAGCAACGACGACCGCTGTATTAACCAGAAGGTTCGCGTTACTCGTGGTGATAAAGTAAAAGAAGGTGACATTCTTATTGAAGGCATGTCTATCGCTGACGGCGAAATCGCCCTCGGTAAAGACCTTCTCGTAGCCTTTATGCCTTGGGCGGGGTACAACATGGACGACGCGGTTGTTCTTAGCCGTCGCCTCGTTCAAGATGACACGCTCACAAGCATCAACATCAAAGACTACACTGTTGAAGTCCGCGAAACCAAGCTTGGCCCAGAAATCGTTACTCGCGACATTCCAAATGTTAACGAAGACAGCCTCCGTCACCTCGACGAAAGCGGTATCGTTCAAGTTGGTAGCGAAGTAGCACACGGTGATGTGCTCGTTGGTAAGATTACTCCTAAGGGCGAGCAAGAACTCAGTTCCGAAGAGCGACTTCTACGCGCAATCTTTGGTGAAAAAGCCAAGGACGTTCGCGATACCTCACAGCGCATGAACAACGCTGGTGGCGGTAAGGTCGTTGGTGTTAAGATCTTCAGCCGCGAAAACGGTCACGAGCTTAAAGCTGGCGTACTGATGCAAATCCAGATTTTCGTAGCACAGCTTCGCAAGATTAGCGTTGGTGACAAGCTTGCGGGTCGCCACGGTAACAAGGGTGTTGTTGCGCGTATTCTTCCAGAAGAAGATATGCCATACATGGCTGACGGTACCCCTGTAGACATCGTCTTGAACCCACTTGGTGTGCCAAGTCGTATGAACCTTGGTCAGCTCTTTGAGACACACATTGGTATGGCTGCGCGTGCGCTTGGCTACAAGGTTGCGACGCCTCCATTTAACGGTGTTCCAAACGAAGTTATCGAAGATGAGCTCGAAAAAGCCGGCCTTGCACGCGACGGTAAAAGCCAGCTATTTGATGGTCGCTCAGGCGAAGCCTTCGAAGAGCGCACTACAGTTGGTGTAATGCACATGATCAAGCTTCACCACATGGTGAGCGATAAGATCCACGCTCGCTCAACTGGTCCATACACTATGGTTACTCAGCAGCCACTCGGCGGTAAGGCACAAAACGGTGGTCAGCGCTTCGGCGAGATGGAAGTGTGGGCACTTGAAGCATATGGCGCAGCCGCAACGCTTCAGGAAATGCTTACAATCAAGTCTGACGACGTATACGGCCGTGCGAAAGCCTACGAAGCAATTATCAAGGACGAGCTCATTACTGGGCCAAAGCTTCCAGAAAGCTTTAACGTCCTCGTAAAAGAATTGCAGGGTCTTGGCCTTCGAGTCGACCTCGTAGACGAAAGCCAACTTGTTGATGCTGAAAGCCTTATCGAAAAGGCCGGCCCAGAAGACAAGACGGTTCCAGCGCTCCCAATCAGCGATGATGACGAAGAAACGGTTCTTGATGAAGCCGATGAAATCGGCGATATCAACGACGAAGACGGCATGACCATCCAAGATATTGATGAAGTAGATGAAATTAAGGAGGAGGCGTAAACATGGCGCGTGTTATTGCTACCTCAGGTATCGCAGATTTTGATGCCGTACGTCTTGCAGTAGCAAGTCCAGAGGATATCCTCAAGTGGAGCTACGGCGAGGTTACGAAACCTGAGACAATTAACTATCGTACACAAAAGCCAGAGCGTGACGGATTATTCTGTGAACGTATCTTCGGCCCAGTGAAGGATATCAATCCACACGACTCTAAGCTCAAGGGCGTACGCTCTCGTGAAGCTGCCGTTGATAAAAACGGCGAGCTTGTAACGAAGAGTATCGTACGTCGTGAGCGAATGGGTCACATCCAGCTTGCTGCGCCTGTTGCGCACATCTGGTTCATGCGTGGCACCCCAAGTGCTATGAGCCTACTGCTCGGCATCACTGTGCGAAACCTCGAACGCATTGCGTACTTTGCAACCTATGTCATTCTTGGCGTAGAGGCCGAAAAGCGTGACCAAATGCTCGCAGATCTCGAGGCCGAGACTGAAGCTGGTCGTCTCGCTATCAAAATGCGCTTTGAAAAAGAAGCCGGCGTTGATGGCGCTGATGTAAAGAAACTCGCCGAAGAACAATCACGCGAGCTCGAAGAACTCGACGGCTCGTACGCGGTAAAGAAAACACAGCTTGAAAGCCTCGTAAAGGGTGCGCTACTCAGCGAAACTGATTTCCGCAACCTTCCAGAAGAATATGAAGACCTAATCGACGTAAGTATGGGCGGCCCAGCATTGAAGGCGCTCCTCGACGAAATTGACCTCGACGCACTCATCATCAAACTTCAAGAAGAAGTTGAAGGTGCGAAGGGCCAGCGCGAGAAGAAGCTTTTGAAGCGCCTCAAGGTACTCGAAGGCATGCAAGCAGCTGGCATCAAGCCATCAAGTCTTTGCTTGACCGTACTTCCAGTGATTCCTCCAGACCTGCGCCCGATGGTGCAGCTAACTGGTGGCCGCTTCGCAACGAGCGACCTTAACGACCTCTACCGCCGCGTTATCAACCGCAACAACCGCCTAAAGAAGCTTATCGACCTCAACGCGCCAGAAGTAATTCGCCGCAATGAGATGCGTATGCTCCAAGAAGCAGTTGATAGCCTTGTTGACAACTCTGCTGCTCGTGGCGGCCGTGCCGTTAATGCAACTGGCGGCCGTCGTCGCCTTAAGTCTTTGAGCGACATGCTTAAAGGTAAGCAAGGTCGTTTCCGCCAGAACCTTCTTGGTAAGCGTGTGGACTACTCAGGGCGATCTGTGATCGTGGTAGGTCCGAAGTTAAAGATCAACCAATGTGGTCTGCCGAAGCAGATGGCGCTTGAGCTTTTCAAGCCATTCGTTATTAGCTGGTTGATCCGCAATGAGTTTGCACATAACATCCGTTCTGCAACTCGCTTAATCGAAGCAGGGGACGCAGTAGTATGGGACGCGCTTGATTCAGTAATCGAGGGCAAGTACGTGCTCCTTAACCGCGCACCATCACTTCACCGCCTCAGTATCCAGGCATTCATGCCAGTACTCGTTGAAGGCAAAGCAATCCAGCTTCACCCGCTTGTAGCATCAGGCTTCAACGCCGACTACGATGGTGACCAGATGGCCGTGCACCTTCCACTTTCTAAGGACGCTCAGAACGAAGCTCGCGAACTAATGAGTGCAGTGAACAACCTTCTTAAGCCTGCCGATGGTAGCCCTGTGCTTAACATCAACCAGGACATCGTGCTCGGTAACTACTACCTTACGTACGAAAAGCCTGCTGCACAGACTAAGAACGTTGCTGTCTTTGCCTCAAGTCGCGACGCTGAAATCGCCTACGACATGGGTAAATTGCAGCTCCAAAGCCCAATCCGCATCCGTGCTAACGGCGAAATCCGCGAAACAACCCTTGGCCGTGTATTCTTCAACGAGATTCTCCCTGAAGGATTCCCATACAACAACAACGTCCAGAACAAGAAAGAGCTTAAAAAGGTTCTTGCTCAGATCTTTGACAAGTATGGCGCAGAAGAAACCGCTAAGACCGCTGACCGCATGAAGGGCCTTGCATTCCGCTTTGCAACTACTTCAGCTGTATCAACGGGTATGCAGGATTACCTTAACTTCGACGAAATCGCTGACTTCGTGGCCGAAGGTGACGACAAGACTGCTACTATCTCTGAGCAGTATGACTCTGGATTGATCACTGGTGAAGAACGTTACAGCCTTACTGTCGCAAACTGGCGTGGCGTCGACCGCAAGATCGAGGACTTCCTAAAGGGCCAGCTGGCACACATGGATACCAGCGTTTCTACAATGGTGAACTCAGGCGCTCGCGGTAACATTACCAACGTCAAGTTCGCAAGTGCAATGATCGGTATCCAGGTGGATGCGACCAACCGCGAAATCGAGCTTCCAGTTCGTTCAAACTTCAAGAAGGGTCTTTCGAGCCTTGAGGCATTCGTGGCAACACGTGGTGCGCGTAAGGGTCTTATCGACACCGCTCTTAAAACTGCCGACTCTGGATATCTTACTCGCCGTCTTGTAGACGTAAGCCAAGATGTCTTCACCGTTCCTGATGAAACAGGTGACGACAAGGGCTTCTCAATCTACCGCAACGAGTCTGAATACACGATGATTGACTTTGGTGATCGCCTTTACGGCCGTTACACAGCCGAAACTGTTCCTGGCCACATCGAAGCAGACCAGCTGATCACTCGTAAAATCGCTGATGCAATTCAGAGTGACGAAAAGGTTGCTTCTGTAAAGATTCAGTCTGTACTTTCAACCAACAACTTGAACGGTATTCCACAGAAGAGCTACGGTATCGACATGTCAACTGGTACACTTGTAGCCGACGCTGAACCAGTTGGTGTGATCGCAGCACAGTCAGTGGGTGAGCCTGGTACACAGCTTACACTGAACACCTTCCACAGTTCTGGTGTTGGTGGCTCCGACATCACTCAGGGTCTCCCTCGTGTGGAAGAGCTCTTTGAAGCTCGCAACCCTAAGGGTCAGGCTTACATGACTGAGGTAACGGGTACAGTTGATATCTGGGAAGAAGGTAAGAAGTATATCTTGCAAATCACCCCAGAGGCGGGCCACGTTGAGCGCCTCCCACTCGAAGGCCGCAAGGTTATCGTAAAGGGTGGTTCTAACGTAAAAGTTGGTGACGTACTCGCCGAAGCAGAAGAAGGTAAGAAGCCACTGATCGCACCATTCGACGGCATCGTAGATACAGCAGACGATACGCTCGTTATTGCCGCAAGTGCAAGCGCTCCAGTTCGCTATGAAATCCCTGGGCAAATGCAACTCGTCGTGAGCAAAAACGACCGCGTTGAAGCAGGTGACCGCCTTACGGTTGGTTCACTTAACCTCCACGACTTGATGCGTCTTAAAGGTACTGAGGCAACTCAGCGCTACATCATTAACGAAGTGCTCCGCATCTATGCTGCACAGGGTCAGGATGTGGCCGACAAGCACCTTGAGATCATCGTGCGCCAGATGTTTAGCCGCGTACAGATCGAGGACCCAGGTAACAGTACTTTCGTGATGGGCGACATTGTCTCTAAGGCGAGCGTCGTTGATGCGAACACTAAGCTTGCCGCTGAAGGCAAAGAGCCTGCGCAGTACACTCAGTTGCTGCTTGGTATTACTAAGGTGTCAATCTGGAGCGACAGCTGGCTATCTGCTGCATCATTCCAGGATACGACTCGTGTGCTCATCAACGCTGCCGTAAGCGGCCGCGCTGACCACCTTGGCGGTCTTAAGGAAAACGTGATCATCGGACGCAAGATTCCTGTAGGTACCGGTGCATATGTGCTCTCAGACGACATGACTGCAGAGGACGAGCTTGTAGCTGACGAGCTTTCTGAGGCTGACATGGTCGAGGAAATCACCGCAGACGTAGACCAAGAGTCATAGGACTCGTTTACGGCAATAAAAGAACCCCCGTTACTGGGGGTTCTTTTGATAGGGGAGATGCGGCTAGTAGCTACTTTTTTTAGGTGCGGGCACAGTGCTCATGGCGCCAGTCTTAAGGCTGCGACAGGGCGTACCACTATAGGCACTTTGTTGATCTTTTGTCGTGTATTTCTCACACTCAATGACTACATTGTCCTGATCAGCAAAGTAATGCCATATCCCATCTGGAGTTTGATAGTAAATAGCAAATTTACCATCTGTTGTCAGCTGATCATTAATAACACTGCTCACTTGAATTTTGCCGCGCTTATAGCCGGCAACACTGCCATCGGTAATTGTTGGCTTACCGACAAAACCATACAACACACTTGTCGCCGAGAGCGGTGTATAGATACTAGCAAAGCTAGCTTGGTCTTTTGCATATGAGGTGTATGTCGACATATCCAAACATTTTGCTTCAATCCATTGATTTGCCGCAACATCTTTTGGCTTAACGAGATCTGTCTCACAAATAACATCCTTACGAACAAAATATGCCTGGTAATTCGTCGCGCCTGAACCATCGGCTACAACCACCTTACTAAAGCCATCACCATCAAGCGAATGGACAATTGAATTAATTTGTACCGAGGCCTTATCTGGCGCAACTTCTCCTGCGACGCTTACCAGGGGTGCAATATCAGAAACTACCGTATAATAATTAATATCGGGCGCCGTAACTGGGCGCATAATTGGCGACTTAGCCGCCTCAGTGCCCTTGAAGTACTCTTTAACATGAGTAATCGCCATTGCCGCAGTCAAGGTCGAATCACTCGTAGCCTTACTCGTGTCTTTCGCTGTTGTCTTTGGCTTTGTATACGTCGCTGGCATGAGTGCAAAGGCAAGCATAACGCCAACGCCAATAATACAAAGACCGACAAATATACCAAGCGCGATCATGAACCGCTTTGGATGATATGTATGCTTTGGAGCATCAGCAATCGGATGCGTATAGTCACCAAGCGGCGGTACACTATCAGATAGAGGTGAGATTACTGGAGATTGGTTGTATGGGGGCATCGGCCCTTGTGGTGTTGGCTGTGGTGGTTGAGCTGGAGGTTGTTGTTGCTGATTTGGATCTGGATACATTATTATAAACCTTATGTTTTCTGGAGGTAATTGTACCGTGAATACACATCTTTACGCAAGCCAACACTAGAGGTAAGCTAGACAAAACTCCCTAAGTTCGATATAATAGCAGATGAGTTTCTCTTTCTAGCAGAACAAGGAGTGTGTAACTTTAGTTTTGCCCTGAAAGACGCCTGCCAGCGTTTGCTGCGAGTGGTAGGTAAACAGGCCCTAAGCAAGCCTTTATATTAAGAACAATGAGAAGAGGATCTATCTAGATGCCAACAATCAACCAATTGGTTCGCAAGCCTCGCCAGACTGCTACTAAGAAAAGCAAGTCTCCAGCGCTTGGCCGCATCCAAAACGCGCTCAAGGTTCGTTACTACGAGCAAAACGCGCCACTTAAGCGTGGCGTTTGTATCAAGGTAACAACCAAGACTCCAAAAAAGCCTAACTCAGCACTCCGTAAGGTTGCTCGTGTACGTCTTACCAACGGTCACGAAGTTTGGGCTTATATTGGTGGCGAAGGCCACAACCTCCAAGAGCACGCCGTTGTGCTTATCCGAGGCGGTCGTGTTCCAGACCTCCCAGGTGTGCGCTACCACATCGTACGTGGCGCACTCGACCTCCAAGGTGTTGCAAAGCGCCAGCAGGGTCGCTCTAAGTACGGTACTAAGAAGGCGGAGAAATAATCATGCCTCGTAAAGTTACTAAGAAACTACAACGCAACATCAAGCCTGACCGCAAGTACCAGAGCGTACTCGTTCAGCGCCTTATCAACAAGAGCATGCTTGATGGCAAGAAGCTCACTGCAGAGCGTGCTGTATACAGCGCCCTCGAGCAGGCTGCAAAGACACTGAAAAGCGAAGACCCTCTTGAGGTATTCGAAAAGTGTATGAAGAACATCAGCCCTAACTTCGAAGTGAAGAGCCGTCGTGTCGGTGGTGCGAACTACCAGATTCCATTCCCAATCCAGGGTCACCGCCAGCAGCACTACGCATTCATGTGGTTAGTACAAGCTGCACGCGCTAAGAGTGGTATGCCGTACGAGCGCCGCCTTGCTACCGAAATCGTTGACGCTGTTAACGAAACCGGTGCAGCCTTCAAGAAGAAGGAAGACACCCACAAGATGGCAGAGGCAAACCGCGCCTTTGCACACTTTGCCCGCAGCTAATATAGCCAAGGTAAACGAAAACCACCTCGAGTTGAGGTGGTTTTTTGTCGGGTAAACATACGATAAGGAGAGCTCCAAATATTGACAAGATAATTAATTTATGATAAACTATTGTGGTCTTCGATGTGAGATTTGGAGATATGGTGACGCAAGGCATTGAGCCAAGCGCACCATCGAACGAGGAGTAACCTCCATGAGCGAGTCGTCCCGTCCGTCGACCGTCCACCCCCAGACCATGCTCGTCGGTGCCTTCGGCAGCGGCGAGATGGAGTCCGTGGCCATGTGCGTCACGCGCCTCCTGGCCTCGGGAAACAGCGACTGGACCGAGGAGTTCTCCTACGAGCTGTTCACCAACTGGGTGAACAACCAGGCGAACGAGCTCAACGAGCTGTACGTCCACATGTTCCGCATGTACGGCGAGGGCTTCATCGTCAAGGGTGTGTGCGACCTGATTGCCAAGGGCTACCTCTTGCAGCGCGACACCGACGACGCCACCTACTTCACGGCGACGGAGAAGTTCTCCGACGCCATGAAGCGGTACGCCGCCGCGTGACCCCTCTCAGGCAGGTATGCCTTCATCGTTAGACTGCATCGCGGGCTACACGAGGAAAATCCCGGAGAGGGCTGTCTGGTGTCACTAGACCCGGCCAGCCCCTCCGTAGCACAACCCTGAATTGAACGACCCAATGGTCGTTTTTTGTTTGTCTATGACTCCTAGTGAACCGAATCGTAAGGGGGTGACAACTAACAGCAATTCTGGTAAAATAGACAGCAAGCGCTATTTTTTGATGGCAAAATTTATAAGATTATACAAGGAAGAGCAATAACAGCTATGGCCCAGACAAACGTCCAGCTTAAGGACTTTCGCAATATCGGTATCATCGCACACATCGACGCCGGTAAGACGACAACGACAGAAGGTATTCTTTACCGCACAGGTATCAACCACAAGATTGGTGAAGTTCGTGGTGACGGCGACGGCGCAACAACCGACTGGATGGCACAGGAAAAAGAACGTGGCATCACGATTACTTCTGCTGCTGTAACTTGTTTCTGGAAGGGCCACAAAATCAACATCATCGACACCCCAGGACACATCGACTTTACTGCCGAGGTTGAGCGTTCACTTCGCGTGCTCGACGGTGCGGTAACCGTATTCGACGGTAAAATGGGTGTTGAAGCTCAATCTGAAACAGTTTGGCGCCAGGCTAACAAATACGGCGTACCACGTGTTTGTTTCATCAACAAGATCAACCAAACCGGTGGCGACTTCTACAAATCTCTCGAGTCTATTCACACGCGTCTTTCAAAGAACGCTCTTCCTATTCACTTGCCAATCGGTTTTGAAAAAGACATCAATGGTGTTGTTGACCTCGTAGAAATGAAGGCCTACACCTACAGTGACTACACCGACAAAGAGCTTGTTGAAGGTGAAATCCCTGCAGACATGCTTGAAAAAGCTCAGAACGCTCGCGCGCTTCTCGTTGAAGCAGCCGTTGAAGCCGAAGACGAACTTATGAACAAGTTCTTCGAAGGCGGTGTAGATGCAATCAGTGTCGACGAGCTTAAGCGTGGTCTCCGCAAGCGCGTGCTTGCCGGTGACTTCTTCCTCGTGAGTGGTGGTGATGGTCGTGGTGTCATTGTGGAGAAGCTTCTTGATGTTATGGTCGACTTCCTTCCAAGCCCACTCGACGTCGACGCAATCTGGGGCACCAACCCTAAGACCGGCGACGAAATCAGCCGCAAACCAGACGACAAAGAGCCAATGGCCGCACTCGCATTTAAAATCGCTGCCGACCCATTTGTTGGTAAGCTTATCTTTGTACGTGTCTACTCTGGTATGTTGACAGCTGGTAGCTATGTTCTTAACACCACTACTGGTGAAAAAGAGCGCATTGGCCGTATCGTTCGTATGCACGCCGATAAGCGCGAAGACATTGACAAGGTTGGTGCAGGCGACATCGCTGCAGTGGTTGGCTTGAAGAACACCTTCACCGGCAACACCCTCGCCGAGGTTACTAACCCAATCGCACTCGAATCGATCACATTCCCAGATCCTCCAGTGAGTATCGCCGTTGAGCCTAAAACTAAGGCTGACCAAGAGAAGATGGGCATCGCCTTGCAGCGTCTTGCAGAAGAAGACCCAACGTTCCGTATTCACACTGATGAAGAAACCGGTCAGACAATCATGTCTGGTATGGGTGAGCTTCACCTCGAAATCCTTATCGACCGCATGAAGCGCGAATTCAATGTTGAAGCTAACGTTGGTGAGCCGCAGGTTGCCTTCCGCGAAACCATCAAGGGCACCTCTGAAGTACAGGGTAAGCACGCGAAGCAATCAGGTGGTCGTGGCCAGTATGGTGATGTTTGGGTTCGCCTCGAACCAAACGAGCCAGGCAAGGGCTTTGAATTCATCGACGCCATCAAGGGTGGTGTCGTCCCTCAGGAATACCGCAAGCCGGTTGAGCAAGGTATTCGCGAAACACTCGATGGCGGCGTTATCGCTGGCTACCCGGTTGTTGACATCAAGGCAACCCTCTACGATGGTAGCTACCACGATGTAGACTCAAGCGAACTAGCCTTTAAGCTCGCTGGTAGCCTCGCAGCTCGAGAGGGCGTGAAGCAAGCAAAGCCAGTGTTGCTCGAGCCTGTAATGAAGGTGGAAGTAACGACTCCTGAAGAATTCATGGGTGACATCATCGGCGACCTCAACTCGCGCCGTGGCCGCATTGAATCTATGGAAGACCTTATGGGTGGCGCTAAGCTCGTTAAGGCAATCGTACCACTTGCAAGCATGTTTGGTTACACTGGTGACATCCGCTCAATGAGCCAAGGTCGCGCAGCATCAACAATGGAGCTCGCTCACTACGAGGAAGTTCCACCAAACGTTGCACAGGAAATCATCGAAAAGCGCGCAAGCAAATAATCGATGTATGAGACAAAATACACCACCTACCAAGGCGGTGTATTTTCGTTGAAGGCTTGCAATCACAAATATAAAAGGATATAACATAGCGAATGACCGAGATACTTGCGAGGAACGACCAAAAATATGATCCTCTTATTAACTACAGTTTCGAAAACTACCCTCCGGTTCCAGAACAAAAGGAATTCTTTCGATGTGCCCTTTTAGAAGGTGCAGCCATTGAAAAGCCATCGCGATTCATTCACGGCCCACTCTTTGACGAGTTTGTCGCGATACTTCGTGAGGTAGATAGCCGCATAAGCGACGTAGATCCAGCATTCACGGCAGAGTGTATCGTTCCTTACGGATATCAGTCCCAAGCAACTCGAGCATTGCTTCAGGACATCGATAAAAATAAGCGGGGAGCACTAAGCAAAATCGCTGAGTTTAAAACTACAGCCCTTCAGGCAATACCTCGAAGTGAAAAAGGAGAACCACTTCGCCATCAGCAGCTTCCTATAGGTACCCTTGATGTGCCGCATTATGCTCAGCAAAAAGAGGACTGGAAAAACATTAATGGCACACGAGGGTGTGCAAACGCATGTTTTCGCATGGTATTTGGAACTATCGTAGACTGGATGCCATCACAAGCAGCCCTTTCAAAATGCCTCGTCAACCAACACGGGACTTCAATTGTCGACGACTCAGTATACTCTGCTATCTATCATACAGAGGTATTTAGCGAAATCTGTCCAAAACAAGTTGCCACAGTTGAACTCATTGGGGCTGATTTTGAGTCAATTAAAAGAATGGCCTCGCGTATGAAGAAGGAGCAGCCAGAAAGCGAGTTCTACTGCACGGTTAGCCTTGCGTCAAAAACAGAAGGAAATAATGTATGGCACTCCTGCGTATTACTAGGGGTTGAGAATGGCATTGTAACCTATCACGACCCTCTCAATGATAGTGGAGGCGCGTACTGCACATCACCAATCGAAGACTTTCTAGAAAGATGGTCAATAGCCTACAATCGCGCCCTCATCACTATTGCTGTTTAACTGTTTACATAGGTGTTGTTTCACTGTATAATTAGTCGCATACGCGCGACGCGTTTTGATGCTGTGTAGGAGAGAAATCACCTTGGTAAGTGTCGTAGCTCGCGTCGTGCCAATCATTAAATAACTAGGAGAATCTCTCTCATGGCAGATTTCGATCGCTCGAAACCTCACGTCAACATTGGTACCATGGGCCACGTTGACCACGGTAAAACGACATTAACAGCAGCAATTACATCTGTACTTTCTAAGCGCCTTCCAAGCGACGTTAACAAGAAAGTTGACTACGCTCAGATTGACAACGCACCCGAAGAGCGTGCACGTGGTATTACCATTGCATCATCTCACCAGGAGTACGAAACTGAAAAGCGCCACTACGCTCACGTTGACATGCCAGGCCACGCCGACTATGTCAAGAACATGATCACTGGTGCTGCTCAGATCGACGGCGCTATCCTCGTGGTAGCTGCAAACGACGGTCCACTTCCACAAACCCGCGAGCACGTACTTCTTGCTCACCAGGTTGGCGTACCAAAGATCGTTGTATTCCTTAACAAGATGGACCTTGCTGACCCTGAGCTCGTTGAGCTCGTTGAAATGGACGTTCGCGAACTTCTTACTAAGAACGGTTACGACGGCGACAACACTCCTATCATCAAGGGTTCTGCTACGAAAGCTCTCGAAGGTGACGAAGCAAGCGAAGACGCAATCATGGAACTCATGGCAGCTGTTGACAGCTTCATCGACGAGCCTACTCGCGACCTCGACAAGCCATTCCTTATGCCTATCGAAGACGTATTCTCAATCAAGGGTCGTGGTACAGTCGCTACCGGCCGTATTGAGCAAGGTGTTGTAAAGATCAACGACCCAGTCGAAATCGTTGGCCTTAAAGCTACTCAGAACTCAGTTGTGACTGGTATCGAAGCGTTCAAGAAGAACCTCGATCAAGGTCAAGCTGGTGACAACGCTGGTCTCTTGCTTCGTGGTATCGAGCGCGAGCAGATCGAGCGCGGTCAGGTTGTAGTTAAGCCAGGTAGCCTAACTCCACACACCGAATTTGAAGCAGAGGTTTACATCCTTAAGAAGGAAGAAGGCGGTCGCCACACTCCATTCTCAAAGGGTTACAAGCCACAGTTCTACTTCCGTACAACTGACGTTACTGGTGAAGTTGAGCTTCCAGCTGACAAAGAAATGGTTATGCCTGGTGACCAGGTAACCTTCAAGGTTAAGCTACTTGCTCCAATCGCTATGGACAAGGGTCAAGACTTCGCTATCCGCGAAGGTGGCCGTACAGTTGGTGCCGGTGTTGTAACAAACATCACCAAGTAGTTTTGTAACTGCCTTGCAAATACCCTCGGAATTATCCGAGGGTATTTTGTTAGCAATTGCAAATCCGTCTCCGTTATGCTATAGTTACGAGCGTATTACTAATCGTTCAGACAACTCAGCCAGACGCGAACAACACCGATTCGAGCAAGAGGTTACTGAACAGGAGAAGGGAATTCCCATTATGGCAGAAGCCAAAGATCAGGGTCTTAAGATCCGAATCCGCCTTAAGGCGTACGACCACAAAGTAATTGACCAGTCTGCAAAACAGATTGTCGACACAGCACTCCGCACAGGTGCAAACGTAGCTGGCCCAGTTCCGCTACCAACCCGCAAAAGTACCTACACTGTGGTAAAGAGCCCACATGTGTATAAGATGGGCGGTGAAGCATTTGAGATGCGAGTGCACAAGCGCCTTATCGACATCACTAACGCAACACCAAAGACTATCGACAGTCTGCAAAACCTCAGCCTTCCAGCTGGTGTAGACGCAGAAATCCGTATGTAATCACTGCATCCGGCAAGTAAATACCTCCTATAGCGGGAGGTATTTACTTTGTACTCATCTACCGAGTCGTTCTATGCACGCTGCTTACTGGCGTTTCATCTATTAACCAGTTAGTTGCATCAATCTGGTCATAAATATGCTGAACCCTAATGCTAATTGACGTGACCCACGCCGCAAGTCCAACAGCAATTACAGCAAGGATCAACCAATAAAATGTCTGATACGTGATTCGAAATGTAAAAAATGGCTCACTTGAGCGCGCTGTGCGAAATGAGCGCATTTCAGGAGCTGCCGCCTTTTTTATACGTACCCTCGTTTTGCTCGCTTGTCTAGCAGTTGCACGCTCCACCGCCACCTTCTTCGTTGGCTTACGAGCTGGCGTTTTCTTTGTTGCACTTGCTGGCATAATTCACCCCTTTTAAGCTATCAGTTGCTTACAGTATGCTCCAAAACGCATCCATAATCAACACGCTTATGCTATACTGCATATAATATGGCATCAGCTCGAAACAAACAGCGTACGTACGCACGTAATAGAACCTTTAGTCGCCGCGGCAATGAAAAACAATACGAAAGCGACGGCACCTACTTTCTAAAACTTGTACTTTGTATCATCCTCGGTACACTTTGGATTAAATTCAAAACACCTCTTGCTATCGGAGGATTACCATTCAGCGGACTACCTGTTGGCATGCTATTTGGTCTATTCATCGTGAGCCGTTTCGAGAAGTTTCAGTACGACCGTAAAATCTGGTATGCAATCCTCATCCTCGTCACTATAGTGAGCTATTTTCTGCCAGCAGGCATTCTTATATAAAGTCAGTCACTCATATCTGATACAGACTTGACTATTGGCTTATTTCTTGCTACTATGGTGTTTGTAACTTATTACGTAATAACAACTTGTTCTCGGTGAATTGGCAAGTCCATCAGGATACTGTCAGCCACTGAGGATTTTAAATGGGAGCAAAGAGGGCATGAAAGCACTTCTCGGTACCAAAATTGGTATGACCCAAATCATCGGTGAGGATGGCGTAGCAACTCCTGTTACGCTAATCCAAGCTGGCCCTGTGACTGTGACTCAGGTGAAGTCTGTCGAAACCGACGGCTACAACGCAGTTCAGGTAGCATACGGTGAGGGTAAGAACCTGAGCAAGGCCGTGGCTGGTCATGTAAAGACAGCCGGTGTAACCCCGAAAGAACTTCGGGAATTTCGTATTGACGAGCTTGGTGAAACCAAGGTCGGCGATACGTGGGACGTAACTGAGTTTGAACTCGGCGATGTTATCGACGCAACTGGTATCAGCAAAGGTAAAGGTTGGGCTGGTACAATCAAGCGTCACAACTTTAAGCGTCACCGCGCTACGCACGGTGGTAAGGGTAACACGCGTAAGGTCGGTTCGATCGGTAGTATGTACCCACAAAAGATTTTCAAAGGTAAGCGCATGGCAGGCCACATGGGTGCCGAGCAAGTGACTGTTAAGAACCTTAAGGTTGCTTATATCTCAGTTGCCGACAACCTTATTGGTGTCAAGGGCGCTGTACCAGGTCCTAAGAAGGGCTTAATTGTACTCGGAGGTGCTAAGTAATGGCTGAAGCAACAAAGCCAGCAAAAGCAACCTTGCCTAAGAGTGTATTTGCAGTAGAGGTATCTAATCACCAGCTACTCAAGCTTGCATACGACGCATTCCTCGCGAATGGCCGCCAAGCAAGTGCAACAACACTTCAGCGCGGCGAAGTTCGCGGTGGTGGCAAGAAACCTTGGAAGCAGAAGGGCACAGGTCGTGCACGATTCGGTTCATCTCGTAACCCAATCTGGCGTGGCGGTGGTGTCGTCTTCGGTCCTCGCGGCAACGAAAACTACAAGCTTAAACTGTCGAAGACAAGCAAGCTCGTAGCAGTTCGCCAAGCGCTGACTCTTGCAGACCAAGCAAAGAAAATTACCGTCAGTGACATTAAAACCACTGGCAAAACTGCAGAAATTGCAAAATTCTTTGAAGAAAAGAAATTCCATAAAGACGCTAAGGTTCTCCTCGTTGTTGACGAGAAGACTCCTGAGCTTATGCGTGCAACAAACAACCTAGAGAATGCCCTCTTGGTACGCGCTCAATACCTTAACGTCTACTACATCCTTAATGCCGACCAGATCATTATGACCCCTGGTGCTGTTACGGCAGTAGAAGCATGGCTCGGAGGTAACAAGTAATGAAACTCGTTATCGTTACCCCTCGCGCAACCGAGAAAGCTTACCGTTTAGTAACTTCTCACAACACATACGTATTCGACGTTCCTACGAACGTTAACAAAAATGAAATCAAAGCAGCTGTTGAAGCTCAGTTTGAAGGAGTGAAAGTAGCTAACGTTACGACACTCGTTCAAAACGGCAAGGCAGTTCGCTTCAGCCGCGGTAAAAATCGCATACCTGGTACAACCAACCGCCAGGACGCCAAGAAAGCCTACGTCACCCTAAGTGAAGGTAGCATCAAGGTGTTCGAGCAAGAGGAAGTCAAGGAGGAGAAGAAGTAATGGCAATCAAAGCTTACAACCCTACTACTCCAGCTCGTCGCGGTATGACGAGCCAGGACCTCAGCGAAATTACTACTCGCAAGCCCCTCAAGAGCCTTGTAAAGAGTAAGAAACAAAACGCTGGTCGCAACAACACTGGTCGTATTACCGTCCGCCATCGCGGTGGTGGTGTACGCCGTCACTACCGTCTACTCAATCACCGTCTTCCAGCAGGCCTCGAGCTTACTGTAGAGGAAATCGAGTACGACCCGAACCGTTCAGCTCGTATCGCCCGCGTAAAAGACCAGCATGGTCTTTACCACTACATCCTTGCTGACACGCAAATGACTAAGGGTAAGAAAATCCAAACCGGCGCAGAAGCTCCAGTTGAGACATCAAACCGCATGCCACTTGCAAGCATTCCAGTAGGTAGCCAAATCTACGCTATTGAAATCAACCCAGGCAAGGGCGGCCAGATGGTTCGCGCTGCCGGCGCTAAGGCGCAGCTTATGGCTAAAGAAGGTGACTACGCAATGGTACGTATGCCATCTGGTGAAGTTCGTAAGTTCCGCCTCGAGTGTGAAGCGACACTTGGTGTTGTTGGCAACGTCCAGCACCAGAACGTAAAGATCGGTTCAGCTGGTCGCAACCGCCGCAAGGGTATTCGCCCAGGCGTTCGCGGTGTTGTTATGAACGCCGTTGATCACCCTCACGGTGGTGGTGACGGCGGTCGTCACGGTTCTGGTAAACCACCTCGTACTCCATGGGGTCAGTTGACACTTGGGTACCGTACCCGTCGCCGCAAATCAACTAACAAGATGATTGTTCGCAGTCGTCACGAAGCTAAGAGGAAGAAGTAGTCTATGAGTCGTTCACTCAAAAAGGGCCCATACGTCGACGCCAAGCTAGCTGCGAAAGTTGCTAAACTTACTATCGACGACCGCACGGTTATCAAGACCTGGGCTCGCAGCTCGACCATTACACCAGACATGGTGGGTCGTACCATCGCTGTCCACAACGGTCGCGTGCACGTACCTGTGCTTGTTAGCGAGAACATGGTTGGCCACAAACTCGGTGAGTTTAGCCCAACGCGTAAGTTCCGCAAGCATGGTGGAAAGGACAAGAAGTAGCCATGGCTGAAACTACTATGTACACAGTCCGCGCTCACATTAAGGGCGTAGACCAAGCACCACGCAAGCTAAACCTTGTTGCTGCGCTTGTCCGCGGTCGCACTGTCGCTGACGCTGTAGTTATTCTTGACCACACGCCAAAGCGTGCTGCACTCGCAGTTAAAAAGGCAATCCAAAGCGCAGCTGCGAACGCAGTTAACACGCACGGTCTTGACGCAAAGACACTTGTCATCAGTACACTAAGTGTTACTGCTGGTCCACGTCTTCGCCGCTTCAAGCCTGCAAGCCGCGGCCGTGCATTGCCGTTCGAGAAGAAATCTGGCCACATCCTCGTAGAGGTTGCAGGGCTAGAAAAGCAAGTTAAGAAGCCAGCCGCTAAAAAGGCTGAAGCTGCTGAAAAACCTGCAGCTGAGGAGAAGAACTAGATGGGACAGAAAGTTAACCCAATTAGCTTCCGTCTTCAGGTCCACAAGAACTGGAGTTCACGCTGGTTCGCTGGCAAACGTGACTTCGCTAAGTGGCTCAATGAAGACATCAAGATTCGTGATTTGATTGAAAAGAAGTTCGCTTCTCGTCCGACTATCGCGAAAGTTGAAATTGAACGAAGCGCCAACCTTATCACTCTTACCATCCACACAGCGAAAGCTGGTGTTGTGATCGGACGTGGTGGTGCTGGTATCGCTGACCTTAAGAAAGAAATTGAAAAGCTTGCAAGCCTTCCTGTGCGTATCAACGTAGAAGAAGTTCGCCGCCCCGAGCTTAACGCTAAGCTCGTTGCAGAGAACATTGCACGTCAGCTTGAACGCCGCGCCAACTTCCGCCGCGCCGTAAAGATGGCTGCACAGAACACAATGAACGCTGGTGCAAAAGGTATTCGTATCGAGGTTGCTGGTCGTCTTAACGGTGCCGAAATGAGCCGCCGCGAAAAGACTATCGAAGGCTCAGTGCCGTTGCACACGCTTCGCGCTGACATTGACTACCATGGAGCTCGTGCTCAAGGTCCTAATGGTACCGGTATCATCGGGGTAAAAGTATGGATCTATAAAGGTGAAAGGGGTGATCGATAATGCTATTACCGAAAAAAGTTCCACACCGTAAAGTCCGTATCGGCAAAAACGAAGGTAACGCTACCCGCGGCAACTACGTAGCTTTCGGTGACTACGGTCTCCAAAGTCTCGAAAATGAGCGCATCACCAGCCGCCAGATCGAATCTGCACGTCAGGCGATGACTCGCTACATCAAGCGTGGTGGTAAAATCTGGATTCGCATCTTCCCACACACCCCTGTTACCAAGAAAGCTCTTGGTCTTAAGATGGGCGGTGGTAAGGGTAACCCAGAATACTACGTTGCCAAGATCAAAAATGGCACTGTCCTCTTCGAAATGAAGGGTGTAACTGAAGAAGTTGCTCGCGAGGCTATGCGCCTTGCTGGCCACAAGCTTCCAGTAAAGACTCGCTTTGTAAAGCGAGAGGAGGCCTAACACTATGGCAGAAGCTAAAAAGACAACCAAGAAAGCTGTAGAAGCTACCGAAGTAAAAGACCTTGCGACCCTTCGCAAAAACCTTACCGCAAAGCAGCAAGACCTTCTTGATTCACGCAAATCACACCGTGCTGGTGAGCTGGTAAACCCACGCGTTCTCGGCACAATTCGTAAAGAAATCGCACGCCTACACACTGCAATCCGAGCAGCAGAGCAGGCAACAAAGGAGATCAAGTAATATGGCCAAGACATTGACTGGCGTCGTTACATCGGATGTAGCCGACAAGACAATCACCGTCACTGTTACTAGCCGTGAGACTCATCCTATTTACAAGAAGCAGTACACTGTTACACGTAAATATGCGGCTCACGACGAAAGCAACGACGCACACAAGGGTGACACTGTTCGTATTATCGAGACACGCCCAATTAGCAAGCGCAAAGCCTTCAAGCTCGACGAAATCGTTAAGCGATCAGTCGGTAGCATCGAAGTAAAGAACGACGTAGAAGAGGCGGAGAAGTAACATGATCCAGCAAGAATCACGTCTAAAGGTCACCGACAACAGCGGCGCGAAGGAAATCCTTTGTATTCGCGTTCTCGGTGGTACTCGCCGACGTTACGCACGGGTTGGTGACATTATTGTCGCGACCGTTAAGGACGCAAACCCAACCGGTAACGTTAAGAAGAAATCAGTTGTAAAAGCAGTCGTTGTTCGTACTCGCGACCGTATCCATCGTAAAGATGGCAGCACCATCGCATTTGACGATAACGCAGCGGTAATTATCAACGACGATAAAACACCTAAGGCTACCCGCGTATTCGGCCCAGTGCCACGCGAACTTCGCGACCTTGGCTACGCCAAGATTATTAGCCTTGCACCGGAGGTACTCTAATATGGCACAACGTATCCGCAAAGACGACGTCGTAAAGATTATCGCTGGCGACAACAAGGGTACAACTGGTAAAGTTCTATCTGTATCGCCTAAGGGTGCTCTTATAGAAGGTGTTGGCGTTAAAACGCGCAACATCAAACCTAGCCAGCTGAACCCACGTGGTGGCAAAAAAGACATTCATATTGCAACCCCGCTTCACAAAGTTGCGCTTGTTGCTGACGAGAAGCTCGTCAAAACCAGCCGCGTTGGCTACACTGTAGCTGAAGGTGTGAAGAGCCGTGTTGCACGTCAATTGAAGAATAAGGAGATCAAGTAATATGGCAAAAGCCGCTACTACTTCTACCGCTCCTCGCTTGAAAGCCTTGTATGACACACAGTACAAAAAGGAACTCCAGGCCGAACTCGACCTCAGTAATGTCCACCAGGTGCCTTACTTAGAGAAAATCGTCATAAGCGTAGGAACAGGTAAAAGCAAGGACGACAAGCGCGTTCTTGAGACAGTTAAAAACACGCTTGTTCGCGTAACTGGCCAGGCGCCTGTTACTCGTCTTGCAAAGAAATCAATTGCAACCTTCAAAATTCGTGCCGGAATGGGCGCACCTGTAGGCATCAACGTTACGCTTCGCGGCGCTCGCATGTACGAGTTCCTCGACCGTTTCGTGAACATCGCACTTCCACGTGTTCGTGACTTCCATGGTGTTGGCGCTAAATTTGACAAGGGTGGCAACTACAACCTTGGTCTTACTGACCAGAGCATCTTCCCAGAGCTCACCTTTGAAGAAACCCAAATTATTCACGGTATGCAGGTGACCATTACCATCAAAAATGGTAACAAAGTCGCGAGCCGCGCACTACTTGAAAAGTTTGGTCTACCATTCGAAAAGGAGACAAAGTAATGGCCAAGAAATCTATGATCGCACGCGACCTTAAGCGTCAGAAGTTGATCGCAAAGTTCGCCGCTAAGCGTGCAGAACTCAAAGAAATGGGTGATCTCGAGGGCCTTCAAAGCTTACCTCGCAACTCAAGCCCAACTCGTTGGAAAAATCGCGACATGATCAGTGGCCGTCCACGCGCATACATGCGCAAGTTCGGTCTGAGCCGTATCAATTTCCGCGAAAAAGCAGTTAAGGGCGAAATCCCAGGCATTACCAAGAGTAGCTGGTAAGGAAGGAGAAAAGAAATGAGTTTACAATCTACAGACCCAATCGCTGACCTCCTTACTCGCATCCGCAACGCTGCGGCTGTTGGTAAAACCGAGATCCGCGTTCCAACAAGCAAGATCAAGAAGGTAGTTGCTGAGCAACTTATGAAGAACAAATACCTTACAGGCGTTAAGCTTGAAGAAGGTAAGCCACGTGGCACTTTGGTAGTAACGCTCGCAGAGGCAGGCGGCACGAGCCCGATTACTGAAATCACTCGCATTAGCAAGCCAGGTCGCCGTGTGTACGTATCTGCAAACGATATCCCTAAGGTTAAGCAAGGCCGCGGTTTGGTACTCGTGAGCACATCTAAAGGTGTGATGACAGGCGGCGAAGCAGTCAAGCAAAAGCTTGGTGGTGAAGTACTTCTCAAGGTTTACTAGAATCTAGCCAAACCTAACAAAAAATCTCCCATAACTGGGAGATTTTTTGATGTCTGAAATATCTCACATCTTAGTGCTTGTGATATTTTATAAAAAACAGCATAGCACAAAGACACTAATATTCTTGACGGCAATCGGAGAATTTACCAACCACCACCACTGAGAGGAGTCGTTATTGCTCACTTTAAAAAAAGTAAAAGACACCTAAGTAGGCTCTAAAAATTAACTATAAGGCTAGAGGACGGTTCTCATAGACGAAAGCACAGTACCTTAGCACGAGCCTCCCCTCTTTTCAATAGCCTCATCTATCATCATGTCAAGTCGCGCCCAGAGCTTATCGACGTATTCATCTGGATCGACCTCGTTATCTATAGGCATCCCCGGGCCTTCAAGGGCAATAAATTCCGCACGTATCCAATCGATATCAGGAGATAATTCAAAGCCCGTAGTAATCTTATGCGTACTATCAAAAACAAAACGAGCGATCCTACCATCCTCGCTCTTGTAATTATTTCTATATTCTATAGCCTCTTTAAAAAAATGAAGAGCATCAGCTTCAGATTCGATTTCAGGCAAGCTATAAAATGATTCCATATAGTTATTATACCTGACTGATAAAATTCTTTTATTGCTTTTCCACCCCAGATATGCTACAATCGCAAAGATAATAAATTGCGAGTGAAGTCGGGAGATTTTGCGCGAACTATCACTCGTGATAGGCAAGCACAAAACAAACACTTTACCTTGCACTAATGAAAGGTAACAAATGAGTCTGAGTCGAATCGGAAAACTACCTGTAGAAATTCCTGCGGGTGTGACAATCACGGTAGACGCTGAGAATGTTACTGTCGAAGGCCCCAAGGGCAAGCTCGTACAGTTCATCACCCCAGCCGTCACCGTAGCGGTAGATGGCAGCAACTTCATCGTGACACCTAAAGACGAAAGCAAAGAAGCCCGTTCACAGCACGGCCTTATGCGCGCACTCGTCAACAACATGGTGATCGGTGTAACTAAGGGGTACGAAAAGCGCCTCGAAGTTAAGGGTGTTGGTTTCCGCGTTGCCTCGAGCAACAACGAACTTACCATGAGCCTAGGTTTTAGCCACGAGGTTAAATACAAAGCTCCAGAAGGTATCACTCTTACCAACGACAAGATGATTATCATCGTTGCTGGTATCAACAAGCAGCAGGTTGGCCAAGTGGCTGCCGAAATCCGTGCGTTCAAGAAGCCTGAACCATACAAGGGTAAGGGTATCGCATACGTTGGTGAGCAAATTTTGCGTAAAGCAGGAAAGGCAGGTAAGAAGTAATGGCTAACACACTTGCACAGAAACTACTTAACCGCAGCCTCCGCAAGGCTCGTGTTCGCGCTAAGGTACACGGTACTGCAGAGCGCCCACGTCTTACGGTAACTATCAGCAACATGCACGTATCTGCACAAGTTATTGACGACGACAAGGGCCACACTCTTGTAAGCGCAACAACTGTTGGTACGAAAGCTACTGGTAGCATGACCGAAAAGTGTGCTGCAATTGGCGCTGAAATCGCTAAAAAGGCAAAGAAAGCAAAGATTAACACAGTCGTCTTCGACCGCAACGGTCGCCAGTACGCTGGCCGCCTCCAGGCGCTCGCTGACGCTGCACGTAAAGAAGGATTGGAGTTCTAATATGGCAGAAGCTGCTAGTCAAGAACAAACCACGCCTCGCGCTGACGCACCACGTAGTGGTCGCCAGCAAGGCCGAGGTGGACGTCGCGATGACCGACGCGCACAAGCTACCCCTGAGGCACCAAAAGAGTTTGAAGAAGTTGTTATCAACATTGACCGCGTTG